>Ga0335397_10012755_pt1 | contig 10271 bp, 2 predicted proteins | sample MAT04_FD_205740 | JGI IMG/M metagenome (GOLD analysis project Ga0335397, IMG submission 205740) | Freshwater microbial communities from Lake Fryxell liftoff mats and glacier meltwater in Antarctica - MAT-04 (spades assembly) (version 2) ...
AGAGGTCGAGCACGCCGGCGAAACGGCTCTTCGGCGCGCGCGCCCCCTTCGCGACGGTCTTCACTTTCCCCTGCGTGGCGGTGAACCAGGTGACGATCAGGCTCGTCTCGGTGAGCTTCGTCTTGCGCAGCAGGATGGCGGGCGTGATCTCCACGGGGCGAACTAACGCTGAGCCGCCGCTCGGGGAAAGAAATGGTTGCGGCGTCTAGGGCAATCCACTAACTCTGGCCCCCTTATGGCCGAGCCCGAAAAACCCCAGAATCCGCCCCAGATCGACGCGACCAATCTCAAGTCCAGCTATGCCAATATCTGCCGCATCGCCCAGACGCCGAACGAGGTGATCATCGACTTCGGGATGAATCCAAATTTCTTTGGCCAGATCCTCGACGAGCCGCTGAAGCTCGACCAGCGGGTGATCCTTTCCCACGACGCAGCCAAACGGCTCTGCCTGCACCTGACGGCGACGATCCAAAATTTCGAGGCAAAATACGGCCCGATCGAACTGGACGTGGCCAAACGGCTAAAGGCCCGGGAACAGAAAGCTTAGGCCGCTTGCTACGTTAGGGAATGATGCTCTATGGAACCCCGAAAGGTTTCAAGGGCGTCCGTTCGAGCCCAGTACCGCGGGTCAAGGGGAAACTCCGTGAAATCACCAGTCACGGCGGCGAGCGCCTTTTGCACTTCTGATGGTCTTGCTAGACGCGAGAAACACGGACGGATAAAAAAATTCTCTTTTCTATTGCGCCGGCATCTTTGCTCGTCTAGATCCTAAAAGCCAGTTCCCCGCTACCTCATCCAAATTTTCTCTATGAAGGCACCCTCCCTCCCATCTCGTGTTGAACCCCTCGAGGCCCGCATCGCTCCAGCCACAATTTTTATCGGGGCACCGGATGGAACCGCGTTCGATTCAGCGGTTGACACTGAATATCGGGAAGGGGGGACGGCAGCAAACCCCAACCTTAACTTGCCTCCTCCTCAAACGGAAAGATTCGTCGATCCCTCAAAATTGGCCGATCCCATCTCAAGTGCCCTTGGAGTTCCGGCGTTCACGAGTGACGATGCAAACAACGTCTTTTTCATCCGGCTTACGTCTGGCGACGAGGTTCAAGGATTCACCGATTCACAGAACTATGGATCGTTGATTTCGGTGACGAAGGGAAACGTGATCGCTTATTTTGTTGATTACGATAAAGATAACAATTACGATCCTGGCGAGCTGACTGGATTGTCCTTGGGTAAAGATGCGTCCGTTACGCTCAGTTCGAGTTTGGGCATCAATGGAGATATCGTCACCAATCTCGACGAACATGGAACCAAGCTGACTAGTGATGACACTCTCGATATGACGGGCTTGGTGAGTGCCGTCCACGGGATCACCAAACTCGATGTCTTGGGTGGATCGGTAAAGGGGGGGATTTTCAGCGGGGGCGACATCAAAGGCCTAGTGGTCGCAACGAACGTGCAGAAAATTTTGGCCGGGAGCGCGGCCAACGGGGCGACATTTGACTTTTTTGGCCCGGCAGACCGTCCGGCGAATTACATTCCGGGTGGAACCCTGCCTCCAGGCGTGGTCGACTCGCCTGGGGGAAGTGGGACCATCGCGTTTGTGACCCCGGCGGGGAAAGTGGGCGCCTCCATTACTAATGCGAAGATCGGCTCGATCGGGCTCGATCCTTCGCTCAATCAGTCTGCAAATGGAGTGCCGCTATTCCCTTATCCATCGAAGACCGGATATGTGGAAGCGGGGGGCGGCGGTTTTGGAGGAAAAGGAGGATCACTCTCGAATATCGAGATCACCAAGGACACAAATGGCTTTTGGCTGAAAGCTGGCGACGGAGGCAATGGTGACGCAAGTGCTAGAAAAACGGGTGGTGGTGCGGGTGGCGATGTGAAGAGCATTTTCGTGGCAGGCCGCGCGGATAGTGACCCGCAACTGAATGGTACGCCGAACAGCTCCCAGCCGGTGACGCCGATACAACCTTTGTCGAACAAGCAACCGGGGATCCTGATTACAGCAGGCAAGGGGGGCGATGGGCTTGCTACGGGTAAGGGCGGGGCGGGTGGTGGAGCGACCGATGTGCTGGTCGGATTTGAGGTGAATGGAAAATCCCGACTCGCCTCCGACGATCTGTTGGCTGACAATGTATTGTTGCAGGCTGGAGCGGGAGGGACTGGGAAGATCGGGGGAGTGGGGGGCTCGATCAGCAACAGTTCTATTCGGGTTAACACGGCGGATGTGATCGGCGAGCGCGAAGTGGCGCTGGTCGGCGGTGCCGGCGGCTCAAGTTTGGTCGCCGGCGGTAAGTCTGGTGCCGGCGGGTCGATCATCGCAGTGGAAGTTCGCAATATCACCGCCGCGTTAAATACAGAGATCTCGTTGCAGGCCGGAAATGCTGGAGCCATAGCCGGCACGGGGGCGTCTGCCGTCGGCGGGTCGGTATCTCGAGCGACCGTTCTCGGCTTTGATTTGGCGGTGACTGCGGGGAACGGTTCCGATGGCAAGAAAGGCGGTTTCGGCGGGGGAATCTCTAACCTGACAATTCTCGATGGGGCTTCGGGTTCGGGTGAAATTGTCGCCCGCAACGTGGTTCTCAATGCGGGCAAGGGGGGCAATGGACTCTCCGGCGTGGGAGGCAGTGGCGGTAACATTACATCGACACTCGCCAACCGGACCGATGTTCAGAGTTTTCTCGTGAATACGAACGCGCAGGCGAGCGGCGGTGTGAGCATGCTCGGCAACGGAGGGAAGGGAGGGAGCGTGCTCAACCTGTTCGTTAATGATGGGGACAGCGGAAATTTTGTGGTTGGAAACTTCGATGTTCGGTCCGGCAGTGGGGGCGACGGAGGAAAAGGAGGTGGCGCGGCTGGTTTCATTCAGAATGCGCTGATCTCCGCCCTAAATTCGAACCTTGCCCTGAATGGCGGCTTGGGCGGAAATGCTACCACTGCAGGTAAGGGCGGAGCTGGCGGTGCAATCGTGAAATCGCAATTGGGTAGCACGGGGCAGGTTGCCGGCGTCGACGTGACCGGCTTCGTGGGCGCCGGGGCCGGCGGAACTGGCAAGGGTGCGCGAGGCGCAGGCGGTCCTGGGGGACAGATTGCGAATTCGAACATCAATGTGGATGGCGATGTGAGTCTGAGGGCGGGGAATGGCGGAAGTGGCGAGGACACGGGGATCGGTGGAGCTGCCGGCGCAGGTGGCAGTGTGATCGTCTCCGGAGCTTTCGGTAAAAACGGGTCCGGGTTGATTCAGGCGGGTGCGGCCGGTGCAGGGGGCACGAAGTCTGGGGCTGGTGGTAGTGTTTTGGGTAATGGCGACGTCAGCCTCTCTGGCCTGCTCGCGGCCAAGGCGGTCACCATTATCGCGGGGAACGGCACGAATGGTGGCGCTGGTGGCAGTATCGAGAGGACCGGCTATGGCAGTACGGCGGCCGCACTGGTGCCGACGCCGACAGGCGACATCTTCATTCGGGCCGGCGATGGTTCTGCCGAGGGTAAAAATGCCGGGGCAGGCGGATCGTTGAATCTCATCACGGGCTCGGTGAGCAGTAACCTCGTCACTAATACCAAGACGACCCTCATCGCCGGGAATGGCGGGGGAACGGTTCTCAATGGTCCCGCCACGACCAAGAGCGCCAACGGCGGGTCAATCACCAATGTCTCGCTGGAACGCGGCGGGGCGGTGACCGGGCAGGCCGGAACGGTCGAGCTGATTTTGCGAGCGGGTGATGCCGGGGACGCCGCTGGCGCACGCACGGGGGCGAAGGGGGGGGATGTGCGCGGTGTGCAGGTGGGGGCGATCGGTGACGCAACGATCTTTCGCAGCGTGGCGGCTGGGAATGGTGGCTCGGGCATCAATGGCGGTCTCGGTGGCACCATCGATCAGTTGTCTGTGCTCGATCACGACATCGGTTTGCGGACCGGTGCCGCCTTCGGGTATGCGAGCATGGGTGGACTTTTCGTGGGCGCCGCGGGAAAAGCCTCAGGGGGCAAGGCGGGCTTGGCGGGCAATGCGACGAACATCAACGCCAATTCGATCGCCTCGATCGTGGCCGGGCGGGCGGCGGTCCCGGAGTTCGCTCAGACGGTAGAGAACATTTATCTCAACGGAAACCAACAACTGTTGCAGCGGGACAATAGCTTTGCGGCGAATAGTTCGTTTCAACTGACTTTTGGGGCTAATTCGACGGTGTTCCTCGCGAAAGATTCGTCCGTGCAGGTCGTCGAGGCGGCGTTGAATGCACTGCCGAGTATCAGCATTGAAGGGGGACTGAAAGTCACAGCAGGAGTGCTGGTCAACGGCGCACCGACTTACAAGGTCGTCTGGAATACCGCTAAGGATCAGGCGCAGATCACTGGTGTGGAGCAGCAGCCCGTCTCTCCATCGGATCTCGTTCCCTTCGACAGTCTCAATGAACTTGCCGACGAAGTGGTGCGGGGCAAGGCGAATTTTCCCGTGGTCGAAACTGTTTCGGGTCAAAGGAATTTGGCCGTTGACGAGACCACCAGCGGGACCATCTCGGTACTGGCTAGGGAAACGACGCAGGGGGTCGCCTTGGTAACCCGAGAAATCCAGCGCCTCGACCTGAACCAAATCGCCGCCTTCCCGACGGGCAGCGTCCGGATCGGCTACGGGGGTGATACCTCTGGATTGCTGCCGCAGAATCCGACGGCAGGAGATGTGGACCTGGCGCTTGAGGGGCTGCCGAGTATTCAGGCCCTGAACGGCGGCGTGTCCAATGCAGTAACGGTCACAAGGGCGGGCCGGGTTTTCACGATCACCTTCATCACCCCGCAAGATGTACCGGATCTGGTTACCGGCGACTTGGTGATTCCCGAGACTCAGCGGTTGAATCTGGGCAATTTGGCGACGCTGCCAGACTCTACGTTTACGTTGGGGTTTAAAAACGATGGCGTCACCCAAACCACTACGCCGATTTTCGCCGCTGGGGTGACGAGAGCCATCATCGATACGGCCTTGGAATCCCTCTCGAGCATCCAAAACCTCACGGGTACGCCGGGTAACAAAGTGACCGTCACGGACGGGTCGGTTGCCGGAACGTTCGACATCCAGTTTTCACAGATCGGCAACCTGCCAACGATCGATGCCAATGGCTTCGTTCCTGAGACACAGACTCTCACCACCCTGGCGCTGCCCGCCAATGGGGAACTGTTGCTCGGTTATGGTTCCAGCTTCGTTAAAATCCCCGCCGGGTTCGACGGGTTGGCGATCCAGAATGCACTCAACGGCCTGGACGCAGTCAAGGCCAGTGCACCGGGTAATGCGGGCCAGGTCGCGGTCGTTTTTAGTGCCGCGAACACCTTCGCGGTCACCTTCAATTCCATCGGAAACAAACTGCCGATCACCGCCGAGGGATTGCAGCGCGAGGGGCAGACATTGAGTCTCGGCACGGTGATTACCCAGCCGACGGGAGAGTATTTCTTCAACATCACGCATAATGTGCCGGATTTCGTGGTAGTGAAAGGCAGCCAGACGAACCTGACGGTCAAGACGTTGATCGAGGGCAAAACGGGTTCAGTCTCGACGACGACGACAATTCAGGGCGGGCCGAACGTTGCCGAGGTGCAGGAAATCGATCTTACCGGTGTGGCCGGCATCGTCGGCGGGGAATACCGGCTGACCTTCGGGGGGACTTCGACGGGCTTCCTGACCAAATCGGGCACACCGGCTGCGCAGGCGACGCAAATTGAAACCGCGCTTAACGGCTTGGGTGCGGGAGTGACAGTCGCCGCGACATCCAACTCGCTGGTCTTTGTTGTGACGTTCACGGGGAATGGTGACAAAGCGGACATTAGAGATGGAGGCGCCGGCGCTCGCGAGACGCAGAACGTCGATCTCGACGTCCTCGGCAATGATCCCACGGGGGAATTCGTCCTCACCTACGGAACGCGGATTGCAGCGCCGCTGTCCGTGAATGCCACCGCTGGCGAAATCGACGCCGTATTGGAAATTCTGCTGGCAAACGCTGGTCTCGGGGGGCCGGCGGGAAACAAGGTAACGGTCACCTCCCCGGGTGCCTCGCCGAACGGCGGGAACTCTTATGACATCAAGTTTCAGGCGTTCGAAGACACGCTGACCTTTAGGGCGGTCGGCGGAGGCAAGACGGCGCACGAGATTCAGCAACTCGATCTCTCGGCCTTCACATCGGTCGGTGCGAATGCGAATTACTCATTGCAGTTCGGCACGGATTCCACCTCTGGATTGACGGGAGCCAGCACCGCCACTGACATCGACGCCGAACTCGAACAACTCTCTGCCATCAGCTCGCTCAATGGGGCGGTGCCCGGCGACAACGTGACCGTAACGGCCGCAGGAAATGGCAAGTTCAACGTAGAATTCAATCTTTTCGGCCCGCGGACCGGGACCGGCACCACGTTGCTGAGTGGAATCGGAGCCTTGGGGAGCGGCCAGACGGTGCGATTGCCGTTCAATGCGACCGCGGCCGATGTTCAAACGGCTATCAACGCCGTCTCCCTGCCCGTCAGCCAGGTCACCGTCACGCCAGCCGCGGTCGCAGGCACCTTCAGTATCCAGTTCGCGGAGAACGCCGATCAGCCGGCGATCGATTTCACGACCATCGTTCATGAGGTGCAGAACGTGGATGTCCTTTCGCAGGGACAGTTCACGCTGACTTACGGTTTCGAGACGACGACGCCTTTGGCCATCGATGCAACGCCGGCCACCGTTCAGGCAGCGCTCCAGAATCTGTTTGGAATTCAGGCATTGAGCCCTGCGGCGAACGACTTGGTGGTGATCGCAGGTCCGAATGGCACCTACACGATCACGCTCGCCGGAGACGCCGATCCGCTACCAATCCGTGGGACGGAACTCGTCCCAATGACGGTCTCGACTCTCGTCGAAGGCACAGCAGTGATCAACGAGGTGCAGCAACTCAGCTACCTCTCAAAGCGGATTTTTGACGCGACGAGATTCACTCAGGCGAACCTCGTCGGCGGCATCGCGGACATCAATGAGGTCGGTGCCAACGTATTCAAGTTCATCCACAACGGCCTGCCGACAAATGCCTCCGTCCTGCCGTTTGCGGTAGGCGATACACCGATCGATGGCCTCGTCATGGCTCACGTATTCAACCAGGAAAAAGTCAACTTCACGCCGGAAGCGCGGCTCACAGACGGCGGATTCTTCGACAACGACAACGTGCTCTAAATTTCAAACTACTGCTCCACCCCTCCCACCGATGAAAAGGAATAAAATATCTGCTCACCAACGTTTGGAAGTTCTCGAAGCGCGCATTGCCCCGGCGGGCATTGCCAGCGCTGATTTCCTCCCGGCCTCCGTCGGCGGCTTTAATCTGGTCAACGCTGGCCAGGGTTTGGGGACTGCGGGGAACAACTCCGGGACTTACCTCCTCTATGTCGAAAAAGGTTCCGCGATCGTATTCAACACGGATTTCAACCACAACGGGGCGGTCGATTCCAATGAGATCACAGGCATCGCTGCGAGTGACGGCCTGAGGCTGATCAGTTTCGTCGACATTCATGGTGACATCGTCACCAATCTCGACGCGGACTCGACCCTTAGCGATTCGGATAACAACTCGGCCAACAATTCGGACCTCGGTAATCTCCAAGGCGACGGTCGGGTGGTGAACAATACGCGGATCGAAAAAATCGAACTTCGCTCTCTGACGGCGGCGGATTTGGTGGATCAGAACAGCGACGGCAACGTCGATGACACGGATGTGGAACTACGCCTGGCGATGAGCAGTTATTCGATTTTCGGGAACGTCTTTGCGGGCAAAGGGTTTGGCATTCCCGGCGATGCGAGCAGCGGGTTGTTGATCGACGATGCAGGGAAGGAGATTCAGTCTTCGTTCTTTGATGGACGGGGGGTCGACTTCTTCATCGACACCAAACCCTCGATCGACTGGATCAAGACCGGGACAGCCTCCTCCTTCGAACACTTTTCGTTCGGGGCTTCCGAGAACGTGAACGTACAAGGATACCTGACGGCGTTCACGCCGCCGGCGGGACAGGCGGGGGGTGACATTGCGGGGGTCAAGACGGCGAGCACCTCCCAACTGGCGACGAATCCAGCTCCTAGCGACACGACGAAATTTAACATCGCCGGGTTGCAGAGTGGAAAGGGCGGGACGGCAGCGCGGGGAGGCAACATTCAGGATGTGATCCTCGATGGCGATACGGCCGGCGGTTATTCGATGATCGCGGGAGACGGCGGCGATGGGCCGAATGGTGGTGCCGGTGGTTCAATCCTCAACCTTCAGGATTTGAGTTCGATCACGGGAACCGTGCTGCTTCAAAGCGGGACCGGCGGCAAGGCCACGGCCGGCGCGGGTGGTAACGCAGGCGCGTTGACTTTGGGGATATTCAACGTGAATGCGTCGCTGACCATCGCTCCCGGCAGCGGCGGCGATGGATTCATCCGAGGTGGAGATGGGGCGGGCCTGACCAAGGCTTCGATCGTCATTCCCGATCCTACGACGGTGGATTCCGCGCTGACCATCGTCGGGACAACCCGTGACGTGGGACACGACCCCGCGACCGGAAAGCTCTTTAATACGCTGGGAGATCCGACCCTCCTCGATCCGACGACCAACCTGCCCTACACCAAAGGGGTGATCGGTCGTAGCCGCGGCATCGATTTCAACCATGACGGGTTCGGGGACATCGTCTACAGCACCGATTCGCCTGATCAATTGGTGGTGGCGCTTGGCGACCAGATTGGCCGCTTTATCGCCGCGCCCATCTACCTCGATTCACCTGTGGACCCGGATGCCGTCACTGTCGGCGATTTCAATGCCGACGGCTTCATGGATGTCGCCGCCGCGTCGCACGATCCTGGGAATACGGATGGGATCGTCGTTTATCTGGCCAAAACGGAGGATCTCAACAGCGATGGAAAGCTCAGCGTGTCCGAAGATGTCAATGGCAACGGGCAGATCGATTTTGTCGGCTTCCGGTCGGGCATTCATTCGGTGATGCCGTCACTTTACAGTGGAGAGAATACGGTTTTCGGCTTCTACCGTTCGCCGGCGAAGATTAGCTCGATCACCGCTGGAGATTTCAACGGAGACGGCTTTACCGACCTCGCCGCGGCAGCCACGCTGACCGGTCCGGGTGGGGCGTTTCAGGCCGTGGTATTCTTCATCTCGGATCAGGAAAAGGTGCCGGGAACCGGGACGCCGGGCATCCCCGGAAGCGAGCTGGTGCGGCCGACCGGGCAGTTTTATGCTGACTTCGGTAGCAAGGCTTCTGCACAGCCACCGGTGCCCTCCAAGCCATATCGGCCATTCATCACCCTCGCCGCAGTCGATGCGCCGACGGTCATCGAAGCGTCTGCGTTCAGCGTAACGAGTGACCATGACATCGTCTTCGCCGGGATCCAAGGCGGGACTTCGGTTTCGATCATCGACAACTATCCCGGCGCGGCGGTGCAGGCGGGCGGCCCTCGTCAGGGCAGCGACTCGGGGCCGGTCAGTTCGACAACTCCCCTCGGGACGGTGGACACGAATCGTCTGCTGGGCATTCAGAACATTGGACGGGTCGGCGCGACATTCCGCGACCTCACTCTTCTCGATTCGAACAATGACGGCTTCACCGATTTGGTGGTTGGCATCAACGAGCTGACGTCGGAAGATACGCCACGCGGTTTGCTGGTGGCGAAACTGGGCAACGGGGTCACGTTTCCGACCTTCCTTACTAATACGAACATCGATAACGCCGGATTCGCTGTCGGAGGTGACAACGCTCACGTGCGTGGGGTGGATTTCGACAACGATGGGAGAGTGGACAACGTCGCCGTTTACCAGCGTGTGACCCTACCTGGTAACGTTTTTGCGTTCAACGCCATCGGCCTCAATCTGGACGATGTCGCCCCTACCGGGATCGTGCTCAACCCTGGCGGTGCGTTGCTGACCACGCAGCGTTCTAATGCCGCGTCGGTGGGCTTCGGATCGGCTCTCGCCCTGGGAGACGGTTACGCGTTCGACCCCTACATCGCGCAGTTGCCCACTCTGCCCACGCCTGCGGCCCCGACGTACATTCCGGCTGATTATTCCTATGTTGGAGCATTGCCGCAGGAATTCATCGTGACCGGGCCCCCGACTCCCGTGATCGACCTGGCACCCCACAGCTTCGCCATGACGGGCGGGGATGGCGGCAATGCACTCCTCGGGCGCGGTGGGATGGGTGGTTCCCTCGGCGGGGGAAAGCTGACACTGGATAATGCAACCGGCGCTGTGACGGCCGCCATCTCGATCACACTGCCC
>Ga0335397_10012756_pt1 | contig 10271 bp, 8 predicted proteins | sample MAT04_FD_205740 | JGI IMG/M metagenome (GOLD analysis project Ga0335397, IMG submission 205740) | Freshwater microbial communities from Lake Fryxell liftoff mats and glacier meltwater in Antarctica - MAT-04 (spades assembly) (version 2) ...
GGCCAGCGCGCAGGGTGGTGGCGGAGAACGACGACCACCGCCGAACGGCCGTTCTACAGAGCCAGGCGTAGACGCGGTGCTCGGTAGCGCCGAGCGGCAGTTACCCCGGCAATCGAGGCATGCGTGTGCTCGCAGCCGCACACAGGATCCGCGGCAATGCGAACGCGTGTGGCCTGGGTGACGCGCCCGCGGACGCGTCACTGGGTGCGGCGGCGAGCCCAAGCTGACACCCAGAATGCGGGGGCCGCAGCGAGACCCGCACCAAATGCCCGGTATGTGTGCGCTGTTCTGCAACCCTCACCAGTGAAAATCCTGTCAGCGCCTGAACTCATTCACACCGCCCGACACCGGCCACGCTGCGGGAACAACTGGCCGTCAGCGGGCAGATCCTGTTGGCCACAAGTAGCCAGAACTGGATGGCCGTCTACAAACATGCGACAGTCGGCGCAGAGATCGCGGCGCGATCCTCGCCCCACATCACACGCGTGAGTGGCGCAGGCTCTCCTCGGTGAAGTGCTTCTGATCCGCGCTGCTCACGGAGGCTGCCGTTCGCTGCAGTGCGCCGAGCAGATCGTCACCAGTGACCCATTGCGGGCCCTCGCTCGCGCGAACCCGATTGAACGCTGCTGCTGCCGCCCGCTGGGCAGCGAGCGCGACGTCCCCAGGTGTGAAGCCAACCGAGGAGGCTGCCAGTTGGACAACGTCGACGTCGCGATGATCCAGTCGGTCCACTGCGGCCCGCCACAGCGCTTCGCGGGCATTTTCATCTGGGGGACCGATGGGAACGATCAGATCGAATCTCCCAGGCCGGATCACCGCCGGGTCGATGGTGTCGATGAAGTTGGTCGCGCACACGAGCAGCCTTCCGGGCTGAGCACGAAATGGTGGAATCGCCTTCAGCAGTTCGTTCACCACCGACTGCATCTCCGGGCGGCTTTGGCGGCGCGACGCGATCTCGTCGAACTCGTCGATGAACACGACCACGTGCTCCAAACCGACGAGCTCAGTGAACGCTCGGCGCAACTCGGACGCCAGCCCGGCTGCGGCCGAGGCAAGCTTCGACGGCAACAGTTCGACGAACGGCCATCCGAGAAGGCCGGCAATTCCACGAGCAAACGTCGTCTTGCCAGTGCCAGGCGGCCCGAACAGCATCACGGTCGCAGGTGCCAACAGGCCGATGTTGCGGGCGGTGACCGGGTCCGCCAGCGGGGCGACGATGCGCGTCTCGATCAACGACTTCTCGGTCGACATCCCGGCGACGAGGTCCCAGTTTTCCGAACTGAGCAACTCGCCGCCCCATTCGTCGAGCACCCCGACCTCCGAGGGCATCAGCGGCTCGAGCTTCTCGTACAGAACCAACCCGTGCGTTGCAACGAACCCTCGGTTCCCCAATGCTTCCTCGCCGACCTGGCCGACTCCGAGGATCGTCGAGATCTTGCGCGCCCCCATGTGCAGCACCCGCTCCTCGATCGCACGCACCAACGCGGAACCCATGCCTTGATTCCGCCACGCGGGTGCGATCGCGAGGGCTCCGATCCACGCGGCGTCGCCACTCACCGATGCGACAACCACCCCGACGATGTCGGCGCCGACGGATGCAACCATCGCCGGCCCGCCCGACCGAAGGTGAACAAGGGTTTCGACAAGGTCGATGGGACGAGTGTCCACCTGCCCTTTGGCCAGCTCGACGAGACGCAGGACGCCGTCGAGATCACCCGGATGCGCATCACGAATGGCCCACGACCGATTCGCACTCACCTTGCCTCCTCATCGCTGTCGTTGCCGGCGTCGAACAGCCACCGATCTGGTGGCACGGCCCCAGGTCGGTTCGAGAGTCGCAGAACTCTGAACTCTTCTCGGTGGTGTTCCTGACCGCCCGCACGATCTTAGCGATGTTTAGCACTATTTATGTCTGGAGAGCGAACTCAGCCGAGCAGATCGGCTCGGCAGACGGCACGTGCGGCACGCCGGGTGGTCCGTGTAGGGGGTTCGTGAAGGGTGACGATTTCCTACCGTTCGCGCAGCGACACCGGCGGTCACCCACTGCCGGTGCCGATCCCTGTGCAACGATGCAACGTCGCCTCCGACGACGAACACCTCGCCGCCAGGCCCACGCTCGAGATCGCCGAACGACCGAACTTCCATGGCACCAGCGACTGGGCCGCACTCGAGACCGGCCATCGATCCACCGACGCCGACCTCAGCGTTGCTGGCCCACCCCGTCGGCTCAACTCGCCGTGGTAGGCCGATCCGGGTCGGTATCGGGGACATCCGGGTCGATGGTGTCCGCTCGGGTGTGGAGATCGGCAGCCACTTCGCGCTTCAGGGTCGCGGCCTGAAGTTCCTTTTCCGCGTCAGCCTGGTTGCGTTCGGCGGTGGCGGCCAACTCAGTGGCGTGTGACTCTTGCAGCGACGCTGCCTTGTTGGCGGCCTCGGCGTCGGCGCGGTGGTCGGCTGCCTCGACGCGGAGGACGGAAACCTGCGCCTTGGCCCGCCGCTGGACGAGCATGGCAACGACAGCGACGACGACGATGGCGACGACGATCAGGACAATTGCAGTGGTCATGACCTGCCTGTACCCACGGGACGGACGCCCCAAACACCGCCACCGACATGCAGGGTCAACAGCGGGCCCAAGGCGTCGGCTGGCGCACGCGAAGTGTGGGTACCCACACCCTTTGGGCACTCGACGTTGAGTACCATTAACACTGTGCCGATCCGCTTGCTGCTGGCCGAGGACAACGTCCTGCTGCGGGATGGGCTCGCCAGGCTGTTCGCCCAATCCGACGACATCGATCTCATCGGGTCCTGCGGCACGTACGACCAGCTCGTCGCGCTGGTCGATGCCAACCCGCCCGACGTGGTGCTGACCGACATCCGGATGCCGCCGACGTTCACCGACGAAGGCATTCGCGCAGCGCGCTGGATGCGCGAGGCGCATCCGTCGATCGGTGTCGTCGTGCTGTCGCAGTATGCGACTCCCGGCTACGCCCATGCGCTGTTCGAGGACGGCTCGGACAGGCGGGCCTACCTGCTCAAGGATCGGGTCGCCGATGTCGACGAAGTGCTGTTCGCGATCGAAGCCGTGGCAGGTGGTGGATCCGTCGTCGATCCCAAGATCGTGGAAGAGCTGGTGTCCGCTCGCGCTCGCCGGCCCCGATCTCCGATCGACCAACTCACGGCTCGCGAGCGCGAGATCCTGGCCGAGATCGCATCGGGCAAGTCGAACATCGCAATCGCGAACACGGTCTTCCTCTCGGCGCGTGCGATCGAGAAGCACTCCAACTCGATCTTTGCAAAGCTCGGTCTGATGGTCGAGCCAGACGTCAACCGCCGTGTCAAGGCCGTGTTGCTGTACCTCGCCGCCGAGCGTGGAGCGGTCGAACACGAATCGGGTCCGCGCCCGGGTTCGCTGTGAACGCCCACGCGGAGCCTGCAGGTGGCTCCGACATCAGCGATCGCGATGTCACGGTCCTGGTCGTCGATGACCAACCACCATTCCGAGAAGCAGCCCGCTCCGTCGTCGATCGGCTCCGTGGCTTCGAAGTCGTTGCCGAAGCGGACTCGGGTGAGGCCGCAATCGCCATCGTCGAGTCGTTGCACCCCCAGCTCGTCCTGATGGACATCAAAATGGGCGGAATCGACGGGACCGGCGGCATGGACGGCATCGAGGCAACCGCTGAGATCACAGCGCGCTACCCCGACACGATGGTCGTCCTCGTTTCGACGTACGAGCTCAGCGATCTGCCCCCCACCGCACGCACCTCGGGCGCGAGGGCGTACATCAACAAGGACGACTTTGGCGGCCGACTGCTGCGCAGCCTTTGGGACAGCTCCGGCGATCCCGACTTTCGGCCCAACGACTGAACGGCGAGCTCAATCGAGTGGGATCTCGCCTCGGATCATGGTGCCGTTGCCGGGCAAGGAATCGACCTTGAGCTTGCCACGGACGGTACCGAGGCGATCGGTCATGTTGACGAAGCCGTGGCCGCCACCGCCGGCGGGATCCGGAGTGAAACCCAACCCGTCGTCGCGGACCTCGAAGACCAGCTTGCCGCTCTGCTCGGTCACCACGATGACGACTTCGGCATCGGCACCTGCATACTTGCTCGCGTTCTGGAGCGCTTCGAGACAGCAGAAGTACACAGTCGCCTCGATCTCGGCCGAGTAACGGCCGAGACCCTCCGTGTCGACGGTCGTGTCGAGCGCTGAACGGCCGGCCGCCGCCGGCAGCGCCTCTCGCAAACCGCCGGAGGACAGCAGTGGCGGATAGATGCCGTGAGCAAGAGCGCGTAGCTCGACGATCGCATCCTTGAGGTTGTTCCTCAGCTCTTCGATCACTTTCACGGCCTCAGCGGGGTCGTCGTCGATCAGCTCCTCGGCCATGCGCAACTTGACCGCCATCGCGACGAGGTGCTGCTGCGCTCCGTCGTGCAGATTCCGTTCGAGCTTGCGACGTTCGGCGTCGCCGGCGCTGACTATCCGCAGTCGCGACTGCTGCAGTTCGAGGTTCGTCTCCTGCAGCACATCGAGCGATGCCTGCAGTGCCGAGTCGAGTTGCACGTTGTGCAGCGCCAGACCGACCTGGCGCGCCAGTTCGGTGACGACGCGGTCGTCCTCCGCCGAGACCTGTCCAATGGTCGGGCCACGGGTGAGCACGATCAGACCCAGCAGCGAACCGCCATGGGAGATGGGAGCTACGCGCGTGTTGGCACTGTTCGCCGGCGCCAGGCGAGGAATCCACACGTCGAGCCAGCTGCCCCCCGAGATGCCGGCACGAGCCACCACCTGGCTCTCCTTCGCGCCGAGCGCGAGCGGTTCGGCACTGCGATGGGGTACGCCGGCGGTCAGCTCGTAACGGCCATCCGATCCGGTGAAGATCTCCGCGGCAGAAAGTGACATCGACTTGCGCAGCGACTCCACGAGCTGCAGCAGCAATTCATCGAGAGGGATCGCACGCGTCAGGCGACTGCCCCACGTGCGCAGCGCATCTTCTGGTGCCACGCGCTCGCCGTAGACCAACTGGTTGACCGCATCGCCGAGTCGTGAACGCAAGGGAAGGAACACCATCGCTGCCACGAGTGCGGCCGCCATCGAGAGCAGCAGCAACGTCCGCTCGTCACCGGAGATCGATCGTCCATACGCGACCACGACGGCAACGTATGCGGTGATCATGAACGCAGTCAGCCCGGCAAGCGAGACCGTTCCGGTCAACAGCCGGTCCACGCGTGCGATCATCCGCGCATGTGTCCCCGCCGCAAGGGCCAGTGGGATCAGCACCGTCGATGCGAGCACGACCACGGAGGGATGTGGCGGCCAGTCGATCATGAGGCGAAGTGCGACAACGACCAGCATCAGCTCGGTGATCACCGCGACGGCCCAACCGACCCACTGCATCCGCCGCCGCTCGGTCGCATCCGCCGTGCGATAGCGCGAGTTCGATCCGCTCAAACCTGCCGCAAGTGCAACGACCCACAGCAGCACGAACGGCCAAGGCTCGGGGCCGGAGGCGTCGTGAGGGGCAAGCAGACCAACCACTGCACCGATGCCATACCCTGCTCCGACCACGGCTCTGCGTGAAGCGCCGACCAGCCGGCCGTCCGGCAGTGAGACGAGCAGGTGCAGCCCCATGACAGCGACCACACCGAGCGAAACGCGAGCGATCAGCGCTTGCCCGGCCGCGTCGGCGAACATGGCGACGGCACCAATCCCGGCACCGCCCAGCATGATCGGTCCGAGCCGGTCAGCGCGACGCCGGAACCCGACGAGTGCACCGGAGATGGCCCACACCACGACGAGTACGAACCTGACGAGATCGACTGGCTCAGCCGCCTCGACCATCGCCACCGCCACTGCGCCCGCCACAATCGCGCACGGCGCAGCGAGTAGGCAGAACGCTGGCCGGGACGCGCTGGCAGCACCGTCCAGATCCGCTTCGGCCAGAGCGGGCACAGCCCGACTCGCCGACAGTGAGGGGCGGGAAAGGACCACTCAGCCAATCGCGTTCACGTGTTCGAGAGGGTCCGCCTCACCTGTCGCCGACCCGTCGTCGACGACGCGGCCGTCGCGCATTCGCACCAGCCGCGAGGCCGCATTTGCGACCGGCCGGTCGTGCGTGACGAGAACGATCGTCTGACCGCTGTCGACGTGCAGGCGGCGGAACAGCTCGAGAATCTCCTCGCCGCCATCTGAGTCGAGTGCGCCCGTCGGCTCGTCGGCAAGCAACACAGTCGGCCGGTTGGCGAGAGCGCGCGCGATCGCAAGGCGCTGGCGCTGACCGCCGGACAGCGTCGTCGGCGCAGCCTTGGCCTTGTCAGGCAGGCCGAGCAGGTCGAGCAGGTCCCGGGCGCGGGTCTCGGCCACCTTGCGCTTCACGCCTGCAATCACTGCCGGCATCACGACGTTCTCCTGCACCGTCATCCCTTCGAGCAGGTTGAAGAACTGGAACACAATGCCGATGTGCTGGCGCCGCATCCGGGCGAGGTAGTTCTCGTCCTTTCCCGACAACGACTCGCCAGCGACGGACACGACACCCTCATCGGGCACATCGAGGCCAGCGATGATGTTGAGCAAGGTGCTCTTGCCACATCCCGAAGGTCCCATCACGGCAACGAACTCGCCACACGTCACGACCAGGTCTGCACCACGCAGTGCTCGCACCGGCGCGACTTCGGCTTCGAACGTCCGGTAGACGCCACTCACTTCGACCGCTGCTGAGCTCATCGCTGCTCCTCGTCCATTCGACACGTCTCCAACTGAATCATTTGTACCCAGCCCGTGCCACCTTGACAAGGGCGTTGACCCACCGTTGCGGGTGGGGTTGGCACCACCGGGACCGAGCACCGGATGCCACGCTCGTACCGGCTCATGCCAGCGCTCCGATGCGGTACGGGCGAACCGGGGTGTCGCGGCCCTTGACGATTTCCTTGTCGAGCTGCTCGACGCCGGATGGGCGCTCTGTCAGCGCGTCCCAGGTCGCTTCGCTGACCACTGTCTGACCGGCCGATGCGAACTGTTGCAGCCGCTGACACAGGTTCACCACGTCACCGACGACGGTGTACTCGGCGCGCTCCTCCGAACCCAACAGTGCAGCGGCGACCTCACCCGTCGACAACCCGATGCCGATCGGGAACGCCGGTAGGCCATCGGCTTCCCACTGCCGGTCGACCGCGCGCTGGGCGCGGTGCATCGCCGCCGCCGCGGCGAGGGCACGGTCGGCGTGATCGGTGCTCGGCACAGGGGCACCGAACACCGCCATCACTGCGTCGCCGACGTACTGCATGACCGTGCCACCCTCGGCGATGATCGCCCCGTTCATTTGCGCCCGGTGCGTGTTGAGTTGACGGGCGAGGGTCGACAGATCAGCGTGCTCGGAGATCGTCGAGTAACCACGGATGTCACTCATCAGCACCGTCACGTCCATCATCTCGGACTCGCCAAGCTCGCGGCCGGACGCGAGCAGCTTCTCGGCCACACCACCCGGCAGCAGTCGCGACAGCGACTCGCCCTGCTCCTCGCGGCTGACAATCGCATCGTGCAACATTCTCAGCCGGCGCAAAGCGCCCTGCGCTCCAGCCGACGCGCTCTCCGCGAGCATCGCGAACAATCGATCGACCTCTGTGCTCACGGCGGCAGGTGTCATCTTGCGCGCCGCCGCAATGGCCTTGATCGGCTTTCCCGCCGCGAGCATCGCCAATAGCTGCTCCTGGTCCGGATCGAGATCGCCTTTGCGCATCGCTGGTCGAATCATCGCGTCCACGATCGAAGGGTCGAGTACGGACCCGCCAGTCGCAACGGCGCGGATTGCGGCGATCAGCTGGTCGCCTTCGGCGATGTGATCCTTGAGCAGATACGCGTAGCCCGCCGCACCTTCGGAGAGCAGCGCGATTGCGTAGTCCGGATCATCGAACTGGGACAGGATGACGATGCCTGTGCCGGGATGACGCTTGCGGATCTCCTTGCAGCCGTCGATGCCTTCCGATTGGAAGCTGGGCGGCATCCGGATGTCGGACACCACGACGTTCGGCGCGGTGCGCCCTGCGCCTTCGGTGAGTGAGTCGTAGTCGTCGGCGACCCCGATGATCTCGATGTCGGGATGACGGGACAGCATTGCCCGCACCCCCTCGCGCACGATGATGTTGTCGTCGGCGAGAAAGACAGTGATAGTCGCGTCGGTCCGGATGGGGTCCATCTCAGCTGGACTCGTGCTCTCTGCGATGTCCAGTCGCCAGTCGCTCGAGAGCGTCACGATCGATCGCAGATGCAGCAACGACGGCGAGCTTGCACGGGGTCACCGCTCGCAGTGTCGCCGAGCGACGACCGCCTTCGAGGACCGAGCGCTCGCCCAGCACCGCTCCAGGCCCGAGCTCAGCAAGCTCGTTGCCATTGACCTCGATCGCCAGCACTCCGTCGAGGAGCAGGTACATCTCGTCACCAGAATCACCCTGTTCGACAACGGTCGAACCGGCATCGACGCGACGGATCGATGGTCGCGACGAACCCATGATCATGGACGACATCTCGCGTTCGAGCGCGGTCTCCACCATCGTCACGAGCGCAGGTGAATCCAGATCACCCCAGGGCGTGTGATCACCGAACGCGTCCTTGTACCACGTCGTGAAGTCGATCAAGCCGGTCTTGGCCGTGAGCGCGCCCTCGTTGCCGTAGACCCAGTGACGTGGAAATGGACTGGCGCCGACGAGCTGGCCTTCGGCTCGGCCGTCGGCATAAATCGTCAGCGCCAACGTCGACCATGCGATCGGGGCGTGGTACTGCACGAACGGCGGACGTCGAACGGTACGCGGCGCTGGGAGGCCGGTCCGTCCGCCCGCCGTCTGCAGGAACCTGACCAGGTTGGGCCCGACCTCGGGTTCGGCCTGCTTGTCCGGCAATGCAACGGCCGCCACCGAAATACCCTTGCCGATCGAGATGGTGGTGGAACCGATGACGCCGCCCCCGCAATACCCGGACTCGGTGATGTTGCCGTCGTCATCGACGTCGATCCATGCCGACAGGTGGTTGGCGAAGCGGAATCGATCGGCCTGACGGAGCTCCTCCAGACTGCAGCCGGCACCGAAGATCTGGTCGGGTGGCGCCACGTCGTAGTGCGCGAGGCCGGACTCGAACGGGAGCCTGGTCAGTCCCTTGATGGCCTCCGACGGGATCCAGGACATAGAGGTGATCGACGCTGTGTGACGCATAGCGACAGCGTGGTCCGCAATGACATCCGGCAACAGGGTGCAGCCCGTCTGCGCAGGTGTGGCTGGCACCACTCTGCGATGAGGTGACGATCCGTTCACGCATCGAATCGTTCGGTCAGCGTCGGGTGCATTTCCTGGGCCAGCGCCCACGCGATCCTGGCCGACTCATCGTGGCCCGTGACAGCCGCCAGAAATGGGTCCGCTCGGATCACCGAACCTGCATACGCCCCGAGCACCCGAACGAGTCGACCGTTTACCAGCGCCCCGCGCACGGGAGGCCGAGATTCCCCACTCGCTCAACGCCCGTCGCGCGTGAGGTTCGACGCCTGATTCGACGCCGCGTCCCGTGCGGGCAGCAACGCGAGGAAGTTCGATACGACCACGGTGGCGGCGATCACAAAGCCGACGGCGAGCAGCGACACGCGGGCACCGGGGACGATCCCCAAGGCGTCCGTCAGGAGCGAGACGACCAACCTTCCGCCGACGATGCCGACGGGGATGCCGACGGCCAGAGCGAGCACACCCGTAACGGTTGCCTGCCAATGCACGATCGAGCGGAGCTGACTGCTCTGCGAACCGAGCGAGCGCAGGATGGAGAAATCTCGACGCCGTGCCCGCGTCGACGTGGTGAGCACATACGCCCAACCCACCACGGCAAGGAACACGAACACGATCGCGAGCAGGTACGGCGCAGCGGTGACTCGTTCCAACGCCCTCACACTCGTCGGGGTTTCCAGGGCCCCTGGAGGGCTGTACGCGATCTCGGAGACGGCGTCGATGGAGCTGGCCGGGGCACCATCGCGGAAGTTCACCAGTGCCACGTTCTTCGTCGCCGATGGGTTCAATGCGGCGAAGGAATCGAAGATCATGGCGGCACCGTTGCCAGCGGTGTCGGGGTTGACGGCCGTGCCGACGACAGTGAAGGGTTGCGGTCCGCCTTCGGCACCCGCGACCTGGACCGTGTCACCGATGCCGGCGCCGAGGCGCCGCTGCACCTCTGCACCGAGAGCGATCTCACCCTCGACGAGCGGCAGGCGACCGGCGATGACGATCGGTGCAATGTTCCCCTTG
>Ga0335397_10012759_pt1 | contig 10270 bp, 11 predicted proteins | sample MAT04_FD_205740 | JGI IMG/M metagenome (GOLD analysis project Ga0335397, IMG submission 205740) | Freshwater microbial communities from Lake Fryxell liftoff mats and glacier meltwater in Antarctica - MAT-04 (spades assembly) (version 2) ...
TCATTGGATAACCAGAATAATCAGAAACCTTAAAAATATAGGTTTTTAGGGTCAAATCGACGATCTGAATCCCACCGATTATGGTGATGAGAAGACCGACAAAAGAAAATAAATAAAGATACAGCAACCTTAAACTAAATTTCATAAATATTCCCCCTTTGGACTAGTTTAGCACTTTTGTCATGTACCTATCTACGCGTTCGTAGCCCAATTTGCGATAGTAATCGCGGGTACCGATTGAGGAGATAACGGCAATCTTTTTATAACCACTATTTTTAGCAATTTCCTCGGCTTTGGCCATGAGCTGTTTGCCCAGACCGCGATGCTGAGTTTTGGTGGAGACCTTCTCGTCATGCAATACCGTTTTGCCGTAAGTGTGGAGTTCGCGAATGATAGCGCAACCTGTGAGCTCGGGAAAGAGAGTCGATGACTCGTCGGGCAAGCGCAAGCGTAAGAGGGAAAAAAGCTTGTTGTCGAGCTCAAAGGTCAGCAAGTGCTCTGACCCTCCGAGTGTTTCGATCGTGAGATCGCGGAGTTCGGGCATGGTGGTAAAATCTCTGGCTTTGACTTCGCGACAGCGGATACACTGACAGCTCCACCCCTCTTGTTTCATCTCGAGCTGGATATACTGGCGCATATTGGTAGCTTTGGTGCCGGCGGCTACCCATTTTTTACTAATGTCTCGCACCAGACGATCAATACGAACAAAAGGAGGGGTGATTTTTTTAATATCTTTGAGCACTTCTTTGAGTAGATCATCATCATAGGGCGTAAATTCGCCCCGTTTCCACTCTTGATACATTTCTGTACCCGCGATGACCTGGGCGGGGTATATTTTGACAAAATCGGGTTTGAACCGGGGATCTTCGTACATCATATGGGCCATTTGACGATCTAAATCTGGATTACTCCCAGGGAGGTTGGGCATGAAATGATAGCAAACTTTGATACCTGCATCCTTGAGCAATCTAGTCGCCTCCCCTACCCTATCCAGAGTATGACCACGCTTGATCCGACGCAAAATTGCTTCGTCAAAGGCTTGGACACCTACTTGAATTTTGGTGACCCCTAGTTCACGTAGGAGACGCACTTCTTTTTCATCTATCCAGTCAGGCCGTGTTTCGATGCTAATACCGACAATGCGACGAGGGGCGGTTTCGTTATAAACTTGGGCTGTTTCTAGTGATTCGGAAATAACGCCGTTGACCGTGTCGATCATGGCTTTAAAAAACTCTCGTTTGTATAATTCTGGATAATTGCTAAAGGTCCCACCGATAACGATCAGCTCTATTTTGTCGGTATCGTGACCCGTTTCTTCCAGTTGCGTCAGGCGTGACTCGATTTGCAACCGGGGGTCAAAGTTCATCATCTTGGCCCGCGCTGCGGCTGGCTCGTCGGAGAGATAGCTCTTGGGCATCCCGAGCTCTAGGGGGCAAAAAGTACAGAGACCAGGACAAACATATGGTTTGGTCATGACGGCCATAGCCGTGACACCGGATAAGGTGCGAATAGATCTAGTGGTGAGAAGCTTGAGCATGGCAGAATCGGCAACAATCTTGCCCTGATCTACGAGGGTACGATAGGCTAAGAGGACGTCGGAATCACGGGGAACTTTGCCCATTTTATTGACGCACTGCTTTTTGAATGCGTATAGAGTCTGGGCATTTAACCCTGTATGATGTGTTAGTAGGAGTTCTAATATGTCTGACATAGTCAAGTCCGTACAAAATTTTTATGATGAAGCTGGGGTACATTTTAGCAGAACCAGACAGAAAACATATGGATCTGATTCCTCTAATTGGCCCATCACTGATAAATACCTAGCTAAATTAGAATCAGGAGCGAATGTACTGGATATCGGGTGTGGCAACGGAAAGCTCGTCTCGGGGCTACCTGCGGGAGTTAAATACCTTGGGACGGATTTTTCTAAAACGCTCCTCAATGAGGCCAAATTACTTTATCCTAACAATGAATTTATTTACGGTAACGTGATCGAACCCACGCACTGGATCAAACTCCCGAAATTTGAGGCTATTTTTTGTGTGGCAGTGCTCCACCACATCCCGGAAAAAAAGCAACAACTATATGTATTAAAAGAAGCTAAAAAGCATTTGAAAAAGAATGGGTTTTTGTATTTAACGGTATGGAATTTGTGGCAAGAGAAATTTGCACAGTACATGATTAATGATCATTTTGAGATCCCGTATAACAAAAAATGGATGCGGTACTGTGTGGGGTATGATATCCAAACACTAACCGACTTGCTCACACAAGCTGGTCTAAATGTTCAGGAAATTTTTTATGCTGATCATGAGGGCAGAAAAGCAGATATTGTGATGGGACAAAATTTGGTGGTGGTGGCTAGTTAGCCTGTTAGGTCTTACCTTGAAGTTTGAAATATTCTAACCCGAGTGTGGAATAATCTAGCCACTTCGGGATATCTCACATAAATAATTGAGTCACTGGATCAGAATATCGCTCATAAAATATTTAGCCTAGTTAAAAAATTCGCAGAAAAAAATGCAGATTTATAAAATTGTGCTTTACTGGAGCCAAGACAGGGGATCGAACCCTGGACCTGCGGTTTACGATACCGCTGCTCTACCAACTGAGCTATCTTGGCTACTCGATAATTTTACCATGGTATACTCGTCTTGTTATGACAAATTCTAGACTGGAACGAGTGCGTAGTAGAAAAGCGGGTAAACAAGGTCTGATGTATCTCATCATTGCGATAGTCCTGATAGTAATTACCTTGATCTGGGGTCTACCGGCGGTGGCACGACTGGCGGGATATTTAGTTAAATCTGATGATCAACCAATAAAGATTAATGAACAGCGACCTACACCACCAATTTTTTCTGATATTCCAGAAGCTACGTATAGTGCTAAGGTGTTGATTGCTGGTTACGCACAGCCAGGACTAGACGTCGTACTATATATAAATGGAGCTGAGTACAAGAAGAAATTGGTATCAGAGTCTGGCACTTTTACTTTTGATAAAGTTGAGCTAGTCGAAGGCGATAATGTGTCCTACGCCTATACAACCACCCCTCATGATTTGCGAAGTGAGCAATCGAAATCCTACACTATAGTTCTTGATGCCACGAAGCCGGTGGTAATTATCGATAACCCAAAAACTGAAGAAGTATTTAGAGGGCAGAGCCAGCGAATCACAACTTTTACTGGGAGTGTGAGTGAGCTAGGATCGAAAGTCTATATTGGTGAGCGAATGGTGATAGTCCAATCAGATGGCAAATTTAGCCTCCCCTATCAGTTGGTGGAAGGAGACCAAGAGATACAAATCAAAGCTGTTGATAAAGCTGGAAATATAGGCGAGTCATCGATCAAACTGCGTTGGGAGCCATAGATTCGATCAGCAGTACCCAGAGCAACGCAAAGGGATAAAACATTACGTTGTTGAAAAGTGAAGCGATTAGTAAAAAAGTAAGCATAGGTTTATACAAAGATTTGTGATATAGATGTTTCAGAAATAACCCCCACCCTATCAGGCCAGTGATGCCCGTAGTCGCTAATAAATACAGATAACTATTGTTGGGACCTGAGGCGTGATTGTCATACCGTGATTTTGGAGCGTCAAGGATAAGAGTATTCATCCCTCGGCCAATGAGGAGGTCCCATTTATATTTTTTGAGGTAGGAAAAGTCACTTTCAATACGCGAAGTGATGGAATAGATACGAAATAAATTTGTGCCTTCGCCAAATCGTTTGGGCAGAAAAAATATTGCTAATAACATACAGCTAATAGCTAATATTAAAATAAGCTTATTTTTGATTGAAAAGAAAAGAGTCAAAATGAGAGAGAGAAAAACAGAACGTGCATAGGTGAGGAGAATCCCGATTGAGTAAAGCGGGGAATATTTAGGAAAAGATAAAGCAGTGAGCCCGAGCATAACCCCAGTAAAGGTAGGATCAAAGTGCGGGAGAACTAATCTATTTAAATGATCATCCCAGCCTAGATACTGAAAAACACGCATGTCGGGCAAAAGAATATATTGTAAGAGACCGATGATCAGCGTCATGGTGGCACTGATGAGAAAATATAATTTGGGGATAGAGAGCTTGGGGGTTTTGACTACAAAAAATAGAGCTAGATAACTGAGAAGACGGAGGGTGTAGAGCGAAGGGACGAGGAGGGATGAGATAGGATAATGAAGGAAAGCAAATAACCAAGAAACGAGAACCCCGGTAAGAAAAATTTTAATACCCTTTATGGGGTTGGGCACCTCCTTCAGGGTCAGACCCTGTAGGCCCAGGATCGCAACGACGAGGATATCATGGAGGTAAAGTGGGAGGCCGTAAAAATCGAAGCGTAATAGCTGACCAAAACCCAAGGATAAAATGAGGGTAATTAGTAGCCAGTAAGTTATTTTTTGTGCCATAACAAGTACAGCTTTGTCCAAGTCAAATACGAATGGAAACTCATCATCATAGCCATAATTATTCCTGGCACTCCGTCGAGGAAGCCTAGGCGGAAGAAGTAATTGAGCTTGAATTTGGCTAAAGGATACATCCAGATTTTGAATAAACTACTTTTGATACCCTGAGATTTGCGATAGGATGCTTCGATATCTGAATATCCATTAATTTTGGCTAGGAATGAGGAGATATCTGGGTGAGCATGGTGAATGATGGGATGTTTTAATTGACCTATGCGGGTGGTTGAAGTGGGGTCCCAGGTCTCGTGCACGGGTCGAACCCATTTACCAAAATCACGTCGGGCTAGACGGACAAACTGCGCATGAGCCGTCTCGCCATGGAAGAGTTGTTGCCCCAAAAAAATATCCAAACGTCTGATGTAATACGCACTATATTCATCCGCCCGTAGCGCTGATGCAATCTCTGACTCTAGCTCGGGTGAGAGTGTCTCATCACTATCTAAAAATAGCACCCAGGGAGTCGTGGCTTTGGCTAGCTCGATATTTCTGGCCATCGCAAAGTCAGTAATATTTGGTTGATTAAGAGTAATGATAGTTAAATTTTTCATTTGCCTAATATCAAGATTTTTAATAAAACTAGGGGATAAAAAAATAGATCATAAAAGTAGGCAGTCGGGTAGGCCAAACCAAAGAGATGCTTGGTGACAAATTTGAAATGAGAAGTCCATTGATATTTGGTGCGAGCAAAGGACGAAGAGCCGGCTGAGACTGCGTGCTCCGCTACCACATCGGGGGTGATGTGGATAGTATATGGCTCACTAATTGTGCGAAGACAATAATCTAAATCTTCAAAATAGAGAAAAAATCGCTCGTCCAACATACCAATTTTTTTAATCACACTGCGCTTGATCAGCATGGCCGCCCCGGCCACATGGTCGACTGATTGGATAGTCTTTGGCTTGTTTTGCCAATTCTTGTGTCTGACCATGCCACTCCATTTACTATATTTACCACCCCAGTCATATCCCCCTGAGTGGTGAAGGATGGGAGAGACAATTGCTGCGGAGGCGATCTTGTTGAATACGAGTTCCATTTGTTTAAATCCACCAACGGAGAGCTTTAAATCGTTGTTCATCAGAAACACTGCACCGATGGAGTCGTCTTTGAGAGCCAACTTGATACCTTGATTGACCCCAGTAGCAAAACCGAGATTGCGTGTATTATTGATAAGTTTTGTGCCTGGTATGACAAGGGTTAAACCATTGCAATCATCAGACGTGTTGTTGATTAAAATGACTTGATTGTCGCCAATTTTTTTGCTGAGATCTTTAAGACATGCTTTGGTGGTCTCAAGTTTGCCAAAATGAAGGATGATAACTGCGATCTTCATTCGGGTAGTTCCAGTTGTGACAATGTAGGCAAGACCTTTCCAATGTAACCTTGAATATCTCCATATATACCTTGAGTGTTATCTATTACACCTCTAATTTGTTTTTCTTGTCTGCTCCACTTAGTGTTAAACCATCTCTTTTCCTTCTCGATTTCTTCTTGCATACCGGTAAAGGATTCAACTATCGCCTCTATTCTACCTCTGAATTCGTGACTGGTGACATATTGATATAATATTTCAGACTTCTCTTGTTTGCCTTGATTTTTTACTCTCTCATCATTGATTGCAACTAGACTATAACGTATCGCCGTAGCTAAAGCTGTTAAATACTCTCTTTTTACGACCCATACACCATCCATGTACGCGAATGAACTGACATTTTCTGGAGCATGTGTTGTAACTAAGGCAAAAATATGAGCGCGTGCCGCTCTTCCGTCAGCTTTTAATTTTGCCAAAAAACCGTGACTCCAAGGAGTATTCTTAACTTCCCACAGAATCACACCACAATCTCTACCTAGTTTGTCTACAACTACCTGCGTACAATCGGCGCCACGTTGGCCCTTTTTTACTTCTTCTATCCGATCTGAGACAAATTCAGATTTAAGTACTGTTTCGACGTCTAACTCAAGTACTTCTCCCTGTAATTGCTGACTCCCTTGACTCGCTTTGCGAGTCGCTTCTTCGAGTGACTTTTGCATATCTGATAATTTTTTTTCATATTCTGCCATTTTATATTTTTCTTTTTCGAGGATGGCTTTTTCTGCATCTTGTTTGATTTTGCCTCGCTCTTCGTCTAGTTGCCGTTGCTTTTCTAGTTCAAACTTTTCCCGCGCCTCTTCGATCTCACGCTTTTCTTTGCGGAGCTTGAGCTCGAGTTCCATCGACTCTTTGGCTTTGGTCTGCAGTTCTTTGATTTGAGAATCTTTGTCGAGCAATTCCTTGCCTGCTTCTGCTTTGGCTTTGGCTAATAATTCTTTTTCAAGACGCGCGCGCAACTCTACCTCGATCTCGTGGGTTAGGAGATCGTCGGGGCTAAACTGGTGACCACAAGAGGGACATGTGACGGTACTGCTCATATGTAGAATTGTAACATGGCGAATTTCTAGACGCCCAAGGTTTACATCGCAAACTACAGGGAATCTGGAAAATCTAACTTCTTCTCCCAACCCTTTAATTTTTGATCGATTTGTGCCATCTTGAGGACGGCTTTGACCAATTTTTTGCGTTTGACGTATTCATTTGGACGTAATTTATTCCAGACCTGCTCGATCTCTAGTAACGCATCCTCGTAGCGATTCCTGCCTTTGGCAAGGATGACTCTAGCGTCTTCTATTTCGACTTTGGTCAATGGTTCGGATTTTTTGATCATATTATCTTAATTATTTAGGAAAAATATTTAATCAGTGGATTCCAGTAGAAATCTTTCCACCCATCCTCAAACTCTGCTTCGGTCCCCGAGGGTAAATTGGTCTGCGTAAAAGTAATTTGAGTACCACTCTTTATATCCTTAAAGACAAATTTAACTTGAGAATAATGGTCTTTGGGCCAGTCGCTGGCTCGCCAAGACTGCTCAATAACTTTGCCGGGAACTAGTTTAATAATTTTGCCGGTAGCATAACCACTGTAAAGACTAAAATCACTACCGACTCCTGGCTTGATAATGGCTGGCTCACCGATTAGTTTGGTGTGGAGCTTGGTGTTTAGCAGGAGACTGTAGATTTCTTTGGCACTAGAGCGAGGGATAATAACTGTTTGATTGATCATAGGATCATTATAGTCTATAAAATCGTCGACGATGTTGTGGTGTTGCGTAGCATTGTGAGCCAGGTAGTGACGATGGGATCCATGATGATATGGCGAGAAGTCAATGGGCGTTTTAAAATAATGCTTTCGAGACTGGTGGCTCGTGAGAGAGCTACGTAGGTCTGGCCATGAGCAAATGATTGGGGTAGGTCGATAGCAAGGCGTTCAAATGTCTTGCCTTGGCTCTTGTGAATCGTGATCCCCCATGCGAGGATAAGCGGTAATTGAGTATAGGTACCAGCGACTTCGGATGTAATACGGCGAGATTTTTCACTATATTTAAACTTGAACATTTCCCACGAGTTTGGACCTACATCGACTAATTTTTTGTTGTGAAGTCTCACAGAGATCACGGGAGAGCCATCAACTACTGAGACTTCCTCGACTCGGCCGACTGTGCCATTGATAAATCGCTTCTCTCGATCATTACTTGTCATCATGACCTGGGCGCCGATTTTGATGATTAATTCGCGAGGGGCAGGCTCTGTTCGGCGATCGAAGGCTCCGGTACTAGTGGCCTGGAACGAGTATGTCTTCCCTTCTAGGCTATTTAGCTGGTAGATGTTGTAGGAATCGGCATCACGATTGGTGCCAGTTAAGTGGATCACGTATTCCTCAGGTGGTGGAGCATACTCCTCGTGAACGCGAGTATTGAGCAAATCTAGATCAAAGGATGTTGCTACGTTTTCGCGAATTGCATTTAGGACTTTGATAAATTGATCATCGGTCTGGCGATAGATGTGATCAAGCTCTACAAAAGCGAGCGAAGTACGAGAGATAACATCGGCACTAAAGAAAAAAGCTGAGTCATAGCGGGTACGGAAGATCTCGATATCATCCCGTGTAACAACAGGGGGTAGCTGATAGAGATCGCCAAACATGATGACCCGTTTGCCACCAAATGGCTTCATCGACATACATACTTTACGCATGAATGCGTCAATGCAATCAAGTAGATCTGCTCTGACCATCGAGATCTCATCGATCACAATGGCATCTAGATTTTTGTACATTTCGGGCTTTTTGACTTTGCCACCTTTGGCCCAAGCTTTTTCCATGGTGACATCAGGCTTGAATTGAAAGAAACTGTGGATGGTAGCGCCACCAATATTTACAGCAGCCACACCAGTTGGCGCAAGAATTACGATATTTTTGTTGGTCGTTTTTTTGAAATATTGCAAAAGAGTAGATTTACCTGTCCCAGCCCGACCAGTGATAAAAAGGCAACCATCTCCATTTTCCATAAGATCTAGAACTTGCATAAACTGGGGATTTAAATCTATTTCGGTCATGCTGGTGAGTATAGAGCTAGAGATAAAGTTTGGCTAGTTGTAGGCTAACTTTTTTACTATCGTAGAGCCGTTCTGCTCTAGCAATCCCCGCACGAGACAAGGTCAAAATATTACATTTATAGCTCAGGGCACCATCGATTGCCTCAACCATTGCCTTCGAATCACCCTCCGGGAGGATGATCCCGGCGGTGCCCACGACCTCGGGGATTGCCCCACTATTTGTGGTAATAATTGGAAGACCACAAACCATAGCCTCTACGAGAACCATGCCATATTGCTCCTCCCAGGTAATATTTGTGCGAGATGGGAGGAAGAATAGATCCGCTGACTGGTATTCCCGGTGAATGTTTTTGTAGTCGACCTGCTTGACCGTGATATTGTTACTTGCGGGGATATATGAGCCACGACCGATGACACGAAAATCGTATTGCGGGAGCGATTTCGCGACTATTTCTAAATCTTTCATACCTTTTTCTCGCTCAAGACGGGCAATCGTCAAAATTACTTTCCGAGTATTTTTTGGTGATTTGACTGGGTGAAAACGTGAAAGATCCACGCCGTAAGGTATGACCACAATTTTGTCAGGATCGACTCCCTCGACAATTAATGCTTGTTTCGCTTTTTGTGTAGGTGTATGGAAAATATCGACATACTGATACGCTTCTTCTTTCCAGGTACGTAGCCGTACAAATTTTTCATTGTTGTGGGCGATAGTCTCCCAACAGGTACATACAAGTTTGGTGATTTTGTTTTTTTTGCGGAGTAACACTGCTTGATGAGTATAGGGCGTAAAGGTCTCGGCAGTGTGTAAAATCAATGGTTCTTTTTTGTTATCATGTTTTAAAACATGATAACGTTCAACTAGATGCTCTAATCCTAACAGCCATTGTTCTCCGCCGACGAGACGGTTGAGGATCTGACGGCGAAAGGTAAAGTTGGGGAGCTCGGTTGGTGACCAAAGTGGGATCTTTTCGAGTGGTAAATCGGTGAGTGGATGATTGGTAGTGATAACTTTGATACCTAATTTTCCCGCGATTGGCGCGTAGTTTTGGAGTTCGAATGCGTTGGCGTGGGAGGCACGAAGAAGGAGAATCATACCTGAGTTGAATACCAAATACGTCTAATTATAAATTGTCTAATTTTAAGCAAATGCTCTTCAATAATGAAAAATGGTTGAATCATAATATTTACCCAGAAACCGTAGTGTTTTTTAAAATAGTATTTTCTTGAATCAAACCATGCTTGATGCCTAATTTTTTGCTTATTATCGCTACTTGCTCCCCCTATATGTGATATCTTAGAATGAGGACAGAAAATAACACGCAATTTTTTCTTGTTTGCCCTCACACCGAGATCAACATCTTCAAGGTACATAAAAAAATTTG
>Ga0335397_10012762_pt1 | contig 10268 bp, 6 predicted proteins | sample MAT04_FD_205740 | JGI IMG/M metagenome (GOLD analysis project Ga0335397, IMG submission 205740) | Freshwater microbial communities from Lake Fryxell liftoff mats and glacier meltwater in Antarctica - MAT-04 (spades assembly) (version 2) ...
GTTTGAAGGGGCCCCCGCGCGCGTTGCCGATGATATCCAACTGCCCGCCAATATAGCTGCCCACGGTCGGCGAAATGATGGCGCTGTCCGGGTCAAAATCCTCAAGCCGGGCGCTGCTTTTCTCGGTCGGCGGCTGGGCCAGCCCGCTTTCGCGTACCCAGTCCGCCGCCTCTCGGGGGAGAATCTGGAAGACGCGCTTTTCGATACGCTCTGGCGGCGTCGTCGGACCTGCCAACAATCCGCTCTCACGATCGATGTCGAACGCCTGCCAGACGTTGTCGGAGATCGTCGGCTCGGTGCCGGCGACAAACAACTCCGTGCGCTGGTCCTGGCATTCGGGCGTGGGCAGCAAGCCACTCGGCTGACAGATGGCGCGGTCTACGATGCCGGGCGGCCGGTCGTACCATGTCGCCGGCAGATTCTCGTGAAATTTGCGCATGACGGCGTTCCAGATGGGCGCCGCCCCGGAGAGGCCGGTGACGTTCTCCATCGATTCGTTGTCGGTGTTACCTACCCACACACCCACCGTCAATTGCGGCGTGAAGCCCATGGTGTAGTTGTCTTTGAAGCCGTTGGTGGTGCCCGTCTTGGCGGCCACTTTGCGGTCGGGCAGCGTCAACGCCGTGTTGGAGCCAAAGGCCGGCGAACGCGCGACGTCGTCGCTCATGATGTCTTGCATAAGATAGGCGACTTCGGCGCTGAAAATGCGCTCGGCCTGCGGCTGTTCATATTTCTTCAGGATGTTGCCGTCGCTATCGCGCACCTGGAGGATCGAAACCGGGTTCAGCGTGCGGAAACCGGTCTGGAGATCCTCGGTAGGCGCCGGCTCCCCCACCATGCTGCCGCTGTTGGCCAGTACACTGTAGGCATAGGTGTGGTCCAACAGCGACACTTCGCCGCCGCCCAAGACCAGGCTCAAGCCATAAAAGTTCAGGCCACGTTTCAGGCCATTGATGCCCATGCGATGGGCGGTGCGCAAGGCGTTGGCCACGCCTACCTGGTACATGACCTTGATTGCCGGAATATTATACGAACGTGCCAATGCGTTGCGCAGCGAGACCGGCCCGTGGTACTGGCGGTCGTAGTTCTCCGGGCGGTAGTAGGTGCCATCCGCCTGTGGAAAGGCGGTCGGTACGTCGAGAATCATGGTGGCCGGCGTCATGCCCTGCTGTAAGGCCGTGAGATAGACGTAGGGCTTGAAACTCGAACCCGGCTGGCGTTCGGCCGTGGCGATGTTGACCTGTCCGTCGATATCATTGTTGTTGTAGTCGAGCGACCCGACCATGGCCATGATTTCGCCGGTGTCGTTTTTGAGGGCGACGACGCTGGCGTTGCTGGCGTTTTTGCCCTGTTCGCCCAGGAGCTTTACTTGCTCGCGCGCCACCTGTTCAGCGTTTTTTTGCAGGTCAACGTCCAGCGTCGTGTAAACGGTCAGCCCCTTTTTCCAAATATAGAAGGGATCGTCCACCGTGTTGTACTGCCGTTTGAGTTGGTCAAGCGCATAAAGGGCGAAATGGGGCGCCGTCATCACGTCGAAACGTTCAGCCACCGATTTGCGCAGGTTGAGTTGCTCGGCAAAGGCGGCATCCGCTTCGGCTGGCGTGATATCGCCGGAGGTGACCATCGACTGCAAGGTGACGCGCTGGCGGTTCTTGGCGTCCTCCGGGTTATCGATCGGGTTGAGCGCCGGAAACTGCGGGATTGCCGCCAACATGGTCGACTCGGCCAGACTCAAGTCCTTGGCGCTCTTGCCAAAATAGACCTGGCTTGCCGCTTCGACACCGTAGGCCAAATTGCCATAAAAGTTGTAGTTCAGGTACCACTCGAGCAATTTTTCTTTCGGGTAGCGGCGCGTCAGCTCCATCGCTAAGATCACTTCTTTGATCTTGCGGGCATAGCTTTGCTGCGTCCGTTCTTCAACCGGGATCACCACATTTTTGATGAGCTGCTGGGTGATTGACGAACCGCCCTGCACGGCGCCGCCCTGCAGATTGGACACAAAGGCGCGGAAGAGGCCACGTACGTTGACGCCAGGGTTGTCCCAGAAATTGCGATCTTCCAGGGCCACGGCGGACTTCCACACCCAGGGCGACATCTTGTCCAAGGAAAGAAAGCGGCGGTCGCCGCCAAAGGGGCGTGGGTCGACGCTTTCGTATAACAGATTTTTGCCTGTGCGGTCGTAAAGGCGCACAGTTTGGAATTGATCTTGTTTGTTTTCAATGACGGCGACGTCGGGCAACTGGGCGGCATATTCGTTGTAGACGCCGAGCACGGTGGCAGCCACCGCACCCGTCACGGTAACGCTACCGACAACTGTCAACAGTATGATCACCAGCAACGTCTGGCCAACGTGCTTCCAAATTTGGGGTTTGTTGGCTGCGGCGCGCTGGCGCTTGCGGCGCGCCATCAAGATATAGTCGTGTCGATCAAGTCGATTCATGCTGCCTAGGGTATCATTTCCCGCATAAACGGCCAAAAGAGACGGGCGCATTACCCGCTGCATTCATCTATCGCTCACAAAGCGCCTACTCCTTCGCCGTCTCGACTTTCTCGACCACCAGCAGATGGCTCAGCCCAAACAGGGTGAACGGTGTCTGCTCCAGTCCGTAGGTGAGGCGGCGGATCCATTTGCCCAGCGTGGGGCGACGCGCCACGATATTGTCGTAGCCGGGAAAGACCTGCGTATGCCGCTTGATGCGCACGGGCTGGCCCACAAAGAGGTCGAGCAGGCGCGCCTTTGAGTACGCGCGCACATGGGGCGCCAACCGATCGCGCAGACTATCCGGCAGGTAGTTGATGAGCGGTGTGTTGCCAAAATGGTAACGGCCGCGCCAATAGTGGCCGTGGGTCTCAAACGGATAGAGCCGGTTGGGCACAAAGATGACCGCCCGCCCACCCGGCTTGAGCACACGCACGATCTCGGCGGCCGCCAGGCGGTCGTCCTGCACGTGCTCTAGCACCTCATGGCTCAGCACCAGGTCGAACCAGTTGGCGGGGTGTGGCAAATGCTCACAGGCAGCCAGGCTGAAGTGAGCGTCCGGCACGGCACGCGCGGCGATCACAAGGTGCTCGGCTTCGATGTCGATGCCGGCGATCACCTGTGCGTAGGGCTGCAGCGCGCGCGCGTACATCCCAACGCCGCACCCGTCGACGAGGATGCGGTGCAGCGTGGCGCCGGGCGCCGGTTTGCCCTCGCGCAAGATCATTTCTAGTCGCCGGTTTTGCCCGGCACGCCACACAAAGCTCGGATTGCCGCGCCGCGCCGCGCGTTCGCCGTGCAGGTCAAGCGCCTCAGTCATTGATCAACTTCGTCCCTACGTGGATGGCCACCGTGCCCATCATATGCTCTGTATAGAACACATTGCGCAGCCCTGCTTGTTCCAGCAAGCGCGCCAGCGCCGCGGGCAGCGGGAACTCCACCGTGCTGTGCGGCAGATAGGAGTAGGCTTGGCGGTCGCCGGCCACGATGCCGCCAATCAGGGGTACAATGCGAAAGAAGTATAAGCGGAAGAGCGGGCTTAGGAGCGCGTTGACCGGCGGCGTGGTTTCGAGGCAGGCGACGCGGCCGCCCGGCTTGGTGACGCGTGCCATTTCGCGAAAGGCCGCCACGCGATCGACGACATTGCGAATCATAAAGCCGCTGACGACGGCATCGAAGGTATTGTCCGCAAAGGGCAAGGCAAAGGTGTCGCCTTGCACAAACGGCAGCGAGAATCCGGGCGTCTTACCCACGCCCGCCGCCATCATCTCGTAGGTGAAGTCGGATCCGATGGCGCGCACGCCCGGGAACTGGTCCATTGCGGCATAGGCAATATCGCCCGTGCCCGTGCCCACATCCAGCAGTGAGCCGTGCGGCGGCAGGGCGCAAGCGTTCAGCAGTTGCCGTCGCCAGCCCTGATCCTGGCCCAAGGTCATCAGCCGGTTCATCAGGTCATAGGTTGGTGCGATGCGCGCAAACATGCGGTTGACGTAGACCGGCTTTTCGTCGGCGGCCGGGATGATGGTTGCTTGGGTCGGTTGGGTCATTTAGGGCCTGATTTTCGCGATATTCTCGGCCAAGGTGACGCTGTTCATCTCCCCCATCCACAAACTGCGGATCATGCCGTTTGCGTCGATGAAGAAGGTGGTCGGCAGTCCCTTGACATTATATTGATAGCCAACGTCGCCGCTGCCATCCATGGGGATGGCAAAGGTCAAGCCTAACTGGTCGACCTGTTTCTGCACGGCTTCCGCCGTCTCGCCCTGGTCGACGCCCACGAAGACAACCTGGTCGCCAAAGTGTTCGGCGGCACTCTGCAGCGCCGGCAGTTCACGTTGGCAAGGCATGCACCACGAGGCCCAGAAGTTGAGCACCACCGGTTTGCCGCGCTGCTCGCTCAACACGAAGGTGCCGCCGTCCAGCGTCGGCAACACAATCTCGGGCGCCATCCGATCGACGCCGGGACCCGGCTTGGGCGCGGCTGCTGTTGCCGGCGCCTGCGGACGGCTCCACCAGAGCCAACTGGAGCCCAGGATCAGGATCAGAGGAAAAACGATCAACCAGCGATTCATGCCGATTACACCCAGTCTGAATGGAACGTCCCCGCCATGTCCACGCGTTCGTAGGTATGGGCACCGAAGCAATCGCGTTGGGCCTGAATCAGGTTGGCGGGCAGGCGCGCGCTGCGATAGCTGTCATAGTAGGCCAGGCTGGCACTAAACCCAGGCGTTGGGATACCCAATCCCACGGCTGTGCGCACCACAAAGCGCCAGGCGGGCAGCCGTTCAGCCACTGCCTGCGTGAAATCGGCATCGAGCAGCAGATTGGGCAGATCGGCGTTGCGCGCAAAGGCGTCGGTGATGCGGTTGAGGAAGCGCGCACGGATGATGCAGCCGGCGCGCCACATCCCAGCGATTTCGCCCAAGTTCAGGTCATAGCCGTACTCGTGGCTGGCGATGCGCAACATGGCCATCCCCTGGGCATAGGCGCTGATTTTGCTGGCATAGAGTGCTTGCCGCACACTCTCGATCAGAAGCTGCCGGCTGCCTTCATAGGCCGTACCGGGGCCGGGCAACACCGCCGCCGCCATCACTCGTTCCGCCTTCATGCTGGAGATAATGCGCTCCACTACAGCCGTGTTGATGGTGGGCACAGGTGCGCCGATATTGAACGAGTCCTGGCTTGTCCACTTGCCCGTGCCTTTTTGCTGGGCCGTATCGAGCACCAGGTTCACCAATGGCTTGCCGGTGAGATCGTCGATCTTGCGAAAGATTTGGGTCGTGATCGCGATCAGGTAGCTGTCCAACTCGCCCTGATTCCAATCATCAAAGATCTCGGCAAGTTCGGCGGCTTCCAGCCCCAACGCCTGGTGCAAGATGTGATAGGCCTCAGAAATCAACTGCATGTCGCCATATTCGATGCCGTTGTGCACCATTTTTACATAATGACCGGCGCTGCGTGGGCCGAGGTAGGCCACGCACGCCTTGCCATCTTCGGGCGCCTTGGCGGCGATTGCCTGTAGCAGGTCAGCGACCAGCGCCCAGGCTTCCGCGGTGCCGCCCGGCATGATGCTTGGCCCCCACAGCGCGCCTTCCTCGCCGCCGCTAACCCCAACCCCCATAAAGTTCAAGCCGCGCGCCGTCAGTTGCTTGCTGCGCCGCTCGGTGTCCTGGAAATAGCTGTTGCCGCCGTCCATGATCAGGTCGCCGGCTTCCAACAGCGGGGTAAGGCCGTCGATCACGGCGTCGACCGGGCTGCCGGCCTTGACCATAATCAGGATCCGTCGCGGCCGCTCCAAACTTGCCACAAATTCCTGGAGTGTGCGCGTGGGCACCAGCTTTTTGTCCGGATGGGCCGCCACAAACTCATCGGTGACCGTCGTGGTGCGGTTATAGACCGCCACCGTAAAGCCGTTGCGTTCCATGTTCAGCACGAGATTTTGACCCATCACGGCCAAGCCGATCAGGCCAACATTTGCAGATGTCATTGCGAAATCCTCTTTTCTTATTTGTCCATTACGGTTTGGCCGGTTTTGGCTGAAATACCGAGCGCAGATTCGACCGCGGCTTTGGGGGGGCAACTGCGGCTGGTTTGCGGGCAAACAGGCGCCCGTCGCGCACACGGCTCACCAACTGCGGCATACCCCAACTGGCGCCGGCTTCTTCCAACTCGATCGCGCGCCGTGCTTCGGCCATGGCGACGTCGACCGCGCCGAAGGCGGCCAGCGCATGATAGAACTCGTGTACGAAGGCCAACGAAGGCCGGTCCAGCAGCTTGGTAGGCTGAAAGGCCGCCGCCGGCACCCCGCGTCGCACCAATTGCTCGACGACTTGTGCGGCCGGATCAATGCCGGGAATGCGTGCCGCATTGCGCGAGCCGATCAGCGCCAGGCGTACCGAATAGTGGTCGCTCAACAAGGTGCCGAGGTGTTGCCCGCTTACCGGGCGCCCGCGGCCGTTCTCATCCTCAAAGACAAGCACACCCTCCTGTGTCTGCGGATCATAGATGCTAAACCCAACAAAGTGCACCACATGGTACTCATGTTGGCGCAGGCGGCGCTGCAGATCGAGCAGCGTGGGTTTGGCCAGTCGCTCGAAGAGGATCCGGCGATCCGCCGCCAGGTAGTCGACCGTATCGATAAAGTCGCGCCACTCTCGCCCAATCGGCAAGGGTGGATAGCTCTCTGGCCCCGCCATGACGACAAGCACGCGCAGCGGACCTTCCACCGCAAACGGCAACACCTGGTGGGCACGCTCCTGGAAACGCGTCAACGGCGTGTGCGCCGACAGCGCAATGAACTCGTCCCGTGTGCCGTCGTGCAAATATTCCCAGGGCAGCGCGCGCAATTCGAGTACGCCGCCCAATTGCAGGCGCAGGTGCAGCGTGGCTCGCTCGGCGTAGGCTGCGCGCCAACTGGCCTGCCAGCATTCCAAGATTGCCCCGTGAAAGATCGTGTCAAACAGCCGTCCGCCGACCCGCCGCGCCAGCATAAACTGCTCGGAGCGCCGCGCGGCGTCCTGTCCGGGGTCGGCCAGCAACTGCTGAATAATCGTATGTTGTTCGCGTGGTTCAAACGGCGGGGTAAAGGGGGCCAAGGCATCGCCGCACGGCGATTGTAACACCGTCGCGCGGTAGCCATCCTCTGTATGTTCCAACAATAGATCAAAGCCCCAGTCTGTGGTCATCAGATCAAAATTGTACCTGTCACTGGGGGCAGCGTCAAACACTACCGCGGGTTAGCGGCAGTGAGGCGCGCGCACAGGCGCCCGGGCGCTCAGCATTTGGCGACTTGCAGCAACATACCGGCAGTTTTCGAAGTCCCGCCGCTGAGAAATATCGCGTTGTTGCGCATGCAGCCCTTGTGAGATTTTTGAGACGCCCTGCGAATTCTCCCCAAAGCCATTGCGTGCAGTAAAATGAGAAGTCATGTATGTACTCTTTGTTAGCGGCCTTAGCGGCGATACGCGGCGCTACCGCTGTCTTCACCACCAAGAACAACTCGCGTTGTTTGGCTTCACCAGCGTTCTGCGGGAGGCTGGCGACCCGCAGCTCTATGTCGACGCCGCCCTCTGCGACCTTGTCATCTTGCACCGCGTACCGTGGACGCCGCTGATTGCCGACGTGGTCGACATTGCGCATTGGCGTGGCAAGCCGGTTGTCTTCGAAACGGACGACCTGGTCTTTGCGCCCGAGGTCTTTGACCGTATCGCCTTTCTTGACACGTTGCCGCCCGACCAGGCGCAGCACTTCCGCGCCGACCTGGCGCGCCAGGTCGAAACCTTCCACCACGCCGACTGCGTGCTGACGACCACGCAGTACCTGGCTGATGCGGCCACCGAGCGTGGCAAGCCAGCCTACGTCCAGCGCAATGCCTTCAGCGCCGAAATGGTGGATGCGGCCGAGCAGGCCTATACCCTGCGCCAGCAACATCGGTCAGCGCAGCCGGATGACCCGCAGCGGCCGGTTTTCATCGGTTACTTCAGTGGTACCGGCTCGCACAACCGTGACTTTGCGCTGGTGGCGCCCGTGTTGGCCGACCTTATGGCCCAGAATCCGCGCCTGTGGCTCCACCTGAGCGGCCACTTGAAGACTGGCGGCGTGTTGCTCGCCTTTGCGGATCGCATTCGCCGCGCCCCCTACGTTGCCTGGCAGGAATTGCCCAGCCTGATCGCCCAGGTCGACATCAATCTGGCTCCCCTCGAGCTGGATAACCCATTTTGCCAGGCGAAGAGCGAGATCAAGTTCACCGAGGCCGCGTTGGTGGGCGTCCCCACGGTGGCAAGCCCAACCGAAGCCTATGTTCACGCCATGCGTGATGGTGAGACCGGCCTGCTCGCCGCGGATGCGGGCGCCTGGCGGGCCACCCTCAAGGCGCTGAGCGAAGATCCGGAAGCCAGACGACGGTTGGGTGAAGCGGCGCGTCGTGCCGTGTACGCGACTTATCTGCCGGATGCGCGTGGACGCTACCTTGTCGATACCCTGCGTACAGTCGTGGCCCAGCATGCGCCGCCGGCGGCCGACCCCGCCGCGACGTTGGCCGCCGTGACCGTGCGCATGCACACCCAACTGGATCGCATGCAAGGCGAGCGGGCACAACTACAGCGCCAGGTGGACCAATTGCGCCAAACGTTGACGCAGTGGGATGGTCAGAGCGGTGGCAAGGACGCATCGTTCTGGCGCGCCAGCCTGGAAGAAACCCAAGCGCGGCAGAATACCGCCCTGCGCGAAATCCTGGCCCGGCTGACGCGGAGCGGCGCATGAGCGAACCGCGCATTCTGATTGCCGCCGGCTGTTCGCACGCCACAGTGACCCGCTATCGCTGTCGGCATCTGCAGGAGCAATTTGCGGCCAATGGCATTGCCGCCACGGTGGAGGAATGGTACGACGGCGCCCCCCCGGCTCCCCAATCTCCGTCAGAGCCACGCACGTCAGTAAGTGGCCTGGCGGATGTGTTGATCCTACAACGCGTGCCGATGACCGTTGCATTGGGCGAGCTGATTGACGCCATGCACGCGGCCGGCCGGCCGGTTATTTTTGACGTCGACGACCTGGTTTTTGAGCCACAATTGACGGCATGGCACCGGGGTGTACAGAATCTGCCGGTGGCGGAGCAGGCGCTCTACGACGCCGGCGTGCGTCGCTATCTGGGCACGCTCACCCGGTGTGACCGCGTGCTGACTGCTTCGCCGCTGTTGGCGGAACTGGCCCAGCGTCACGGCCCGCCGGCTTTCGTGCATCGCAATGCCCTGGGCCACGCCATGATGGCGTTGGCCGGCGAGTTGTACGCGTTGCGCAACATGCGCCCGCCTTCCGATCGCGTGGTGCTTGGCTACGGCAGCGGCACGCCCACGCATGATGTCGATTTTGCCGAGGCGGCGCCGGCGCTGCTGCATGTGCTGGCGCGCTACCCCCAGACCGAATTGTGGATTGCCGGGCCGATGCAGTTGCCAGTCGCGTTCGCCGGGTTCGGTGCGCGTGTGCGGCGTTTCCCGTTGCTCGACTGGCGCGGCTGGTTCGAGTTGGCCAGCCAAATGGACATTGCCCTGGCGCCGCTGGAAATGGACAACATTTTCTGCCGCGCCAAAAGCGAAATCAAGTTCGTCGAGGCTGGCGCACTGGGCCTGCCCACCGTAGCGTCGCACATCGATCCCTTTGCCGGTGCGATCGTACAGGGGGAGAATGGTTTGCTGGCGGGCAACCCTGCGGCGTGGATGGCCGCCGTGGAGCGCCTGGTTGAGGATGCCGACCAGCGCCGCCGGCTGGGCGAGGCGGCGCGCCAGACGGTGGCGGATCGCTACAGCCCCAGCGCGCGGGCCGCCGACCTGGCGCGGCTTGTGCCGGAATTGCTGGCGGCGCGAGAGGCAGGGATTCACGGGCAGGCAGGACGAGCGGGAAGGACAGCATTGCCGATGGTCACCGAACTACCCACAAACGCGGTCGCAGCGGGTGCAGTGGCGCCGGATGCAATCGTTCCCCTGACAATCAACTGGTTGGTCACCGAACCGTTCCCCGGTTCGGGCGGTCATACGGGCATCTTTCGCATGATCCGTCATCTGGTCGACTTTGGGCATGTCTGCCATATCCACCTTATCCCGGTGAACTTCATGCAGAAGTATACGCCGGCGCAGATTCAGGAGTATGTCGACCACAATTTCATGCCCACGGGCGCGGTTTTTCACCAGTGGGATGGGCAGACCGGCCCGGCCGACGCTACGGTTGCCACCTATTGGAAGACCGTGCCGCTATTGCTCCAACTCCCCATGCCGGGGCGCCGCTATTACCTGGTGCA
>Ga0335397_10012765_pt1 | contig 10266 bp, 8 predicted proteins | sample MAT04_FD_205740 | JGI IMG/M metagenome (GOLD analysis project Ga0335397, IMG submission 205740) | Freshwater microbial communities from Lake Fryxell liftoff mats and glacier meltwater in Antarctica - MAT-04 (spades assembly) (version 2) ...
CGCTGCGGGGCCTGCCGCATGCGGTGTTCGACGGGACGCCCAGCAACCCGACCGAAGCCGCCGTGCGCGCGGCGGTGCAGGTCTACCGGCGTGAAGGCTGCGACGGCCTGGTGGCCGTGGGCGGCGGCAGCAGCATCGACCTGGCCAAGGGCGTGGCCATCGCTGCCACGCACGAAGGCCCGCTGGCCGGCTACGCCACCATCGAAGGCGGCAGCGCGAAGATCACCGCCGCGGTGCCACCGCTGATTGCCGTGCCCACCACCGCCGGCACAGGCAGCGAGGTGGCGCGTGGCGCCATCGTCATCGTCGACGACGGCCGCAAGCTGGGCTTCCACAGCTGGCACCTGATGCCCAAGGCCGCGTTGCTGGACCCTGCCCTGACGCTGGGCCTGCCGCCCCTGCTGACCGCCGCCACCGGCATGGATGCCATCGCGCACTGCATGGAAACCTTCATGGCCCACGCCGTGAACCCGCCCGCCGACGGCATTGCGCTGGACGGCCTGGCGCGTGGCTGGGCGCACATCGAGCGCGCCGCGCGCGACGGGCAGGACCGCAGTGCCCGCTGGCACATGATGAGCGCCAGCATGCAAGGCGCGATGGCGTTCCAGAAGGGCCTGGGCTGCGTGCATTCGCTGTCGCACAGCCTGGGCGGCGTGAACCCGCGCCTGCACCACGGCACGCTGAATGCGGTGTTCCTGCCGGCGGTGGTGCGCTTCAACGCGGCAGCGCCTTCCATCCAGGCCGAACACCGCCTGCAGCGCCTGGCGCATGCCATGGGCCTGCCCGGCTGCGACGCCCACGGCAGCGAAGTGGCCGAAGCCATCGTCGCGATGAACGCAAGCCTCGGCCTGCCCAGTGGCCTTAGCGCGATGGGCGTGACGGAAGACTTGTTCGACCGCGTCATCGAAGGCGCCATGGCCGACCATTGCCACCAGACGAACCCGCGGCTGGCCACGCGCGACGACTACCGGGCCCTGCTGCAAGCCTCGATGTGAGCTTCGCCCCCACCGGGCCGGCTTCTCGGCGGCCTGTGCAGACTGTCGGCAGCCTGCGCAGACTGTCGCAAGGCGCAAGACGCCCGGCAGGTGGCTTTGATATGGTGTGCTACATCACCAACACACCTATGGGCGCCACATGCAGACCTGGGATGACAGACAACCGATCTACCAGCAGCTGGCCAGCATCCTGGCCGCGCAGTTGCTGGACGGCGAACCCGTCGAAGGCAGTGCCATGCCTTCGGTACGCGCGCTGGCCAGCCGCTACCTGCTGAACCCGCTGACCGTCAACCGCGCCTTGCAGACGCTGGGTGACGATGGCCTGCTGGAAAACCGCCGCGGCATGGGCCTCTATGTCACGGCCGGAGCGAGGGAACGGCTGCGCGTTGCCGAGCGCAACCGTTTCCTGCAGACCGAGTGGCCGCGGCTGCGCGAGCGCCTGCGCCGGCTGGGCATCAGCGCACAACAACTGAACTGGGAGGAGCATTGATGAACGCCGCAGAACCGAACGTGCTGGTCAGGGCCAGCCACCTGAGCGTGCGCTACGGCGCCAAGGCCGCCGTCGACGACGTCAGCTTCACCATTCCCAAAGGCCGCGTCGTGGGCCTGCTGGGCCACAACGGCGCCGGCAAGACCACCTTGATGAAAGCCATGGTGGGCCTGACGCAAGGCGAAGGCGAGCTCAGCGTGCTGGGCTTTCAGCCGCGCCCGCAGCGCGCACAGCTGCTGGAGCAGGCCTGCTACATCCCCGACGTGGCCATCCTGCCGCGCTGGGCGCGCGTGGAAGACCTGATCTTGCTGATGAGCGGCATCCACCCGCGCTTTTCGGCCGAGCGTGCACGTTCGCTGCTTCGCCGCACCAGCGTGGGCCTGCGCGACAAGGTCAAAACGCTGTCCAAGGGCATGGTGGTGCAGGCCCATCTGGCGCTGGTGGCGGCCATCGACGCCAAGCTGATGATCCTGGACGAGCCGACGCTGGGCCTGGACGTGCTGAGCCGCAAGGCCTTCTACGAGCTGCTCATCGACGAATGGTGCGACGGTGAACGCAGCGTGCTCATCAGCACCCATCAGGTCGAAGAGATCGAGAGCCTGCTGAGCGACGTGCTGATGCTCAACGAAGGCAAGCTGGTGCTCAGCATCAGCCTGGAAGACATGGAAAGGCGCTTCGTCGGTGTCAGCCACGACGCGGCAGTGGCCGAACAGATTGCCGCGGCACACCCGCTGCTGCGCTACCGCACAGGCACCGGCCCTTCCGGCAACGCCGCCATCTTCGACGGCGCACCGCCAGAACACGTGCAGGCCCTGGGCCAGCGCATGCGCCCCAGTTTGGTCGACCTGTTCGTGGCGCTGACGCGCAAGCCCGAACTCGACCGCACCCACTTCTGAAGAGGTTCTGCCATGAACAAACTCCTTCCCCTGCTGCGGCGTGAATGGCTGCAGTACCGCTTCGGCTGGGCCATGATGGTGGCCGTGCCGTTGGCCATCGCCCTGCTGCTGCTGGCCTTCGGCGAAATTCAGATCGGCGCCGACGATGCCGTCCGCGTCGGCGACAAGATGCCGTCGCTGCTGGCGGTGGCATCGGTGGCAGGCAGCGCTGCCGTGCTCTTCATCATTGCCAGCTTCAGCTCCATCATCATCGTGGCCGGCATGGCGCGGCGCGACCACAGCGACCGCTCGGTCGAGTTCTGGCTGTCGCTGCCGGCCACGCACAGTGCGAGCCTGGCTGCGCCGCTGATCGTGCACCTGCTGCTGGTGCCGGCAGCAGCGCTGCTGGCCGGCCTGGCGGGCGGCCTTCTGGTGTCGATGGTGCTGTTGACGCGTGTGGTCGGCATCGCCGAATGGTTCGCCCTGCCCTGGTTCGACCTGCTGCCGGCCATCTTCGCACTGGCCGCGCGTCTGTTGGCCGGCCTGCCGCTGGCCATCCTGTGGCTGTCGCCGCTGATCATGCTGGTGGTGCTGCTCTCGGCCTGGTTTCGAAGCTGGTCGTGGGTGATCCTGGGCGTGGGCATCGGTGTGGGCAGCCAGTTGCTGAACCGTGTGTTCGGCCAGCCGCTGCTGTCTGATGTGACCTTGGGCTTGCTCATGCAGGCACGCAGCGCGCTGGTGCACGGCGGCGAGAGCTTGGCCCTGCGATCGACCGAAGGTGGCGAGGCCCTGGGCCAGGTGCCGGCCTGGGCGCTGCACGACCTGGGCCTGGCGCTGCGCGAGCTGCCGTCTCCGCTGCTGGCCGGTGGGCTGCTCTTTGCAGCGGGGTGCTTCTACCTGCTGGTGTTGTGGCGCGAGCGGGGTGCTGGCGCGGCTGGCTGACGGCGCTGTGAGCCCGTGTTCGGGCTGGCGGGCGAAATGTCGGCGAAACTCAGGGCTTGTGCAAGGCGCAAGCCTTGGTGCTTCACCCGACTCCTGCCGCCCACGACGCGATGCTTCCGAAAACACTGGCGCTCGTCGAAGACGACCCCGACTTCTCAGAATTCCTGTCGCAGTACCTGCAAGGCCGCGGCATCCAGGTGCGGGCCTTCGGTGACAGCAGCGATTTGCTGGTGGACGCCGCCGCCTTTGATTTCGACTTCTACGTGCTCGATCTCACCTTGCCCGGCATCGACGGCGTGGACATGCTCAAGCTGCTGCGCCGGCGCACGCAGGCCGGCATCCTGGTGGTTTCCGGGCGCGTGGCGTCCGACGTCTTCAGCCAGGTCATCACCGCAGGGGCCGACATGCTGCTGGCCAAGCCGGTGCAGTTCGAGCAGGTGGCTCTGGCCATCGAAGCGGTGCAGCGCCGCGTCGCTTCGGCAAGCCCAGGCGTGGCGCCGTGGAAGCTGGACCGTCGCGCGCGCCAACTGGTGGCGCCCGACGGCGTGCACATCGACCTCAGCGAAGGCGACCTCGCTGTCATCGAGTGTTTTCTGAATGCGGCGGGCGATGCCGTCACGCGTGAAGCGCTGTGCGAACGTTTGGGCCTGCCGCCCGACGGCGACAACCTGAACGCCACCATCTACCGCCTGCGCCGCCGCATCGAGCGCGCCACGCCTGCGGTGGTGCCGCTGCAGTCGAAATCACGCGTGGGCTACGTGTTCCGCGCGCCGTTGCTGGCGGTTTAGGGCGTCTCCCGGGCAGGAGGCGCGCCCTCCAGGCCCGGCCTGTCAGCCGTGCTTGGCGTCGAAGAACTGTTCGTCTTCGGTGCTGCCCTTCAGCGCGGCGGTGCTGGCGTCGCGCTCGATGGTGGTGGTCACCGCGTCGAAATAACCGGTACCCACTTCGCGCTGGTGTTTCACCGCCGTGAAACCCCGTTCGGCGGCAGCGAATTCCTTCTCCTGCAGTTCGACGAAGGCCGTCATGTTGTTGCGCGCGTAGCCGTAGGCCAGGTCGAACATGCCGTAGTTCAGGCTGTGGAAACCGGCCAGCGTGATGAACTGGAACTTGTAGCCCATCGCACCCAGTTCACGCTGGAACTTGGCGATGGTGGCGTCGTCCAGGTTCTTCTTCCAGTTGAACGAAGGCGAGCAGTTGTAGGCCAGCAGCTTGCCCGGGAACTTGGCGTGGATGGCGTCGGCGAAGGCCTTGGCAAAGGCCAGGTCGGGTTTGCCGGTTTCGCACCAGATCAGATCGGCATAGGGCGCGTACGCCAGGCCGCGGCTGATCGCTTGCTCCAGTCCATTGCGCGTGCGGAAGAAGCCTTCCACGGTGCGCTCGCCGGTGCAGAAAGGCTTGTCGTTGTCGTCGACATCGGCGGTGACCAGATCACCCGCTTCCGCGTCGGTGCGCGCCAGCAGGATGGTGCTGACGCCCATGGTGTCGGCCGCCAGGCGTGCGGCCACCAGCTTGGCCACGGCTTCGCGCGTGGGCACAAGCACCTTGCCGCCCATGTGGCCGCACTTCTTGGCGGCAGCCAACTGGTCTTCGAAATGCACGCCGGCGGCGCCGGCATCGATCATCGCCTTCATCAACTCGAAGGCGTTCAGCACGCCGCCGAAGCCGGCTTCGGCGTCGGCCACGATGGGCGCGAAGTAATCGATGTCGTCCTTGCCCTCGCTCCACTGAATCTCGTCGGCGCGCTTGAAGGTGGCGTTGATGCGCTTGACCACCTTGGGCACCGAGTCCACCGAATACAGGCTCTGGTCGGGGTACATCTCGCCGTTGCTGTTGGCGTCACCGGCCACCTGCCAGCCGCTCAGGTAGATGGCCTTCAGGCCGGCCTTCACCTGCTGCATGGCCTGGTTGCCCGTCAAGGCGCCCAGGCTGTTGACGAAGGGCTCGGTGCCGAGCAGGTGCCACAACTTTTTGGCGCCGCGCTTGGCCAGCGTGTGCTCGATGGGCATCGAGCCACGCAGGCGCACCACGTCTTCGGCGCTGTAGGCGCGCTGGATGCCTTTCCAGCGTGGGTTGGCGGCCCAGTCGGACTTGAGGGCATCAACTTGCTGCTGGCGGGTGGGGGTGGTCATGCACTACTCCGTGGGGTGGTTTGAAGGGTGGGTGTTCGGCAGACGCCGAACCGAAGAAATCTCAGCGTCAGCCTAACGCGAACTCGACGAAGCGGGAAGACTTATGTCTTATATAAGACAGACCGCCATATCCAATAAAAACAACCACTTGCGCGCACCTTCCACATTACGGTGGAGAATTCTTCCGTATGGTGAATTTTTGCTGCGGTGCAGCGAAGTATTTCCCGCCATGCGAAACGATCAAGATGCCATGCGGAAAGCCGCATTCATCGAGTGTCTAGACTTGCCCGCCAGCGTCCGCCACACTTTGTCTGCCCCGGCACAGAGGAAAACCGCATGAACCAAGCCATTGCCCCCGCCCTGCTGCATGCCGCCGAGGCTGTCGGCTCCACCCCCGGCCCGCAGGCACCCGTCGACATGGGCGCCTACTGGATGCCCTTCACCGCCAACCGCCAATTCAAGCAGGCGCCGCGGCTGATGACACGCGCGGCCGGCATGCACTATTGGGACGACAAGGGCCGGCAGGTCCTGGACGGCGTCGCGGGCCTCTGGTGCGTGAACGCCGGACATGGCCGACCGCGCATCACCCAGGCCATCCAGCAGCAGGCGGCCGAGATGGACTTCGCGCCCCCCTTCCAGATGGGCCACCCCAAGGCTTTCGAGTTGGCCACGCGCCTGGCGCAGATCGCGCCGGCGGGCATGGGCAAGGTTTTCTTTGCCAATTCGGGCTCTGAAGCGGTGGAGTCGGCCTTGAAGATGGCCCTGGCCTACCACCGCGTGCGGGGCGAGGGCACACGCACCCGGCTCATCGGGCGCGAACGCGGCTACCACGGCGTGAACTTCGGCGGCATCTCGGTGGGCGGCATGGTGGGCAACCGCAAGACCTACGGCCTGGCCGTGGCTGGCGTCGACCACCTGCGCCACACCCACGACCCGGCACGCAACGCCTACAGCGTGGGCCAGCCTGCGCATGGCGCTGATCTCGCCGAAGACCTGGAGCGCATGGTGGCACTGCACGACGCCAGCAACATCGCCGCCGTCATCGTCGAGCCCGTGGCGGGCAGCACCGGCGTGCTGGTGCCGCCGGTGGGCTACCTGCAGCGCCTGCGCGAGCTGTGCACGAAGCACGGCATCCTGCTCATCTTCGACGAGGTCATCACCGGTTTCGGCCGCACCGGCCAGCCCTTTGCCGCGCAGACCTTTGGCGTCACGCCCGACCTCATCTGCTGTGCCAAGGGCCTCACCAACGGCGCCGTGCCGATGGGTGCGGTGCTGGTGAAGGACGAGATTCACGACGCCTTCATGACCGGCCCTGAACACCTCATCGAGTTCCCCCACGGCTACACCTATTCGGGCCACCCGCTGGCCTGCGCGGCGGGCCTGGGCACGCTGGACACCTACGCCGAGGACGGCCTGCTGACCCGCGCCGGCGAGATGCAAGGCTACTTTGCGCAGGCCGTGCATTCGTTGCGCGGCGAGCCGCATGTCATCGACATCCGCAACATCGGCCTCGTGGCCGGCGTTGAGCTCACGCCACAGCCTGGCGCGCCCGCGATGCGCGCTTTCAATGTCTTCCTGGACTGCTATGACAAGGGCGTGTTCGTTCGCACCACGGGCGACACGGTGGCGATGTCGCCACCGCTCATCATCGAGCGCAGCCAGATCGACCAGCTCGTCGAGACCTTGCGGGGGGCGCTGCGTCGCGTGGCTTGAGACGCCTCGCCGCGGCTGACAATCCAGCCATGCGCCCCATCGTTCTCGTCAGCAGCTGCAACCGCACCCTCGGCGACCACCGCTTCCACATCGCAGGCCAGAAGTACGTGGATGCCGTGCGGCTGGCAGGCGCGTTGCCGCTGATCGCCCCGCCCTTCACCGAAAGCGAACTGCCGGCCTTGCTCGACGCCGCGCACGGCGTGCTGCTCACGGGGTCGCCCAGCAACGTGCACCCTTCGCACTTCAGCGAGGGCGTGCACGACGCGAGCCTGCCGCTGGACGCCGAACGCGACGCCTGGACGTTGCCGCTGATTCGCCTGGCGCTGGCGCGCGGCATGCCGCTGTTGGCCATCTGCCGTGGCATCCAAGAAGTCAATGTCGCCCTCGGCGGCAGCCTGCACCAGGCGGTGCAGGAGCAACCCGGCCTGAACGACCACCGGTCCGACGACGACGACCCTGTTGACGTGCAGTACGGCCCCGTGCACACCGTGGATGTGGAGCCGGGCGGCCGCCTGGCCGCCATCGTGGGGCGCAGCAGCTTCGAGGTGAATTCATTGCACGGGCAAGGTGTGAAGCGGCTGGCCGGCGGCTTGCGCATCGAGGCGCTGGCCCCTGACGGTCTGGTCGAAGCCTTCTCGGTGGAGGCGGCCGCAGGCTTCAATCTGTGCCTGCAATGGCACCCGGAATGGCAGGCCGACAGCAACCCGGTGTCGATGCAGATTTTTCGTGCCTTCGGCGAGGCCGTGCGCCGCTACCGCCAAAGTGACCGCCAAAGTGTCCCCAAATGTGACCGCGACGCTGACCGCGACGCTGACCGCGACCGTGAACATGACCGTCCAGGAAAGTGATGCCCATGATCCCCAGAGACCAATTCACCTTCAGCGAGCTGGAACAGTGGCTCGACGAGAACCGCGTCACAGAGATCGAGTGCCTGGTGCCTGACCTCACCGGCGTGGCGCGCGGCAAGATTTTGCCGCGCAAGAAGTTCACCGAAGACCGCGGCATGCGCCTGCCCGAGGCCGTAGTGGCCATGGGCGTGACGGGTGAATTCCCGCAGGAAGGCCCGTACTACGACGTCATCACGCCCACCGACCGCGACATGCACCTGCGGCCCGACCCCAGCACGGTGCGCATCGTGCCCTGGGCCACCGACCCCACGGCGCAGGTCATCCACGACTGTTACGACCGCAATGGTCTGCTCGTGCCCTTCGCGCCGCGCAGCGTGCTGCGCCATGTGTGCAGCCTGTTCGACGCCCAGGGCTGGGCGCCCGTGGTGGCGCCCGAACTCGAGTTCTATCTCGTCGCGCGCAACACCGACCCCGACGTGCCGCTGAAGCCGCCCGTGGGCCGCAGCGGCCGCAGCGAAACCAGCCGCCAGGCCTACAGCATCGATGCGGTGAACGAGTTCGACCCGCTTTTCGAAGACGTCTATGCCTACTGCGAAAAGATGGAGTTGAACGTCGACACCCTCATCCACGAGGTCGGCGCGGGGCAGATGGAGATCAACTTCTTCCACGCCCACCCACTGGGCCTGGCCGACGAGGTGTTTCTGTTCAAGCGCACGGTGCGCGAGGCGGCCTTGCGCCACAACATGTTTGCCACCTTCATGGCCAAGCCGATAGCCGGCGAGCCGGGCAGCGCGATGCACATCCACCAGAGCATCGTCAGCAAGGCCACGGGCATGAACATTTTCAGCAAGCCCGACTTCACGGCCAGCCCGGAGTTCTACTGGTACATCGGTGGCTTGCAGAAATACGTGCCGGCAGCGATGGCCTTGTTCGCACCCTACGTCAACAGCTACCGCCGGCTGGTGCGCAGCAACGCAGCGCCCATCAACATCCAGTGGGGCACCGACAACCGCACGGTGGGCATCCGCAGCCCGCTGGCCGGGGCGGCAGCGCGCCGGGTCGAGAACCGCGTCATCGGCGCCGATGCCAACCCCTACGTGGCACTGGCGGCCACGCTGGCCTGCGGCTACCTGGGCATCATGAACAAGATCGAACCCACAGCCGAATGCAAGGGCGACGCCTATCTCGCCGACTTCCAGTTGCCGCGCAGCCTCGGAGAAGCGCTCGCCTTGCTGCGCAACGAGGCCGACCTGGCCAGCGTGCTGGGCAAGGAGTTCATCACTGTCTACACCGAGGTGAAGGAGATCGAGTACGCCGAGTTCATGAAGGTGATCTCGCCCTGGGAACGCGAGCATCTGCTCCTTCACGTCTGAACGCCTGCCCATGAACGCACCCCGCACCACCGCCGACCTGCAGGCCGCCGATGCCGCGCACTTCCTGCACCCCTTTACCGACTTCCAGGGCCTGGCGAAGAAGGGCTCGCGCATCATCACGCGCGCCGACAACATCTACCTCTGGGACAGCGAGGGCCACAAGCTCCTCGACGCGATGAGCGGCCTGTGGTGCGTGAACGTGGGCTATGGCCAGCAGGCCTTGGTGGACGCAGCGACGCGGCAGATGAAAGAGCTGCCCTTCTACAACGCGTTTTTCCAGACCGCCACGGTGCCGCCCATCGAACTGGCCGAACGGCTGGCGCAGGTGAGCCCGCCGCAGTTCCAGCATGTGTTCTTCAGCGGCAGCGGCAGCGAAGGCAACGACACCGTGGTGCGCATGGTGCGGCGTTACTGGGATGTGCTGGGCGAGCCGCAACGCAGCGTCATCATCAGCCGCCACAACGCTTATCACGGCAGCACCATGGCCGGCGCTTCGCTGGGAGGCATGAGCGGCATGCACGCCCAGGGCGGGTTGCCCATCCCGGGCATCGTGCACATCCAGCAGCCTTACTGGTGGGACCACGGGCGCGAACAAGGCCTCACGCGCGAGGCCTTCGGCCTGCAAGCCGCCGGTTGGCTGGAAGAAAAGATCTTGGCCCTCGGCCCGGAAAACGTGGCGGCCTTCATCGGTGAACCCATCCAAGGCGCCGGCGGCGTGATCATTCCGCCGGCAACCTACTGGCCCGAGGTGCAGCGCATCTGCGCGAAGTACGGCGTGCTGCTGGCAAGCGACGAAGTCATCACAGGCTTTGGCCGCACCGGCCACTGGTTTGGCTGCGAGACCTTCGGCTTCCAGCCCGACCTCATGACCTTCGCCAAAGGCGTCACCAGCGGCTATGTA
>Ga0335397_10012770_pt1 | contig 10263 bp, 7 predicted proteins | sample MAT04_FD_205740 | JGI IMG/M metagenome (GOLD analysis project Ga0335397, IMG submission 205740) | Freshwater microbial communities from Lake Fryxell liftoff mats and glacier meltwater in Antarctica - MAT-04 (spades assembly) (version 2) ...
TTGGCGGCTCGCCACAAACGGCGGGGCACGACGAGGCCTGATTCTGGCTCGGTAATTAGCTGTGATGCCGTGAGGGAGTCGTGGCTGCGGCGCTGACCCTTGCGGGCTTTGCTGACTCGTTTCTTTGGTACTGCCATGGTGTTACTTATGTCGCTCCTTTTAATAGTCATCTGCACGCGTCACATTGGTCGGTTGCAAGCAAAATGCTTCTTAGAGTTAGATTTGCGAGGGACTTTTTGATTGAGTTGGCCCAAATGCGTGACGCATGTTCGAGGGCAAGTATAGCATAGTATTGGCTTGACAGACAAGCCTTTTGATTGAATGTTACAGTGATTTTAGTGCCGATCCTATAGGTTTGTACGTAATTTTATGTCTACCTTTAACGGTGAGAATGGTTATACATCTATGATGCCAAAATTCGTTAGCTTAAATAAGAAAACGCCCGCTTATGAGGCGGACGATGAGGGCTCATCGGAGTGATCAAGGATCAAGCAATAAGCAAGGGATTGGTCCGGATGTTAAGAATGTGTTGTTGGGCGGTTCAACTTGTAGAATTTGGCAGGCTGAACCGCCCAACTGTTGTCGTGGCTTTGTGATTATCTCACATATCAGCAGTTATAGTTTTTTACGCTTTTGCTGCTGATGCTGGCTGATTACCAGCCATCGCCACCTAGGGATGTACTATCCACGATGACTCCTTTGCTGTAGGGGCCGAGAATAGGATGTCTATCTAGTCGGCCGCTAGAGTTCACCTCGGTGGCGGGACCAAGGTGAGTAGACGTAAGAACTATACAGGAGCTCACCAAATTTGTCAATGATTGGTAACTATTTACTTGTCTTTTGCTTCACCGTTCGAAGCTGCTGGATCATAATTATTCCAAGCCAGCATAAATAATTGCCTTAAAACAGCAACAACTTCTTTGCTTTCGATCACTAGTCCAGTTGTCTGGTCGCCAGCATACGTAAGGATTGTTGCGCGATTCTTATAAAGGTTTAAGTCACCTTTAGCTTTTCGTGGTAGCTTCTTGGCTTCTCTCATTTTTACAGTGTCAAAAGCGGGGATATCAATGCTCCCCGAATAAAGAAGTCGGGAAGAAAGGTTTTTCTTTTTCCGATTTTGAGCATTTGTCTGAATAATATTTGGCATGATTTTACTAATCTCATCATAGTCAGATACACAAAGAATCCGCTCATCACGATCGGCTTTTCTCCGTAAGTAATCAGACACCGCTTGCGCAGCCTCCGGGCCCTTATAAAACCTCACCAACGGCGCATCATCAGAGGCTTCGCTGCGACTGATATCTTTGAGACCTGCCAGACTCTTCTTGAGCTCGGCTTTGCGGGCAACGACTTCATTCTCTATCGAGGTCAGATACCGCTCGATTGCCTCAGGTGGCTCAGCTACATAAACAGTTTTTTTGCCCTGAGTAGAAGTGCTGACGAGTCCCATCGCGGCCAGCTCGTCGAGGATGACATAGGTGGTAGCCCGGTTAACTTCAGCCTGTTCAGCAATCCGCTGGACAGGTGAGGAACCGAGAAACAGCGCCGCGACATAGACGCGGGCTTGCTTGTCGGTCAGACCGACGGCTTCGAGTTTTTTGGCGAGGTTGGCAATTTGCATAAACCGCATTATACACCAATCACACAACTGTTGTCAATATTTGTCAACGTTTTTAAGCGCAAGCTATTTTAGCCCGAAAATATGATACACTTGTTCTAATGCATTTCGAGCTAGAACCACTCATCCGCAGCGCCGGCTATATCGGGATATTTACGATTATCTTCGCCGAGTCTGGCTTGCTAATTGGCTTCTTCTTGCCTGGCGATAGCCTGCTTTTCACCGCCGGTATACTAGCTTCGCAGGGACTCTTCGATATCACCATCCTGACAACAGGGGTCTTCATTGCCGCCATTCTTGGTGATAACGTGGGCTACGCCTTCGGGAAACGGGTCGGCCCACGCCTCTTCAAGCGCCCTGATTCGCTCTTGTTTCATCAGAAGAATATCGAAAGGGCGCAAGCTTTTTTCGAGAAACACGGTGGCAAAACACTCATCCTAGCCCGCTTCACGCCGGTGGTGCGCACCTTCGCTCCCATCCTGGCTGGAGTTGGCAAGATGGAATACAAGCGCTTTTTCTTCTACAACGTAATCGGAGCGGTCATCTGGGCAATTGGCGTTACCTTACTCGGCTATTTCTTGGGCCAGGTCATACCGGATATCGAGAAGTACGTGGTTCCAGTTGCTATACTCATCATCATAGCGTCTATCGTGCCTTCGGTATGGCACCTCTGGCAGGCACGTAACAGTAAGCCGAAGTCCACTCCATCTGATACTGAGATTAAAGAAGATATAGCCGAGCTCAAGCGCGCCATCAAAAAAGACTAGTCTTCCCCCTATTTATCCAAGCCCAGCTCAAAAATATGTGAATTATGTACTCGTCTTGACGACAAAATTGACTAATTTATCTGGCACCACGATAACCTTGATTATGGTGGCGCCTTTTGTCCAATCCTGCGTATCGTTCTCATCTCGAGCAGTCTGCTCAACGGCACCCGGCACGCGACCAGCCTGACTGACAAAAGTGCCGCGGAGCTTGCCATTGACCTGCACAGCGATAGTCAGGAGTTCATCCTGCACCAACGCGTCATCGTAGACTGGCCAGGCTTGCAAATGTACACTCTCGTCACCAGAGAGGGCCCCGGTCTGCCACAATTCTTCAGCCAAATGTGGGGCAAACGGCGCCAGTACACGTATAAATGTTCGCGTGACTTCATCCCAAGTTTCGCTACCGATGACACCCTCACGCCGGTCAGTCGTCAGCGCATTAATGAACTCCATCATCGCTGCAATCGCAGTATTGAAGTGCTGCGCGTCGAGGTCTTCAGTCACCTTTCGGATCAGTTTGTGGAGGCGGATAGTCAGAGCGGTTTCGCGAATTGAGTCAGGCTGGGAAGGCTCATAATCACCTTCGATCGCCGCATACGACTTGAACATAAACCGATACGTGCCTTCGAACCGGCCTGCATCCCAAGCGCCACCGTCCTGCCAGGGGCCCATAAACATCAGGTACAACCGCAGGGCATCACTGCCATACTTCTCGACATAGCCAGTTGGATCGACCACATTACCCTTGGATTTGCTCATTTTGTTGCCATCCGGACCGAGAATCATACCTTGATTAATCAGCTGCTTAAATGGCTCATTGAAGTCAATCTGGCCTTGCTCATGTAAGAACTTGGTGATGAAGCGGGCGTAGAGGAGGTGCAAAATTGCATGCTCGATGCCGCCCATATAAGTATCAACAGGTGCCCACTGGCGAACTGCCGCCGGGTCAAAAGCCCCCTTGTCGTAATGAATATTTGGATAGCGCAAGAAATACCAAGAAGAGTCCACAAAGGTATCCATGGTGTCAGTCTCGCGCCGGGCTTGGGCATGGCCACATTCCGGGCAAGTCGCTGTGACAAAGTCCGGGTGGGTCAAGAGTGGTGAGCGACCAGTTTTATCGAAAGTCTGATTGAGTGGCAGCACGACTGGCAGCTGGTCCTCAGGGACAGCGACTGGACCACACTCTGGGCAGTAAATGATTGGAATCGGCGCACCCCAATACCTTTGGCGTGAGATCAGCCAATCTCGCAAGCGGTAATTTGTGACGGCCTCACCGTCCTCACGTTGATGCAACCAAGCCGTGATCTGCTGCTTGGCTTCCGCGCTATCGAGCCCAGTAAATTCACCCGAGTTCGTCAAGACTCCGGCGCCGGTCCAGGTCTGGTCAAAGCCAAATTTCTCAAGTGTATACAAATGTTGTTCGTCGACTATCTCGGCCCGAGCCTGCTGCTTGCTCAACCATTCAATAGTAAATTTATGCTTTTCGTTTTCCTCGAGAGTTTGACCAACTCGTTCGTCGTCGTTGAGCTTGAAGTGAAAAATATCGGTGTGAGCGATCACCGCCATCTTTTTCGAGAAAGCGTAATATTGATGATGGACTCGCTCGGGAGCATGGCCTACCAAGCTAAAGTTCGTGTAGCCGGTCTCCTCAATGATCTCGCGCGTCGCAGCCGCCACCGGATCTTCTCCCTCCTCAACAGTGCCTCCGATCATCAGCCGACCACCCAGCTCAGGCCCCCATTGCAAGGTCATAACCTTGCCATCTGTGCCTTCCAGCATCGCGACGATCTTGTTTTTGTGCGCGGGCTGATCTTGCTCCTCACCTGTCACCGGATCGATTACCGGGATAATCTTGAGATTATACTTGCGCGCGAAGGCCTGGTCGCGCTCATCATGAGCTGGCACAGCCATAATCGCGCCGGTGCCATACCCCATCAGTACATAGTCGGCTGTCCAGACCGGAATCTTCTCCGCATTGGCTGGATTCACTACATACGCGCCCGTGAACACGCCGGTTTTTTCTTTGGCTTCCATCCGATCGACATCAGTCCGCGAGCCAGCCCACTCAACATATTGCGTCACTTCGAGCTGCTGAGCCTTGGTTGTCAAAGCTGCAACCAGCGGGTGCTCCGGCGCCACCACCATGAATGTCGCTCCGAAGATGGTATCGGGACGGGTCGTGAAAACCTCGATGTAGCGACCCTTATCGCCGTAGACGCCAAACCGAACCTTCGCGCCATGACTGCGACCTATCCAATTACGCTGCTGTTGCTTGACGCGAGTTGGCCAATCCAGATCGTCGAGGTCATCCAACAAATCATCAGAGTAATCAGTGATGGTGAAATACCACTGCTTGAGATTCTTCCGCTCGACGGCCGTCCCACAACGATCGCAGGTGCCCTGCACGACTTGCTCATTGGCGAGAACTGTCTTGTCTTTTGGGCACCAGTTGACGATGCCATCACGCTGGACGGCCTTCCCCGCCTTATAAAGTTGAAGGAATAGCCACTGCGTCCAGCGGTAATACTCCGGCTGCGAAGTATCGACAATCCGCTCGAGGTCATACATACCACCCATGCGCTGAAACTGTTGATAGAATCTGGCAACATTCTGGGAGGTCCACTGATCAGCCGGTGTGTTGTGCTTGATAGCAGCATTCTCAGCGGGCAGCCCAAAAGAGTCCCAGCCAATCGGCTGCAGCACGTCGTAGCCGCGCATCCGTGCATAGCGGCCGAGCGTGTCGGCTGGTGCAAAATTGTACCAGTGCCCGACATGCAGGTTCCCCGAAGGGTATGGAAACATGACGAGGTTATAAAATGGTCGCTTCGGCTGCTCCGGGGTCTGAGCCAGCTTGGTCTGCTCCCAAACGGCCTGCCACTTCGGCTCAGCTTCGAGTGGGTTATAGGCGCCGGGCTTGGGTTCTGACTGGTCTTTCATAGCTTGTAGTATAGCTGATGATCAGATGGAGGGCGAGCCGGTACGAATCGCTTATTCGTGAATTTCAGGTGTCGCAAAAATTGCTCGATAGTTAAAGTGATCGAAGAAATAGTCTTCGGTAATAGTACCAAGCTCCGCCTGCTCCTCGGCCGGCACTATCGGGTCTTCGATGTGGAGCGTGTCGCCAGCTGGCGAAGTCTCCCAGCCGTGCAGCACGACCTGGTGCGAATCTTTGTTATGGGTGAAGCCGGGCTTAACGCTGACTATCACCGGAGCACCGGCCCGAATCGCTTCGATCAGGGCTTTCTTGGCGGCTTGACGCGGCTCGAGACCCATCTCGCTGCTGATCTGGCCTTGCACGCGCGACAGCTGTGACTCATCGTACCCCTCTGACTCGGCAAAGTAGGCCGGATCTTGGCTAGGAGCTTCCCAATTCCGACGCCAAGCTGTCAGACCGAGGGCTTTTAGGGTGTTGACTTGCGCATCGTGGCGCCACAGGCTGCTCCCCTCGAGTCGACCACCCCATTCTTCCATCAGTTGTTTGAGCTCGGCAAAAGGCATGGCTGGCTCACCTTGCAACAGTTCATAGTAATCAATCAGGCTCTTCATCGCCACCACCGAGCAGACCGTCCGCGCTTCTGGCTCATCACCGACCACCGTTGGATCGAGCTGATAGTAGTGCGGCACCTCGATCATATCTATCTGTTTGGGGTATTCGGCGGCTTCTGGCATGGGTTCACCTTTCGTCATGATGTGATTAATTTTAGCATTTATATTGCCCTACATCCCGAAGCTTTTTTTCTTGCGGGCTTTCCAGGTCTTGCTCTGACGAACGAGCTCACGACTAGGGTGTAAGTCTGGGCTCAAGAGTATTCGGCTGGTTTCTTCGGTAAAAACAGCATTTTGACTGCCCTTGACGAGCACCAAATCATCCGGTTGGAGGATTGGCTTGAGGAAATGACCAGCTTCGTAGGGGGTGCGAAATTGCTTGATGTGCGATTTATCGAGACCGGCTTCGATAGCAGCTGGCACGATGTACTGACCGGCTTCTTTGCCAACAACTATCAGCATATCGGGCTTAGCCTGCGCGGCATACAGCCCGACTTGACGGTGCAGCTCAGCTGAGTGATCACCCAGCTCGTTCATGCTGCCGAGGACGGCGATGTGACTACGGGCCGGCAGCTCCATTAGCGTATCGATGGCGGCAGTCACCGCATCGGGGCTGGCATTGTAGCTATCATCCAGAATGCGACTCTGGTTGATACCAGCCAGCAGGCGCATGCGCCCAATGACTGGCTCGACTGCGCCAAGAGCGGTGGCGATTACTTTGAGCGGCACTGCCAGCTCGTGAGCCACGGCGGCGGCGGCCAAGAGCGCACTCAGCCCTTGCCGAGCCACTAATTGCGTCTTGACAACAGCTCGCTGCTTGCCGATTATCAACTCAACGTCAAGCTTGCCGGTCTTGGTGCGGGCGAGCTTATCGAAGCGAATTGTGCCGGATTTAAGCCCATACCCAACGGCTGATTTCTTGCGATCCATGACTGCCTGAAGCAGTGGCATGTCGGCGTTGTAATAGCAGCGCGAGGCTTGCGTAGCCAGCCAGACCGCGTCATCGCGCAGACTCTCAACTGTCTCGAAGCGCTCCATGTGGGCCGGGGTGGCACCAGTCAATACGCTGATTGAAGGCTTTAGGAGTGCCAACCATGGCGCCATCATGGCTCGTTCGTCTTCTGCTACTTCGATAACCACGGTGTCATACGGATAGCTTGGCACCAGTCCATCCATCTCAGCAAAGACCTTGCGCCACGCTGCCGGACTGGACAGTCGAGCTGGTGCCTTGAGTCCAAAAATCGCCAGTGGAATCCCGACTTCGGTATTGTAGCTGTCATCTGAGTAACAAACCTGACGACCAGCCGCCGTCAAGACTTCGCCAATCGCGACCTTGGCAGTTGTCTTCCCAACCGTGCCGGTGACGATGATGATAGTGATATCACGTGTGGCGAGTAATCTTTCGACGCGCAGACGAAGACGTTTGACGATGTAGCTAGTTGCGTATTTTTTGAGCATTAGTGCAATTCTATCACTTCTGGCCGCTCTCTGGCACGCTCGATCAGATGATGAATCAGGACCTGGAAGCTCAGACCATACTGGGCGGCCGCCAATGGCAAGGTCGCGGTGGCGCTCAAGATGGGTAATGTCTGCAACTGGAGCAGCCACAAGCGACCATTGGCATAGACAAAATCCGTCTGGCTGTAATCTCGACACTGCAGCGCGCGGTGTGCGGCGAGGGCTGTTTTCTTGACCTGAGCCTCCAGAACGGGGCTGAGATGGGCGGTTTGTGAAGCTGCCGGGGCATCGGGGTAGGGCAGCTCAGTCTGGACTGGTGGTAAGGCAACTGGACCTGTTGTAGATTCGACAACGTGACAACTGAGCTTCAGCCCACGCACCGCGCGCTGGACAATTACTCGATCATATTCGACACTGAGCTGCTCGATGGCATCGGCCAGGCCGGAGGGTGACTGGGTCAAGATGGTGGCTTTGGCATGACTGACAGCGTTTGGGCTGACGGTGACGCGCTGCCCCAAGGCCGCTCTGAGCTGGTAAACCTTGCGAGCGCGGGTTACTACCCATTCCGCGCGGGACACGACAGCGTAGTCGGGAATAGCAAACCCCAGGCGTCGCAAAAGTGCGTAGGCGGTGGCCATATCGTAGGCTCTGGCGCTGGCGCGGGGTCCACTCCCCTGGTACGGAATGGTACTTCGGTCGAGTAGTCGCTGCACCGTACCATCAGCCCCGTACTCACCATGCAGGGCGATAAAGGCTGCATCGACCTGATACGGTAGCTGGGTATGGAGCTGGTCCTCGGGGAATATAGCCAGTGGCGTGTCGGCTTCATAGCCGAGTGGCGAAGGATAGAGTCGCCATTCCCCTGCGCGGGTGATTAAAATTGGCTTGATATCATACGCCCGAGGGTCGATTGATGAGAGGATTTGTGCCGCGCTGAGTCGCGAAACGTCGTACTCACGCGACGGTCCGCCGATCAGGACGGCGATGCGGGGCTTAGTCATGCCCTTTAGTATATAGGAGGAGTCGGCTGGCGATGAGCATAAACAGGATGGTAGGCCAAGCGCAAGTTACGTAGTGAAATAAAAATTCCCACAAGACCACCGAGGTAGTCTTGTGGGAGGAGCAGCTCATCTTACATCGTTGTAAGACTAGCTCTTGAGCTACAAGATTTTGACTGAGCACGCGATCCCATGGAAAATATACACCTTGCTCAGTCAGGGTTCTGCAATCCGAGGTTTTTTGACACTGGTTTTTGCAGGACCGGCGAAAGGGCCGAACGAGCCACTTTGCATTTTATGAAGTCTCCGGCTTGTCTCGTTCGGCTGACCCAGAGCAGTCGTGCAGCGCGAAAAGCCACACACTCTGCGACAGTGAGCATTAGAACGATTCGTAACTTGTTCATTCGGCCACGAATCGGCGTGGTCGTGGAAGATTTTGCTGATAGCACAGGATTTTAGTTTGTGACCAAAGTAAACGGTGCTATCAGCTAGGCTCAGTACCATCTTTTGTAATCTGTTTATTTGAGCCTGAAAAATATCGTAGGTACGGAGGTGCAACTACTGGCAGAATGGATCTTGGTGAGCATGTCGATTGCCAGTAGCCGCAAGGTCTTCATAATATAACATATTACCTGGTCTGTAAATATGAAAAGTGCTCTAGGGCGGACCCTAGAGCACTCATAGTAAGACAGAGCAATGGTGGTTTTTTAAAAGCCCATGCTTGCTCAGCTCACTCACCCATTCACCGGTTGACTTTATAACTACTCGCTATGAATGGGAGATTTTGGTCAGTCACGTAGTCACTTGGTAATTGCTCTGCTTGACTGACCAGGGATGACGCGGTATCAACTGGTAAGTTGGAACATGGTCACCCGAGATTTTGACCAGACAGTGATGCAATTATAAACCCTTATCATTGTCTGATCAGGGTTCTGCAAGATTGGCCTTATGAACTCTACGTCGTGCGGAACCGGAGATTTTGGTCAGAGAGAGGCGATGCGTACGAAAGCACCGCCACTCTCTGACCGTGGCAGAGGTGTTGTTAAAAAATTACTCCCTTGCCCAGACACCACCAGTGAAGCCGCTTGAAAGGTGGATTATTGGTGGTGGCAGATTTTGCTGACAGCACGTACTCTTGGCTTGTGACCAAAGTAAACGGTGCTATCAGCTAGGCTCAAATTTCTGGTTAGAGAAGCGCCACATTGAGCCTAAAAAAAGCCAAAAGGTACGAGGCTGCAGTCTGGGCAAAGCTGCGCTTAAAAATTCAGCTTCTTGCCCAGACTGCAATAGTGTAAATTATACGATAATATGTGCATAAAGTAAATACCCCAGGAACCGAAGTTCCTGGGGTAAGGTTGCTGCATCTCATCCCTTAAGGATACATCCTGTTGCAGCGAAAATGGGTGGGTGGTGGCATTCTGCCAGTTTGAAACGGCTGGGCTTGCCACCACCCACGAGCTTGTTACTCGGACGAATCGCCCATCGGGTCGTCATCCTCAGCCTCGTCGGCCGGCTCGCCCTTACGAAGCGCGAGTAAGCCCTGGAGCTGGCTTCGGCCACCATCGTCTAAATGACGCTGGATGGTCGCAAAGAAGCTCGGCCATCGGCTGGCTTGGTACCAGCCGATCGGACTCTGACCGGTCGCTTGAGCTGTCCACAAGCCGTGGACGTACTCGAGCAAGGTCGAGCCCAGCCGACGCTGAGCGCGCTTGTTGAGATGTCCCAAGGTGTAAAACTTGAGCTTCACCTGCCGACCCTGTCCATTCGTCACCTCGCGGATCTCGATGTCAGGATGCTGCAGAAGCTCCTCAAGCTTGTAGGCGTCATAGACAGCCCGCCAGACATGGTCGTAGCGTGCGGCCTGGTCGGTTGACCA
>Ga0335397_10012771_pt1 | contig 10261 bp, 7 predicted proteins | sample MAT04_FD_205740 | JGI IMG/M metagenome (GOLD analysis project Ga0335397, IMG submission 205740) | Freshwater microbial communities from Lake Fryxell liftoff mats and glacier meltwater in Antarctica - MAT-04 (spades assembly) (version 2) ...
TACGCCTCTATTAAGACTACACAAAAGATCTTAGGCAAGGGAACGAATTACATAACAAACATTCAGATAAAACTAAAAGACATTAGTTTGGCGCCAGTCGTGGCAAAAGAATACTCCCAGCTATTTCAAACAGGCGCTGAAGATATTCAAACCGCCAATTCGCAATTTGAGACTGGCAGTTTCGTCCGCAGCCTAATTTCCTATGCCGTGGGCATTACACTTTTAATTGTGGCTGGCTTTGGAATCTACAACATTCTAAACATGATGATCTATGAAAAAATGGATTCAATCGCCATCCTGAAGGCCACTGGCTTCTCTGGTGTGGATGTAAACAGAATATTCATATTTATTGCATTAAGTATTGGCATTTCCGGTGGACTCTTAGGATTGCTCTTTGGCTTTTTGGTTTCATTGGGCATTGATCAAATTCCGTTCGAAACGGCATCGCTTCCCACAGTAAAAACGTATCCCGTCAGGTACGACATATTTTTTTATGGTATAGGACTTACATTTTCGTTAGTCACCACTTTTATGGCGGGCCTTTTCCCGGCTAACAAAGCAAGCAAGGTCGATCCGGTTATTATTATTCGCGGAAAATAAAATGAATGAAACTGTTATAGAAGCACGAAAGATTAATAAGAGTTTTAGCGATCCGGTTCGTGTGCAGGTTCTCAAAGATATTACCTTCTCTGTGCGCAAAGGAGAATTCGTTTCAGTTGTCGGAAAATCCGGATGCGGAAAATCAACGTTGCTCTATATCCTATCTACCATGGATACAGATTTTGAGGGTGACCTGCTGATCGACCAGGAATCGACCACGGGTAAAAAAGAAAAATACCTTGCCCATTTACGAAATGGAAAAATTGGATTCGTTTTCCAATTCCATTATCTGTTAAATGAATTTACTGTTCTTGAAAACGTGATGTTGCCCGGACTAAAATTGGGGAAGTATCCGCATGAGCAAGTTGAGCAGCGCGCTATGGAACGTTTGAAGATGTTGGATATTCAATCTCTTGCACTAAAAAAGGCAAATAAATTGTCGGGCGGTGAAAAACAGCGAGTCGCCATTGCACGATCTTTGATCAACGACCCACTGATTGTTATGGGCGATGAACCCACCGGCAACCTCGATAAGAAAAATGGGTTGATCGTATTCGACATTTTTAAGCGAATGGCGGAAGAATACAATCAAACCTTGCTTATTGTTACCCACGATCAGGAATTCGCAGAACGCACCCATCGAATAATTGAGATGGACGATGGAAGAATTATCAAACAATAAAGATTAACCCATTCCCTCGCAACTTGAAAAACGAATTCTCCCTCGCCTCCATAGAATAATTTATCTTTAAATAGATGCATGTGTAAATCCGAGCCATTTAATTCTTAATGGATATCACTTTCCAGATAAGATTTTAAATTTACACGGGTAACAACTTCCAGCGGAAATAGAATCTGCGATTCTGGTGTTGTTTTATTTACCAGAAAATTGCAGAGCGTGTTAATACTAAGCTCTGTTTGCCTTCTTGGATTTTGATTAATAAGAAAATGTATCCAACCATTTTTTAACAATTCAACATTTTTTGGAATGAGATCATATCCAATCACTTTAACACCTCCCATTTTCTGCTGCTCAAGAAATTCACCAATGCGGTGAGCTTTAGAAGTACTTACGAAAACCCCACCTATTTTATTTTCTTTAAAGAGTTTTTCTAGCTGTTTCTGGTACTGGTGTCTAGTATTATTTAGAACAGCAGTGAGTAAATCGGGAAATCGTTTTGAAGAAGAAAAATAGCTTCTAAATCCTTTTTCCTTTTCGAGCATGTGAGCAGAATTTTTTAAATCTTCATCAAAGTGAAGTATTACCATTTTACTTCCGTTCAAGGTAATCATATCCATTAGCTCTGCGGCCAGCACACCACTTTGAACTGAATCGGTGCCTATGAAACAAAGCGGCTGTGAGGCAGGTAAGTAGGTGTTAAACATGACAACGGGTAATTCAATTTCTTCGCATTTTTTCAGAAAACTTAATCCCCTATCATAAAAAATGGGAACGAAAATAATTCCAGCGGGGTATGCACTGAAAGCCTTTGCCGTTGCTTTTAAAAATGATTGAGTGTCTTCAAGTTCAAAGCGAAAGATTAGTAGTTCAATTTCGTAGGAATTCCATGCTTGTAATGCGGCTTCAATTCCTTTTTGCGACTGTTTCCAATACTCATCGAGTTTATAGTCGGGAATGATCAAAGCAATTGTAATTTTTTTTCTGTTGACCAGCGAACGAGCTAAAAGGTTAGGCTTGTAGTTAACCTCATTAATAATTGCCAGAATTTTTTTTTTAGATTCAACTGAAACGCGGCCTCGGTTATGCAAGACCCGATCTACAGTACCAATCGAGACACCTGCCAGTTTAGCAATATCCCTGATTCCCGGTATTTTCTTAGGCATAAAACATAAATATCACCGCAAGGTATTAAAAAGTGTAATCTTTTATTTAGGTTTGAGTGTACGTACACGCAAATACTGATTTGATCAATTGCCAAGCCTAATATGAATTAGTTGTCGCATGAGAAAGTGAATAAAAGCAAACCAATACTCTTTATGAAATCTAAAAAAATCAACATCTGGCACGTAGGAAATTGGTGTATCCATACCGGACAAAAATATATTGAGTCGCCTTTTTTGGCGGCTACCAAAGGGGTGGAAATTCTTAACTATGCTCAACAGTTTGTTGATGCGGTGAAAGGAATTGATGGAGCCGATGTATTTTCACAGCCTTCCTGGGAGCTATATAATTTATCACCTGAGGATTTTGAGGCCCGGTTGAAATGGGCCAATGTTATTGTATTTGGTGATGTAGAAACCAAAGTACTGATGCTTCACCCCGATTTTTTCAACCGTAATAAATGGGGCGATAACTATGTAACATTTCCGGACCGATTCACCTTGCTAGAAGAGTGGGTGAAAGACGGAGGCCACTTTCATATGATGGGTGGCTGGTATAGTTTCAGTGGCGAAATTGGCAAAGGCGGTTGGAAGCGGGTTCCCTTTCATAACGTGCTGCCTGTGGTGTGTTTGGATGGTGATGATTTGATCGAATCAACATCTAGCTTTCCAGTGCGCATGCAAAATCCAAATCATCCGGTATTAGAAGGAATTACTTTGGATGAAATACCACCACTTCTGGGCTTCAACGAAACAAAGCTTCGCGAAGGATGCACCAGCATCATTGATATTCAATACATGGGAAATTGGTATCCCCTATTGGCAGCTAGAAATTATGGAAAAGGAAAAGTATCGGCCTTTACGACAAGCGCCAGCCCACATTGGGGAATTAACTTAGTGAAGTGGAAGAAGTACGATCAACTTTGGCAGCAATTGTTCACTAAATTATAATATTCATTTACACTTTGGTAAGTCCGAATTGAATTTTATTTAAATCGTAGTTCCAACTTTCTTTCTATGAAAAAATCCGTGCTATTCATATTTATATCCTTAATCAGTTTCGGAGCATTTGCGCAGGATAATACCTTTAACGTAATGCCTGTTCCGCAATCCGTAAAACCGAATGCGCAAAAGTGCAGGGTAAAGAAAACATTTACAATTGGTGTGCAGGGAAATCCTGGCCAACGTGTTTACGATGAAGCTTCACGAATGTTAAGACGATTAGATAATCGGGTTGGATTATTTTTCAAACAAGGGCATATCACCGGCAAAGATAATGATGCCAATTCTACCATGTTATTACAAGTAGCAAGACCAGCAGAATTGAGAATGCATGAAGATGAATCGTATCAACTAATCGTAAACGATAAACAAATTATTATTAAATCTGAAACTGATTTTGGTGCTATTCGTGGCATGGAGACGTTGCTGCAAATGTTAAGTGTTGATGAGTCTGGATACTATTTTCCGGGCGTTGATGTGAATGATTTTCCTCGGTTTCCCTGGCGCGGTCTACTTCTCGATGTTTGTTTGCATTGGATGCCTATGGATGTTGTGAAACGAACACTTGACGGGATGGCAGCGGTAAAGATGAATGTCTTTCATTTTCACTTCAGTGAAGATCAGGCGTTTCGTGTTGAATCAAAAGTATTTCCAAAACTAACGGAACTTGGGGCGGAAGGAAATTTTTATACGCAAGAGGAAGTAAAAGAAATTATTCGATATGCAAGTCAACGCGGCATTCGTGTTGTGCCTGAAATTGACGTACCTGGCCATGCAACGGCCATGATCAAGGCATACCCAGAATTAGCAAGCATTCCCCGCGAGTACGAATTACAACGATACTATGGTGTATTCGATCCTTCCTTAGATGTAACAAAGGAATACACGTACGAATTTCTGGATAAACTTTTTGGTGAGATGTCGGAATTATTTCCAGATGAATATTTCCACATCGGTGGCGATGAGAATACCGGTAAAGACTGGAAGAATAGTCCGTCCATTCAGGCGTATATGAAGAAGAATAATATCAAAAACACCAACGATCTTCACACTGAATTCAACAAACGTTTATTGCCCATCTTGACAAAGTATGGAAAGAAAGTAATGGGCTGGGATGAAATTCTTCAACCGGGTGTTCCTAAAGATATCATTATACAATCTTGGCGTGGAGGACAGCCCTATTATGAATCGTTGAAAAAGGGATATACAAGTCTTTTGTCAAGCGGATATTACATTGATTTGATTCAACCCACAGATTATCATTATTTAGTCGATCCCGCTCCTGCCGATGCAAAGTTAACAGACGAGCAGCGTAAATTAATTCTAGGTGGTGAACCTACCATGTGGACAGAACATACAACGGTAGAAACAGTAGATTCAAGAATTTGGCCGCGCACAGCTGCCATTGCCGAACGATTGTGGTCTGATCAAAATGTAAAAGATGTAGATGACATGTATCGCAGACTCGATATTATTAGCCTTCGATTGGAAGAGGTCGGTTCAACGCATATAAAAAACAAAGGCATGTTGATGCGCAGACTTTGTAACTCAGAAGACACAAGAGCACTGGAAGTTCTTGTTAATGTTATAGAGCCGTTAAAAATTTATCAACGCAATGCTGGCGATACCATGTACACGGTGTTTTCACCCTACACTAAAATCGCTGATGTTGCTATACCCGATCAAAAGGTAGCGCGTGATTTTCGAAAAATGGTTTCTGCATATGTAAAATCAAATGAGCAAAAGACGGAGAAGGAAATTATCAACTATCTGTTATTGTGGAAAGATAACCATCTTAAATTTTTAGAGCTTATTAAAAAATCGCCTGTCCTTCAGGAAGCAGAGATACTCTCTGAAAATCTATCCGTGATAGCATCCATAGGATTGGAAGCAGTTCAATACATTAATTCAAAAAAAACACCGCCATTAAATTGGAAGAATAATTCGTATGCATCATTAAAAAAATCAAAGCAACAAGGCGGGCGATGCGATTTACAGGTTGTGTCAGCCATTAAGGAATTAGTTGACTCGGTAAAATAGTTTACACATGCAGAAGCAACGCCTTATTTCACTTGATGCCTTCCGGGGATATACCATTGCCGCGATGCTTCTGGTTAATTTTCCGGGCAGTTGGGATCATGTCTATTTCCAACTTCAACACACAGAATGGAATGGTTTGTCTTTTACTGATTTAATCGCGCCTTTCTTTCTATTTATTGTAGGGGTATCCATTAGCTTCTCGTATTCAAAAATTAAAAACGAAACAGGAAGTAAAGCAGGTGTTTATAGGAAGATCATTATACGCGCTCTGAAAATATTTGCCGTGGGGATGTTTCTTAACTTAATGCCTTTTTTCAATTTAAATGAGATTCGATGGACCGGCACCCTGCATCGGATTGCCATTGTTTTTTTAACATCGTCAGTTTTGTTTTTGAACACGAACTGGAAACAGCAAATTTGGATTGGTTGTGGAATGTTGATCCTCTATTGGTTGGTTATGATGACTATACCAACTCCCGGTATTGGCGAGGTAGTGCTCGAACCTGGACGCAATATTGCTGCATGGATTGATAGTCAATACCTACCGGGAAAAATGTGGCAAGGGACATGGGATCCGGAAGGGATATTAAGTACATTCCCCTCTATTGTTACGTGCATTTGTGGCATGTTAGTGGGCACGCTGCTACAAACCAATTTATCCGATTCCATAAAAATCAATTACCTGATGTCTTTTGGAGTAGCCTCTTCTATTATTGGTTTTTTTGTTGGCCTTTCGTTTCCAATAAATGAAAATTTGTGGACGAGTAGCTTTGTTTTGATTACGTCTGGATTTGCCGCGTTAGTTTTAGGTGCAATGTATTTTAGAATTGATATACTGAAAAAAATTGGAGGAAGTTCGGTAGGTGTAATCTTCGGATCGAATGCGATTACGGTATATGTATTAGGTGATATATTAGCCTTGCTATTCTATGGTGTGAAATTAGGCGACCATTCTTTCAACGAACATGTTGTTATGGGACTAATAAAATTATCAGTTCCGCCAAACCTTGCAAGTGTCTTGTATGCAATATTCTTTGTTAGCATCAATTTTATACCAGCGTATATTCTATATAAAAAGAAGATGTTCATCAAAATATAATTATGTAAAACATATGAAAAATCTATACTATATTTTCACAGCTTTCATTTTATTGAATTGCACTACACAGAAACCTGATTCTAATTCATTACTTGTTGGGGTTTCGGCTCATACCATTAATCCAGAAGTAGGCGCTTTTATTGCGGGCGATGCACACAACAGACAATTTACCGGAATACACGATTCCATTTTTGTAAAAGCAGTAGTGCTTTCTGATTCCAAAAACCACGTGGCCGTGCTTACATTTGATTGTATTGGCTTGCTATATCCTACATTACTAGAGATACGAAAAGAAGTGGCGTTAAAAATATCACCAACTGAATTTGATCCATCACATATTGTTACATCCTCTACACATACACATTCCGGACCTGATGTAACGGGTATTTATGGACCAGATCAAATGACGACAGGAATTGATACTGTCTACATGAAAAGATTAGTGCAAACTTCGGTTGAAACACTAGTTGAAGCATGGAATAATCGTAAAGCAGCAACGATGCAATATGCAGAAACAACTTTTGGCGAAGAGTGGGTATATAATATTTCCGAACCAGCTGAATTAGATCGATCGGTTAGCATTCTTCAATTTGTTGATGATGAGGGAAAGTCAATCGCTACTCTTACCAATTTCGCGTGTCATCCCACCTTTCTTGATGGCGTGTCTAGTTTGGTATCGGCTGATTATGTAGGTAGTGTTTATAAACATCTTGATCAAACAATAGGCGGAGTTAACTTTTTCCTGCAGGGCCCAAGTGGCGGTTGGATTCAGCCAGAACATGAACCGAAAACATTTGAAAGCGCAGATAAGCGTGGCCGCGAATTAGGTGTGGTTGTTGAATCTGCATTAAAAAATCCAATAAAAATGAATGGCTCAGAAATTCTGTATAAATCAAAAATATTCAAGTTGCCTGTATCTAATGAAGGGTATCAACAATTAGCGGCAGCAGGAGTTGTAAAGCGCGATATTACGGATAGCGTGACTACAGAAGTAGCTTGGTTTTCAATAGGTACAGCACAATTTGTTACACACCCAGCCGAAACGGTACCAGCGCATGCACTGGAATCAAAAAGTTATATGAAAATGAACGGGCCGAAGTTTGTGATTGAAATTGGTATGGATGGGTTGGGGTACATAGTTAAACCAACTTTTTTTGACACGGCTGCGCATATTCCTCATAGCGAGTATTTAACACGAATGTCCGTAGATAGAGAAGCTGGACCTATATTGATGAAAACCATTAAGCAAATGGCAGAACAACAATAAGCATCAACACGGGCTCACATAAGAATTTTATAATGGTTGGTAACTATTTATTTTAATATGTATACGCGATATTTTGTTAGTATACTTGTTGTACTGGTGTTTGCAAGTTGTAAGGATCAAAAGAAGCCATCCTCGTTTCTTATTGGGGCAGCATCACACACTATAAATCCAGCGGTTGGAGCTTTTATTGCGGGCGATAAACAGGATCGCCATTTTACAGGCATACATGATTCTCTTTTTGTTAAAGCAGTTGTAATTTCAAATTCTAAAGAACAGATTACCTTCCTCACTTTTGATTGCATCGGCTTACTTTATCCAACACTCCTTGAAATCAGGAAACAAGTCGCATCGAAAATTTCAACAAATGAATTTAATCCATCGAATATCGTAATGTCTTCCACGCACACGCATTCTGGCCCTGATGTAGTCGGTATCTGGGGGCCCGATCAAATGACAAGCGGAGTGGATAGCCTTTACATGAAAGCGCTTGTTGAAAAAGCAGCTGCTACTATTGAGGCCGCCTGGGCAACCAAGCAACCGGCTACGTTGCATTATGCAGACACTAACTTTGGCGAAGAATGGGTTTATAATATCTCAGAGCCAGAAGAATTAGATCGGTCGGTCTCTGTTTTGCAATTCAAAGATCTGGCCGGAAAATCCATTGCCACACTAACCAATTTTGCATGCCACCCTACTATCATGGACGGCACGAATAGTTTAGTTTCTTCTGATTACGTGTTGGGGCTGTATAAACAACTTAATCAATCGCAAGGTGGAGAAAATTTGTTTTTGAATGGGGCCATTGGTGGCTGGGTTCAGCCTGAGTATGAGGAGAAGACTTTTAAGCGTGCCGAATTACGAGGTCGCCAGTTAGGGGTCGCTGTTGAAGAGGCTCTTAAACTTTCCACCGCCTCTGTTAGCAGCGATATTAATTTCAAGAGCAAAACGTTTTATCTTCCTGTTTCCAATGTTGGATTTCATCAATTGTCTCAAGCGGGAGTTATTGACAGACAAATTACGGATAGCGTTTTAACTGAGGTGGCATGGTTCTCAATAGGAAAAGCGCAGTTCGTCACTCACCCAGGAGAAACCGTGCCAGCATTTTCTTTGCAATCAAAAAAGCTGATGAAAACATCAGGTCCAAAATTTGTAATTGGATTGGGTATGGATGCCCTCGGTTACATTCTGAAACCAACTTTCTTTGGGGGTGACACAACCATTAAACATACAGAATACTTAACGGGTATGTCGATTGGAAAAGAAGCCGGACCCATTTTAATGAAAGCGATTGAATCGTTAGCAACCGAGAAGTAACGTTTTTGTCTTAAGAAAAAAGTGAACGTGAAAATTGATCCGATACTGTAATAGAAGTTGATTGGTATGTAATATTCGAGTTATGAAAAAATTAATTATTCTCTCATTTGGTCTTTTTGTTTTCTTCGGATGCGAAAATAAATCTATACCAGGTCGGATTGATAAAGAAAGAATTTTGCAAGCTGATGATGAGCCGCAACAATGGCTTTCGCTGGGGCGTGATTTTAAGCAACAACATTACTCACCATTAACTTCTATACACAAAGACAATGTGAAAGACCTGGGCTTCGCATGGCAATACAACATTCGCACAGAAAACGGGCGTACCCATCGCGGGCTAGAAGCAACCCCTTTTATGGTTGATGGAGTTATGTACACATCCGGAGCGTGGGGTTTTGTTTACGCAATAGATGCCCGTACTGGAAAAGAGCTATGGAAGTATAATCCGAAAGTCGATGCTTCATACGGTCGCAAAGCCTGTTGTGATGTTGTGAATCGCGGTGTTGCAGTTTGGCAAGGGAAAGTATATGTGGCCACGTTGGATGGGTACATGGTTTGTTTGGATGCCGCAACAGGAAATGAAGTGTGGCGAACAGATACATTTACCGATCGCAATCTCGCTTATACAATTACGGGAGCTCCACAAGTTGCTGGTAACGTTGTTGTGATTGGAAATTCAGGCGCAGAATACGGAGTGCGTGGCTATATCACGGCTTACGATTTGGAAACCGGAAAACAAGCTTGGCGATTTTTCATCGTACCGGGCGATCCGAAAAAAGGATTTGAGCACGAAGAATTAGAGATGGCGTCCAAAACGTGGGATCCTAATTCTGATTGGGAATCAGGTGCTGGTGGAACTGTGTGGGGCCAATTCGCATACGATCCGCAACTAAACCTACTCTACGTAGGAACCGGAAATTCAAATCCCTATCCAATTTGGTTCCGAAGTCCTGCAGGAGGTGATAACCTATTCCTATCATCAATATTGGCGATTAACCCAGACACTGGAAAGATGGCCTGGTATTATCAAACCACACCCGGAGAAATTTGGGATTACACAGCAACAATGAATATCGTGCTTGCTGAGTTAAAAATAA
>Ga0335397_10012772_pt1 | contig 10260 bp, 6 predicted proteins | sample MAT04_FD_205740 | JGI IMG/M metagenome (GOLD analysis project Ga0335397, IMG submission 205740) | Freshwater microbial communities from Lake Fryxell liftoff mats and glacier meltwater in Antarctica - MAT-04 (spades assembly) (version 2) ...
GGGTGTCAATGCCCTCACTCCGGCTACCGGCGATGCGTTGGGCAACGGGGCGTGCTTCAACGACACCTTCGTGACGGTGACCGCGGTTACACGACTTCCGTAGCAGCGCCGCTGAACTGCGCGTTGTACAGCGTGAAGTAGGCGCCTTGACGCACGAGCAGGTCGTGGTGCGAACCCTGCTCGACGATTCGCCCGGAATCCATCACGAGGATCGTGTCGGCGTCGCGGATTGTCGACAATCGGTGGGCGATCACAAAGCTCGTCCGCCCGCCGCGAAGTTTCGCCATCGCCCGCTGGATCAGTACCTCGGTGCGAGTGTCCACCGAACTGGTGGCCTCGTCGAGGATGAGGATGGTGGGGTCCGAAAGGAACGCACGCGCAATCGTGATCAGCTGCTTCTCCCCGGTACTCACCGAACTGCCCTCGTCATCGAGCACGGTGTCGTAGCCCAGCGGCAGTGAGTGCGCGAACCGATCGACGTAGCAGGCCTTCGCCGCCGCCAGGATCTGCTCGTTGGTGGCCTCGGTGTTGCCGTACGCGATGTTGTCGCGGATGGTGCCGCCGAACAGCCAGGTGTCTTGCAACACCATGCCCATCTCGCTGCGCAGTTCGGCGCGCGGCATGAAGGAGATGTCGTGCCCATCGAGCAAGATCGCGCCACCGTCGAGTTCGTAGAACCTCATGATCAGGTTCACCAGGGTGGTCTTGCCGGCACCGGTGGGGCCGACGATGGCGACCGTCTGCCCGGGCTCGGCGATCAGCGACAGGTGCTCGATCAGCGGTGTGTCGGCGCGGTAGCTGAACGACACGTCGCGGAACTCGACACGGCCGGCGGCGGGCGTTGGGCGACCGGTCGGTGCCGCGTCAGGACTCTGCTCGGGCGCGTCGAGCAGCTCGAACACACGCTCGGCGGAAGCGATGCCGGACTGCAACACGTTGATCATCGACGCGGTCTGCGTGAGCGGCTGGGAGAACTGGCGCGAGTACTGGATGAACGCTTGCACATCGCCGAGGCCGAGCGAACCGTTGGCCACTTTGAGGCCGCCGAACACCGCGATTGCGACGTAGTTGAGGTTGCCGATCAGCACCGTTGCGGGCTGGACGCAGCCGCTGATGAATTGTGCCGCGAAGCCGGCCTCGTAGAGCTTGTCGTTGGTGGCGTCGAAGCGTGCCTGGGCCTCGCGCTGGCGTCCGAATGCCTTCACGATCGGGTGGCCGGTGAACGTCTCCTCGACCTGTGCGTTGAGCGCACCGGTGTGCTGCCACTGCGCGATGAACCGGCCCTTGGAGTACCCGGCGATCTTCTTCATCACCCAGATCGAGACGGGCACGGTGACCACGGCGATGATGGCCAGTTGCCACGAGATCCAGAGCATCATCGCAATGGTGCCGACGATGGTGAGCACACCGCTGAGCAGCTGGCTCAACGACTGCTGCATCGATTGCGCAACGTTGTCGATGTCGTTGGTGACCCGGCTGAGCAGGTCGCCGCGCGCCTGCTTGTCGAGGTACGACAGCGGCATCGCGTGCAGCTTGGTTTCGACGTCGCCGCGTAGCCGGAACATCGTTCGCTGCACGACCCCGGCCAGCACGTAGGCCTGCAGGTAGGCCAGCACGTAGCCCATCAGGTACAGCCCGACCGCCACCCACAGCGTGAGGTGCAGCGCGGCGAAGTCGATGCCGGGGCCACCCTTGGCCCGGCTCTGCAAGCCTTCGAACAGGATGTCGGTGGCATGCCCGAGGATCTTCGGCCCCGAGACCACCAGCGCCACGCTGACGACGGCAAGGGCCATCACCAGGAACGCCTTGGGGCGTTCCGGTCCGAGCCGCTTCACCATCCGCCGGCTGGACGCAACGAAGTCCTTCGACTTCTCGGTGGGGACGCCGATCGTGTTCATCCGCCCGCTACGCAGCTCAGATGCGCTGGCGGTGGGGCGCGGCGGGTCCTTGGCGCCGTGCGCGTCGTCGTGGTGCTCGTCGTGCTCGTTGCTGCGCTCGCTCATGCCGCGGCCTCCTCGGCGGTGAGCTGCGACTGGACGATCTCGAGGTAGGTGGGGCAGTTGGCGACCAGTTCGTCGTGGGTGCCAAGACCCACGGCCTCGCCGTCTTCCAGCACCAGGATCTGGTCGGCGTGCTTGATGCTGGTGACCCGCTGGGCGACCATGATCACCACCGCTTGCTGCGTGTATGGCACGAGCGCCGCCCGCAAGCGAGCGTCGGTGGCCATGTCGAGCGCCGACAACGAGTCGTCAAAGAGGTACACCTCGGGCTTGCGCACGAGTGCGCGGGCGATGGCCAGCCGCTGCCGTTGCCCGCCCGAGACGTTGGTACCGCCCTGTGCGATCTTGGCGTCCAGGCCATCGGGCATTGCGCGCACGAAGTCGGCGGCCTGGGCGACGGTGAGGGCCTCCCACAGTTCTTCGTCGGTGGCGTCGGGCTTGCCGTAGCGAAGGTTGCTGGCGACGGTGCCGCCGAAGAGGTAGGGGCGTTGCGGGACCAGGCCGATGCGCTGCCACAGTGCGTCGGTGGCCAGGTCGCGCACATCGACACCGTTGACCAGCACTGCGCCCTGGGTGGCGTCGAACAGGCGGGCGATCAGGCTGATCAGCGTGGTCTTGCCGGAGCCGGTGCTGCCGATGACAGCGGTGGTTTGGCCGGCGAGGCACTGGAATGAGATCCCCGAGAGCACCGGGCGCTCGGCGCCGGGGTAGCAGAAGCCGGCATCGCGGAACTCGACGGCGGCGTTGGGAGGCAGGACAGCGACGGCGTCGTTGGCCTCGGCGACGCTGCTGGGCGTGAGCAGCACTTCCTGTATGCGCTCGGCGCTGACCGCGGCACGGGGCACCAGTGCCGCCATGTACGTGGCCAGCATGACGGCCATCAGGATCTGGGTGAGATAGGTGAGGAACGCGATGAGCGCACCCACCTTCAGGTCGCCGTCGTTGACCCGGTTCGAGCCGAACCAGATGACGGCGACACTGGAGACGTTGACGATCATCGTGACTGTCGGGAACATCAGGCCCATCAACCGGCCGCCGCGCAGCGCGGTACGGGTGAGCTGATCGTTGCCGACCTCGAACCGATCGGTCTCGTACGGCTCGCGCACGAAGGCCCGCACGACGCGGATGCCGGTGATCTGCTCGCGCAGGATGCGGTTGATCTCGTCGGTGCGTTCCTGCATGCGGCGGAACGTGGGCACCATGTTGTAGATGACCGTGCCGATCGAGAGCACGAGCACGGGGATTGCGATCGCCAGGATCCAGGTCAGTTCCACGTCCTCGCGCAGTGCCATTACCAGGCCACCGGCAGCGGTGAGCGGCGCCGCGATCAGCAGCGTGCAGGTCATCTGCACGAGGGTCTGTACCTGCTGTGCGTCGTTGGTCACACGAGTGATCAGCGTGGGTGGCCCGAACTTGGTGACCTCGCGTGCCGAGAACTCGGTGACTTGGTGGAAGAGCGCGGCGCGCACGTCGCGCCCGAAGCTGGTGGCAGCCTTGGAGCCGTAGTAGATGGCGGCGATGGAGAACAGGATCTGCACCACACTGACGGCCAGCATGATCGCGCCGTGGCGCCAGATGTACCCGGTGTCGCCGGCGGCCACACCCTTGTCGATGATGTCGGCGTTGAGTGTGGGCAACGTGAGCGCCGCTGCCGTCTGCACCGCCTGCAATGCGACGACAGCCATCAGCAGGCCCCGGTAGCGCCGGAGGAACGTTCGCAGCAATCGGATCAACATGTGGTGGCAATCATGCCGGGGAAGGGAGCGAAGACACGAACCGTGTCGATGCAGTCGCCCGAGTGCAGCGGTAGGTTCCAGCTGTCATGACGATCGCGCCCCTCCCGTTGCCCGACCATGTCGACGTCGCAATCGTCGGCGGCGGGCTTGCCGGGCTGGCTGCTGCCCGTACTGTGCAGGCCGGCGGCCGGTCGGTGGTCGTCCTCGAGGCGTCTGACGGTGTCGGCGGCCGGGTTCGCACCGACGTGGTCGACGGTTTCCGGCTCGACCGCGGCTTCCAGGTGCTGCTGACGGCGTACCCGGAGGTGACCCACCAGCTTGATCTCGCTGCGCTGCGCCCGTGCGCGTTCGACGCCGGCTCGATGGTGTGGCTCGGCAAGCGGATGTACTCGCTGGGCGACCCGATGCGTCGTCCGGGCTTGCTCGTGGCCAGCGCCATCGCCCCCATCGGCAGCGTGTTCGACAAGCTCCGCCTGGCGGCGATGCTGCTCCGCCTGCGCCGCGCAGACCCGGTGGCGTTGCTGCGCCGCGACGACGTCAGCACGCTCACCGCGTTGCGCGATCTCGGCTTCACCACCCGCATGATCGACCGCTTCTTCCGGCCGCTACTGGGCGGCATCCAGCTGGACGTGAACCTCACCGCCAGCAGGCGGATGGCCGACATCATCCTGCGGTGCCTCGCCCTCGGCGACTCGGTGATTCCCGCGCTGGGCATGCAAGCCATTCCAGATCAGCTCGCCGCCGGCCTCGTGCCGGGCACTGTGCACCTCGGCGCCGCCGTGGCCGCGGTCGCCCCCGGCGAAGTGCGCCTTGCCGATGGCCGCACGCTTGGTGCCCAGAGCGTCGTCGTCGCCACCGATGGCCCGCACGCGGCCGAGTTGCTACGCGAACAGCACGTTGCCCATCCTGGTTCGCGCAAGGTCTCGTGCGTGTGGTTCGCTGCGCCGGCCGCACCGATCGACGGCAAGCTGATCGTGCTCGACGGCACGCTCGCCGGCCCGGCCCTCAACGTGGCCGTGATGAGCAACGTGTCACCCGACTACGCGCCGCCCGGTCGGGCGCTCATCGCCGCCGCGTGCACCAACGCGGTCGACAAAGACCTCGCAGCGTTGCCCGACGCAGTGCGCGCTCAGCTGCGCAAGTGGTGGGGGCCGCAGGTCGACGGGTGGCAGGTGCTCCGCACCGACACGATCGTCCACGGGCAACCCGACTCGCAGCCGCCGTTGCGTCCCAAGCAGCGTGTGTCGCTCGGCGATGGCCTGTACGTGTGCGGCGACCACCGCGACACCCCTTCCATTCAGGGTGCGTTGTTCAGTGGTCGGCGCACGGCCGAGGCACTGCTCGCCTCCTCCGGCTGACGGCCGCCGATGCCCGTTCATGGAACCTCATCAGGTGCCGTAGCGTCTCAAGGGCATGAGGCAACTGGTGGGTGCAGTGACTGTGTTCGCGATGGCCGGCGTACCGCTGGCCGCCTGCGGCGACGCCAACAACGCCACCGAGAAGGCACCGTTGTCGGGCCGGGCGTTCGTGGCGGCGGAGGCAGCCGGGTTCACGCTGCCGGCGGGCAGCGAACTGCGGCTCTCGTTCGACGGTTTGGGCGTGCGGATGAGCGGTGGTTGCAACACCGGCAGCGGCGACTACGACGTGCAGGACGACCTGCTGATCGTGACCTCGATGGCAATGACCGAGATGGCGTGCGAGACGTCGTTGATGGATCTCGACCAGCACGTGATCGACCTGCTCACTGCCAAGCCCAAGGTCACCCTCACCGACGAGCAGCTCACACTGACCACCGGCGCGACCGTGCTGCGCCTCGTCGACCGGCGCGTCGACATCCCGGATCGCGAGCTGCAGCGCACGCTGTGGACCGTCACCACCGTGCTCAACGGAGCGACGGCCACCGGCGGGTTCGAAACGCCGGCAACCCTGCGGCTCGACGGCGCGCGGGCCGAACTGTTCGGCGGCTGCAACCGCGGTTCGGCCACCGCCGCCATCTCCGCCACGGCGATCGAGATGGGTGTGTTCGAGATGACGAAGGTGGCGTGCGATCAGCCGGAGATGATCCTCGAGTTCGCGGTTCTCACCGTGCTGCAGGGCTCGGTGACCTACCGCATCGCCGGGAACCAGCTGACGGTGCTGGGTCGCGAGTTCGGGCTGGTGCTGGAAGCCGCCGACGAGTAAGTTGACACTATTGCTGTCAATTGTTTGAAATGACCCCGGGGTTCGCGTCCGCATCGAGGCGGCTGACCTAGCGGCTTCACCACCGGCCAGTTCGTCGCGGTACGCCGGAGGTTGGGTCTGACGGGCGAGGAGCAATCGGCCGGATTGGTCCAGTGAAGTGATTCCGTGGCCGATAATGGTGGTGTGATCGAAGGAGGAGTTGCCGGCGGGAGTGCGCTGCAGCAGGCGGCACAGCGCCGCGCCACCGCCGATCGCCTGATCGCCGAGGCGAACTGGCTCGAAGGGCTCGCCACCGACGAGCGCTCGATGGCAGGGAAACTCACCTACCTTCCCCCTGCATACGCCATCCTGCACGACCTGCGCCTGCCGGGATCCAAGGGCAACATCGATCATCTCGTCGTGGGGCCCGGTGGCGCATTCGCGGTCGTCGCCCGCAGATGTTCCGAAGCGGTCACCTTCCACGATGACCAGGTGTGGGTGGGCGGCCAGTCGCTACGCGATGTGCTCGAGGTGGCGCGAGTGGAATCGCAGTTGCTCACCCAGTCGTTGGGCACCACGGTGGTGCCCGTACTGGCCCTGTTGGGCGTGATGCTGCCGGTGTCTGCCACCAATGCGGTGGGCGGTGTGCTCGTGTGTGCGGCCGAAAACATCGTTCGCGTCGTCACCCGCGCGTCGCACACGCTGATGCCGCCCCACAAGGTCAGCGAAGCTGTCGAGCGGGCGCTGCCGCTGCTGCACAACCCGGGCTCGATCGTGCGTACCGAGTCGGCCCTCGGCGTGAAGGCCGACCCGGTCGGCGACACGTCGGTGAAGCCCTTCGTTCCGGCCGTCGCGTTGCCCTCGCAGGCATCCGTCCAACGGCGCCTGGCCTTACAACACGCCGCATCACGTAACGGCGCTACCGGCGAGAACCCGGCGCTTCCGGCAGCGAAACCGACAACGGAACGCGCCTCGCGGCCGAGCGGTGGTCCGGCGGTCGCGGTGGATGCGTCGCCCAGTAAGGAGCGGTCCGGGCACCGCCGTTCGTTGGTTTTCATCGCGGTGGTCCTGCTTGGCCTCAGCCTGATCGCCGTCGCCTTGGGCACCATCGTGCGGCTGCTCTCCGATGACGGCGACGAGCCTGCCGCCAGTGAGACCAGTGCTCCCGCGGCGACCGCGCTTCCTGTCGCGACCACCGCTGCGGGGCTCGACGGCCCGCTGGCAGCCTCGCTGGTGGCCCCCACCGTTGCCTTCACCCCGTCGTGCCCGGCGCCGGGTGCTGGGTGGCAGCTGGTGCCGGTGTGGCCCGGCGACGTTCCCGGCCTGGTGCGCTACGACGTCGAGCTGCTCAACCTGGCCGGCGGCTGGTCGCCACTGAAGGCGCTCGAGCAGCCCGTGCAGCCATGGGTCGACCTCGTGTCGCAGCCGCCGAACGTGACGTACACCCTGCGTTTCACGGCAGTGATGGAAGATGGCAGCCGCAGTCTGAACGCCCCGACGGCTATCATCACGCCCGCCACCGCCTGCTGAGGCTCCGGCGGGACGGGGGTCGTGTTCCGGCGGCCCTCCGCTAGCATCGTAGACCGTGCCATCGGCCGTTTTCGGTCGTTGCGCGCCCCCACATCGCAGCACATACGACGCACGAGAGTAGAGACAACGAGATGGCCAAGCGCGAATTCCCCCTGGAGCGCACACGCAACATCGGCATCATGGCCCACATCGACGCCGGCAAGACCACCACCACCGAGCGCATCCTCTACTACACGGGCAAGAGCTACAAGATCGGTGAAGTTCACGACGGCGCTGCGACCATGGACCACATGGCGCAGGAGCAGGAGCGTGGCATCACCATCACGTCTGCCGCCACCACGTGCATCTGGGACAACCACCGCATCAACATCATCGACACCCCCGGCCACGTGGACTTCACCATCGAGGTCGAGCGTTCGCTGCGCGTCCTCGACGGTGCCGTCACAGTGTTCGACTCGGTGGCCGGCGTCGAGCCGCAGACCGAGACCGTGTGGCGTCAGGCCAACAAGTACAAAGTGCCGCGCATGTGCTTCGTCAACAAGATGGACCGCATCGGCGCCGACTTCTACCGCACCGTCGAGATGGTGAAGTCGCGCCTGTCCGCAGTGCCGGCTGTACTGCACCTTCCCATCGGTTCCGGCGGTCCGGAGAGCAACAAGCCCTTTGTCGGTCTCATCGACCTGGTGAAGATGAAGGCCCTCGTCTGGCACGACGAAGAGCTGGGCGCCAACTGGGACGAGCTGGACATTCCCGCCGACATGGCCGAGCAGGCCGCCGAGTATCGCGAAGCGCTGCTGGAGACCATCGCCACCAGCGACGACGAGGTGATGGAGAAGTACCTCGCCGGCGAGGACCTCACCGAAGCCGAAGTGAAGCGTGCCATCCGTAAGGGCACGCTGGCATTCGACTTCGTGCCCATTCTGTGCGGTTCGGCGTTCAAGAACAAGGGCGTACAGCCCATGCTCGACGCGGTCATCGACTTCCTGCCCAGCCCGGTGGACATCCCGCCGACGCAGGGCACCAAGCCAAACCACGAAGAAGAGATCCTCACCCGCAAGGCCGACGAGAATGAGCCGTTCGCGGCGCTGGCCTTCAAGATCGTGGCCGACCCGTTCGGCAAGCTCACCTACTTCCGGGTGTACTCGGGCTCCATCAACAAGGGCGAAGAGGTCTACAACTCCACCAAGGAACGCAAGGAACGCCTCGGCCGCATCCTGCTCATGCATGCGAACCAGCGTGAAGACCTCGATGTAGCCATGGCTGGCGACATCGTGGCCGGCCTTGGTTTCAAGGACACCACCACGGGCGACACGCTCTGCGATCGCAACAACCCCATCATTCTCGAGCGGATGATCTTCCCCGAGCCCGTCATCCACGTGGCCATCGAGCCCAAGACCAAGGACGACTCGGACAAGCTGGGCAAGGCGCTCAAGAGCCTGTCCGACGAAGACCCCACGTTCCGTGTGCGCACCGACGAAGAGACCGGCCAGACGGTCATCTCCGGCATGGGCGAGCTTCACCTGGAAATCCTCGTCGACCGTATGATGCGCGAGTTCGGCGTGGTTGCCACCGTCGGCAAGCCGCAGGTGGCCTACCGCGAGACCATCACCAAGACGGTCGAGTCGGTCGAGTACCGCCACATCAAGCAGTCGGGCGGCTCCGGCCAGTTCGCCGTCGTCAAAATCACCCTTGAACCGAACCCCGGCAAGGGCTACGAGTTCGTCGACAAGATCAGCGGTGGCCGTATCCCGCGCGAGTACATCAACCCCACCAACCAGGGCATGCAGCAGGCTTTGGATGCGGGCGTGCTCGCCGGCTACCCCACGGTCGACGTCAAGGCCAGCTTGGTCGACGGTCAGTACCACGACGTCGACTCCTCGGAAATGGCGTTCAAGATCGCCGGTCAGATGGCGTTCAAGAAGGCTGCCGAGATGGCCAAGCCGGTCATCCTCGAGCCGATCATGTCGGTCGAAGTGGTCACCCCCGAGGACTACATGGGCGACGTCATGGGCGACCTGTCCAGCCGCCGCGGCCGTATCGAAGGTATGGAGGCCCAGGGCAATGCCCAGGTCATCCGGGCCCAGATCCCGCTGTCGGAGATGTTCGGTTACTCCACCGACCTGCGTTCGCGCACCCAGGGTCGCGCCACCTACACCATGCAGTTCGCGCTGTACATGGAAGTGCCGCCCAACATCGCCAGCGACATCATCAAGCGCGTCCGCGGCGAGTAATCGCCTCGCTCGTCTCGAGTTAACGGCCCGGTCCCTTCCAAGGGCCCGGGCCGTTGCCGTTTTGCTGTGGCGACCAAGCTCGTAGCTAGCAATTCGACGAGCGCGTCGGGGAATTGCAAGGTTTGGTGCGGACACAGGGCCGGATCTCAATCGAGTTCGAGGACGAGTCGCAGCCCATCATTGAGCGCTGCCAACTCCTCGTACGTGACGCGTCCGACGAGTTCGCCGAGTCGTTCCGGCGCGACAGCCGAGGTCTGCTCGATCAAGACCTGCGTCCGCTCATCGTTGACCGTGATCGTTGGACGAAAGATGCGTGGCGGTGCAGACCGGGATGTAGGCGCGACGAGCACGGTCGACAACATCAGATCATCGGATTGCACGATGACGGCGTACCGGGCGCCTTGCTGTTCACTGCCTCGTGCTGCAAGCGGAGCTCGGAGCCGATGAATGTCACCACGCACGAAGCTCGTCCATCGCCGCGAGGACCTTGCGGCTCTCCGCGCGGTCGGCCTCGTCATTCATCAGTGCGAGTGACTCGATGCGCATCTGCTCGCGCCGACGAAACCGCACGGCGTCAACGAGTGCTTGACGAATGGCGTCTGA
>Ga0335397_10012773_pt1 | contig 10260 bp, 8 predicted proteins | sample MAT04_FD_205740 | JGI IMG/M metagenome (GOLD analysis project Ga0335397, IMG submission 205740) | Freshwater microbial communities from Lake Fryxell liftoff mats and glacier meltwater in Antarctica - MAT-04 (spades assembly) (version 2) ...
ATTAAGGGCGATAGTTACCTATCCCTTTCAATCCATTGGAATGTATTTACGAATAGTTGGCGGCCTTTTGGGATTTGCTTTTATTCCCAAAATCAAACGTTTTTTGTTGGAAATCCGTAGATATAAGCAGTAAATTTACGGAGCCGGTTTTTGGCAATTTGGAATACTTCCTCCACAAATTGGTCCCCACATAATATTCTGATAATAGTTGACCTAAGTGACAATCCAGCCAGAACAATAGGCTGAGATTTCTCCGCCGAAATATGGTTAGCTTACGTTTAAGTGCCTTAATTTTATTTTGAATTCATAAAATATGATCGTTTTCTGCTCTTATTGATAGCGACTGGGAGAAATTCATGCAATTTCGTAAAGGTGTGATTTTATTGCTAGGACCATCATTGAAAAACCGCGGTGGAATGGCTGTTTCAGAACGAGTTTTACTTAATGGATGGCAAAATCAATCTCACTCGTTGGAGCTATTAGTTACCCACAGGGACGGTTCTACGATAAATAAGTTATTCGTATTTATCTTGTCGTTGGTTAACTTTGTGTATCGTGTGATATTTACGGATATCTCTGTTGTTCTGGTATATTTTGTGAGTGGCTTTAGCTTTTTTAGAAAATCTATTTTTATTCTTTTTGCAAAGGCAGCTCAAAAAAAGGTAGTTCTCAATTGCCATTTAGGTGATTTTGACGTTTTTTATAATAGCAAGCCATTAGTGGTGAGAAAATATATAACTTATATTCTTAATCTAGCAGATGAGTTGATAGTTCTTGGAAGCAGTGATGTAGAAATTTTCAAAAAAGTGTGTAGCGTTAAGTATTACAAAATAATTCCTAACTCAATTAATTGTCCACCGGCTTCCGTTTTATCCGACAAAGATAAGATGATAGTCTGCACAATGGGCACTTTAGGTTTCAGAAAGGGTACTTACGATTTGCTTGGTGCAATTCCGATGGTGCTCCGGGAGTTTCCTGAGACAGAGTTTTGGCTCTGTGGTGATGGTGAAATTGAAAAGTGTAAAAAAATTATTGCAAATCAAGGCTTATCGAAGAGTGTTAAGTTGTTGGGATATGTGACAGATGGTAAGGAGAATATATATCGCAGTTCAACTATATTTGTTCTACCATCTTACGTTGAAGGTATGCCGTGGAGTATCCTAGAGGCAATGTCATACGGATTACCAGTAATTGCTTCAAGAGTTAATGCGATTCCGGATTTGGTAGATCATGGAAAAACTGGCTTTCTGATTGAGCCAGGCGATATTACCGGGTTGGCAGAGAATATGAGATTATTATTGAGAAATCATCAAATGCGGAGTTCTTTTGGGCTGGCAGCCAGAAACAAAGTGCAAGAAGAATTTTCTGTTCAAAAAATGATAAAAGATTACGAGGAGACCTTGCTGCAGGTAATGAAATAGTTATTCTTGTCGATTGTTAAAAACGGAGAATAAACCAAGGATTAAGATGAATACTCTTGCAATAATTATTGTCAATCATAATCACGGAGAGATGTTTAGAAAATGTGTTAAGTCGCTTTTTGATCTACCAGATGAGATTGAGTTTAAATTAATTGTGGTTAATAATATTCCCGGAGACAATGCAGCTGAGTGGTTGACAGAAAATTACCCGCTGGTGGAGTTAATTAATAATCAAACAGCCGATGGATTTGCATCGAATGTCAATAAGGCAATTCGACATGCTGGTACCGTTGGTTACTTTTTACTCATAAATCCTGATGTTATATGTTTGCCAGGCTTGCTAGAAAAACAAATATGTTATATGGAATCAAACCTCGAAATAGGAATTTTGGCACCGAGGCTTTTGAATGTCGACCGCTCGACTCAGCCAAGCGCCAGGAATTTCCCTACGATACAGGCTTTGGTAATTCGTTCTATTTCGCTCGATTCTTATTTTGAGAACTCCCGACATTTAAAAAATTATTTATTGGTCAATGATTCTGTTTCTCAGCCTATAGAAGTTGATTGGGTCACCGGGGCCATTATGATGATCAGAAAAAACGCTTTAGATCAAGTTGGATTATTGGATGAGAGGTTTTTTCTTTATGTGGAAGATCTTGACATTTGTTGTCGTATGTGGCGAAAAGGATGGAAAGTTTGTTATTTTCCCCCAGCAGAAGCTTATCACCTTCATGTTGCTGACAGCCGGCATAAATTATTGAGTAAGGCAAGGATATACCATGTTTTTAGTTATATAAACCTGTTTTTCAAGTATAAGGGGGTTGTGAGTAGGCAGAGTTTGTTGCCGAATTGACGTGGCAGAGTGACAAAAACTACCCCGTATTAATGACTAAGTTTCTGATAGAAAATTGCTAAGATTCTCTGCGTTATGCATTGCAAATACCTTACGACCATGTGATAATATTGTAATCCAGCAGTAGCGAGATTTAGAGACAGGGACAGAATTGGTAGTTAGCGAGATTAATTTTCTTGCGTGGACGGGCGACAAGAAACCACTTTAAAATTCCAATATTTTACAAATAATCGATGATTAAAGATAATTTCGCGTCGCAGGAGCAAAGAATTCAAGATCCCTCCAAATTTGTTTACAAGCGGGCTTTATTTGACGTCCATGCGCGTATATGGATGGCAGGAGTTTTGATCGTTACAGATATTTCTTGCCTTTTAATTTCTTTAATGATTGCATTGCAGGTGAGGTGGCTTTCAGTAAAAGACATGACCGGGGCGTATGAGCAGATTTATGTTTTATTGGCTCTAATTTTAGTACAAAAATTTTACCGAACCGGCCTGTATGAATGTGTTGGATTGCATTATATTGATGAGCTTAATAAGATATTTACCGGCATAGCTTCCACTTTTGCAATCGTTCTGGTAGTAATTTTCCTGTTGCAAACATCAATTATTTATTCTCGCCTGGTGATATTGTTAGCATGGGTGTTGTCAATTGTTATAATCCCCCTGGGCCGTTATTTGGTGCGCCGCTGTTTTATTAACCTAGGCCAATGGGGTGTTCCTGTGATGATTGTGGGTAATATTGAGAAGGCTCAATCGTTGGCGGAAGATCTTCGAATCAACCTGCATCACGGGCTTAGACCATGTTTACTCGTTTGCGACGAATTCTGTTTATCTAATTCGTTAGAAAAATACCCTGTTTTTTCTCTAGAAAGCATAAAAGAAATCTCCCGCCAGCAGAAATTGGAAGATGCGCTAATTTTGGTTGATGATTTGAATAATTTGGACTTTATGGTTGACCGTTACCGTTTTATTTTTAAACGAATAATATTAATCAAGGATCAAGCTGGAAAGTATGGATTACATTATCTTAAACCGCTAGATTTTGCATCAACACTTGGCTTGCAAGTGAATAACAATTTACTAAGTACTCGTGCACAGTTTTTAAAAAAACTTATCGATGTGGTTGGTTCATTCGCAGGCATCTTGCTCACTGCACCTTTTTTTGCTTTAGCAGCCTTGTTAATAAAACTTGATTCCCCTGGACGTGTGTTTTATCGGCAACTTCGTGTAGGGAGCCAGGGGAAAATTTTTTATTTATTGAAATTCCGTACCATGCATCAGGATGCGGATAAAATATTAGCGCAGAAATTCCTGGAAAATCCAGCCCTGAAGCAAGAGTGGGATTGCTATCAAAAGCTCAAAAAAGATCCACGTGTCACGAGGATAGGACATTTTCTCAGGAAATTTAGCCTAGATGAATTTCCACAATTAATAAATATTGTCCGCGGCGAGATGAGCCTGGTGGGTCCGCGCCCGATATTGATGGAGCAACGGGAAATATATGGATCCACCTACAAAGATTATATTCAGGTGACGCCGGGTTTAACCGGATTGTGGCAAGTTTCTGGTCGTAATGGAACTTCTTTTACGCGACGCGCCGAGTTGGATAATGAATACATTCAGCGCTGGTCTATTTGGATGGACATTTATATTCTATTGAAGACAGTTAAGGTAGTATTGTGGAGTGATGGTGCATATTAAAAGATTTTATTTTTATACATTTGGTGTATGAATTCCTGGTTACCTAAATAGTGTATTGTAATGAATACATGCCAAATCGCCACGTTTAATTAAGCAAGATAAGTTCTATCAGGCGGATAGTGTGTGATAGCTTGAAAAAAAGAATCTTTTGAGATAATTTATGGAGAACAAATCGTTGCACCCCAGTAACCATACTTGCCCTGAGCTTGGTGCCCAGGACGATCCGAGTATTTCATGTGCATATTCTTCTATTCAAAACACATGTTTTCATTGCCAAAAAATAGCTACCCCAGCCCTTTCACACCAGACAGAGTTTTGCCTAACGTCTTTTTATGCAAAATGTCCCGTTTACTCCATGCGGCGTGAAGAGGAATTCCCGCAAAGTTTACGTTATAATCTTGAGACTGACAATCGTTCTAGGATTAAATGGGTAATAATCGGAGTATTAAACGTTTTTTTGGGAGTAATTATTTTCCTAAACTGGAGCCCAATCGTAAATTTTACTCAAATACAGCCAATTAAGGTAGAGAGTCGCTCGGTTACCAGTTGGGCTACAAGAACAAAAAAGGCCTCCCCTACAACTACTATCAATCATCCAGCTAATACAAAAAAGGCAAGGACAACTTCGACAGCTACGCTAACTATTGAACCAACTAATTTACTGTTTGTTCGTGCACTGGATTTACCGTTTAGTATTGGAAATAGTAGATTTCTCATCCATCGTGTTCTTGCGGGAGAAACATTGGCCGGGTTGGCCAGCAAATATTCGACAACTGTCGAAGTTATCGACGCAGTCAATATTATTATTCCAACTCCGCTCTGGGTTGGGCGAATTTTAGTTATAAGCCCGGGGATGGGAGCAATAGACCCTGCTTTGCCGGCTTTTGAACCATATGAAGTTCCAGATAAAGAAATCTCATTATTTGACCTGGCTGGTCGATTAAAGGTCGACCAAGGATTGTTGAAATATTACACATCATGTGGAGACCCTTGTTTATTTGTTGCAGGTGATTGGTTGATAATTCCTCGTCTTCGCTAATTATTCTTTGAGCCGCATGGCTTGAAAAAAACCCTAAAAGAATATCAGAATCAAATCATAAGGGTAGAATATATATAATGCAATCCTGAGTAGTGCAATAAGCATTGCTTGGGATTTTTTCATCTATGGGATGATTTCTATACGTAAAGGAAATGAGTAAATCTATTATGAGAATTGTTATCAAACTTGGTACATCCTCCCTTACAAACGGCACTCAAAGTATCGCGCCATCATTTTTAATTGAATTGGCTAAACAAATCGTTCAATTGCATAATTGCGGACACCAGGTAGTACTGGTTTCTTCGGGCGCTATTGCTGCGGGGCGAGAAAAGCTTAACTTTCCGCAGTTGCCGAAAAAATTACCAGCAAAACAAATGTTGGCTGCAGTCGGTCAGCCTCGTTTGATGGCACTCTATGAACAAGTTTTTGGGTTATATGGATTATTCGTTGCGCAAATTTTATTAACCAGGGCTGATCTTTCTAATCGCAGGCGTTATCTAAATGCGCGGAATACTTTGTCTGCGTTGATTTTTCAGAAGGTGGTTGCTATTGTCAACGAAAATGACACTGTAGCTACAGAAGAAATACGAGTTGGCGATAATGACAACTTATCTGCATTGGTGGCGAGTTTAATCAATGCAGATATTTTAGTCTTACTTACTGACCAGGATGGCCTGTTTACATCTGATCCGCGGATAGATTCAACGGCTGAATTAATAAGGGTTGTTAGTGAATTCGAAATTCCAACTTCACTTTGGCAGGCTGCCGGTGGAAGTAAATCTGGTTTGGGCACTGGAGGCATGACAACAAAGTTGCAGGCGGCAGATTTGGCGCGCCGCTCTGGAACGACCTGTGTTATCGCGAATGGTAATATTCCTGATGTTTTAGTTCGCCTGATTCAGGGCGAAAAAATTGGGACTCAGTTTCCGGCTTTAGTAGATTCAGTTGAAAGCCGAAAACGATATATCATGTCTGGCAGGCGAGCCCCCGGGCAATTGATTATCGATGAGGGAGCAGAACTGGCCTTGCGCCGGGGTAGCAGTTTGCTTTCGATAGGTGTTATAAAAGTGAGTGGTTTATTTGACCGAGGTGATACTATTTGTCTCTATAATGATAAAGGTCTCGAAATTGCAAGGGGAATTTCAAATTATTCCAATCGAGACGTAATGCAAATTATGCACCGTCGATCCGATGAAATAGAATCAACACTTGGTTACACCTACGGTGATGAAGTCGTCCATCGCAACGATCTTGTTTTGTTATAAAAATAAGCGAGCAAAAGAGGTTTATCATGTTAATTGAGATTGGCCGCCGAGCAAGAGCGGCATCCAAGTTATTGGCTCGTGCGAGCACGCAAACTAAAAATGAGGCACTACTTGCTCTTGCAGACGAAATTCATAGCGCTTGTGCCGAAATTCTTGCAGCTAATGTTTGCGATGTCGATGCTGCATTTGCCAGCGGACTAAATAGCGCACTAATTGATCGTTTGATGCTAAATGACCAGCGAATTGATGGTTTATGTGCTGATTTGCGCCATCTCGCTAGCCTTGAAGATCCTGTGGGGCAATGTTTTGAAGAACGTACCTTGCCCATAGGCATTCATTTACGGAAGATGCGGGTTCCACTGGGAGTCTTGGGCGTTATTTACGAATCCCGTCCAAATGTGACGATGGATGTAGCTGGATTAGCGATCAAAACCGGTAATGCGGCAATTTTGCGCGGCGGGAGCGAAACTATTAATAGCAACCGGGTATTAGTGAACATTGTTCAAAAAGTGCTGAGTGAGAATGGTCTTCCGGCAGACGGCATCCAGTTTATTGACAACCCGGATCGTGAGAAACTACTTGAATTGCTGAAGTTGAATACTTATATAGATGTGATCATTCCGCGCGGTGGCGCTGGATTGCATGCCTTTTGTCGTGAAAACAGTCAGATCCCAGTGATTACAGGTGGTATTGGAATTTGTCATTTATTTGTCGATGAAAGTGCCAAGCTGGATGCATCCCTGCCGGTTATTTTTAACGCCAAGGTTCAGCGCCCCAGTACTTGCAATTCATTGGACACTGTTTTGGTTCACATAAATATTGCGGCTGAATTTTTACCTCGGATTGTGGCTTACCTTGCTCCAGCAGGTGTAAGCTTTCGTGCGGATCCAAGCGCGTATGGATTTTTACAAGAGTATGGGGTCGATATCGTTTCTCGATCCGGCCCTGATGATTTTGATACAGAGTGGCTTTCTCTTATTCTTGGATTAAAGGTGGTCAGCGACCTTAGTGCAGCGATAGAGCATATTTCTTTGCATAGTACTGCACATTCAGATGGCATATTAACTCAAAACCAGGAAAATGCGACCCGCTTCGTTGATGAAGTGGATTCGGCTGCAGTCTATGTGAATGCCAGCACCCGGTTTACGGATGGTGGTCAGTTTGGCTTGGGGGCAGAAGTTGCCATTTCTACCCAGCGGTTACATGCTCGCGGTCCGATGGGTTTGACTGAACTGACTACCTATAAATGGGTAGGCGTAGGAGATTACACTATAAGGCCATAAATCTACTACTCAGTTTTTTGGCTGAAAATAAAAATACGCGGTTCTTATTTAGAAAATACCCCAGGTGCAACTTTCTATTTCTTTGTATGTAATTCTTGCGATTTGTTGCGGAATATGAATCCGAGTGCTTTGCGCATAGTCAACTATTGTGCTTATAAGTAATTCATTTTATGAATAGTTTATCGTCAGGTTGCCCATAGCCAGCTTCCTCTCGAAGGTGATAGGTTTGTTCGACAGGCGGGCCGATCAATCCTTGCCCCAGGTATGGGTTATACTACGGTGAGTTGGTGTTCAATAATAAATAGAATGATTTTCATGTAAGGGATTTTGTGGTTATAAATCAGAAACTCTCCCCAAAAACTTCCATTAATAATGCCGTTCCGCTTATTGAGTTACACGGCGTTGAAAAAGTTTATTCCAGCGCAGCCGGATCTTTTACCGCATTGCGTGGTATCGATACAAACATTTTTTCAGGTGAATTTCTTGGCATTATCGGTAAATCAGGAGCAGGAAAGTCAACATTGCTCAATATGATTACAGGTGTCGATCATCTTACCTGGGGTGAAGTAATTGTACGAGTCGATGCCCATTTAGTATCTGTGCATACCTTGAGCGAGGATGATTTGGCTTTGTGGCGTGGCCTCACGATGGGTGTAGTGTTTCAGTCTTTTCAGCTTCTACCTATGCTTACGCTGTTAGAAAATGTCATTTTGCCAATGGATTTATGCGGTGCTTATAATCAGCGAGCGAGTAAACAACGTGCAATGGAATTATTGGAATTGGTTGAGATCCAAGAGCATGCAAATAAATTGCCCGCTTTTATTTCTGGCGGTCAGCAACAGCGTGTAGCCATTGCACGTGCTTTGGCCAATGATCCACCTATTATAGTTGCTGATGAGCCTACAGGTTCTCTGGATTCTATTACAGCAGATCATATATTTGATGTTTTTGAACACCTCGTACAGCGAGGAAAGACTATTATCATGGTTACCCACGATAATAGTCTGGCTCCACGATTTGATCGACATCTTATCTTATCCGATGGGGAGATAATTAACAATTCGAATTCTGCTTCAGCCCATATAAATTCACAGTATTTAGGGGAAAGATAATATGGGATTGGCTCGGTATTCTGCAGGTGTGGAAAAGCCACCAAATTCAAGCGCTATGATTGATGTGCATAATGTAATTAAAATTTTTAAAAATGCCGCGGGCGAATTTACTGTTTTAAAGGGGATAGATCTAAGGATTGAACGTGGCCAATTCGTGTCCATCGTAGGGAAGTCTGGCAGTGGGAAATCTACATTATTAAATATGTTTACGGGAATTGACCATCCTTCCAGTGGGAAGGTGGTTGTTAATGGTACTGACTTATATACCGGCATGGACGAATCTGGGCGTTCACTATGGCGGGGTAGAAATTTGGGGATTGTTTTCCAATTTTTTCAGTTGCTGCCTATGCTTAGTTTATTGGAAAATGTCATGCTTCCCATGGATTATGCGAATATGTATGATTTTGATAATCGCCCCAGGCACGCCATGGAGTTGCTCTCATTGGTTGGACTTGAGAGTCAGGCGAATAAATTACCATTGGCGGTCTCAACGGGTCAACAACAATTGGCTGCGATTGCGCGTGCACTGGCCAATGATCCTCCGCTCGTTGTTGCTGATGAGCCTACCGGAAATCTCGATTCCCGTTCAGCAGACACAATAATCCATTTATTTGAAAAAATGGTCTCGGACGGGAAGACCGTGGTAATGGTGACTCATGATCCATCATTAACTGAGCGCACTACCAGAAACATCATTATTTCAGATGGTGAATTGATCGACGAAGCCGTAGCGCTGGCTTTGCCGCTCCTTAATCATCGCCAGATGTTAGCCGTTACAAAAAAGGCAAGGCGTTTGAACTTTACTCCAGGACAACCAATAATAAATCTTGGCGAGCAGGTACATTCGTTTTTTATGATATCTAGGGGCGAGGTTGAAATAGTATTGCAGGGTAAGAATAGCGAAGATATAAATATTGCACGGTTGAAGCCCGGGCAATATTTTGGCGATGTTGAGTTGATGCGTGGTGGAAAATCTATTGCCAGTGTTCGGGCTTCTGAAGATTCCCCGGTAGATTTATTGGCATTGGATAGGAGTGAGTTCCAGACCTTACTGAAAGAATCTCCAATAACCGAAGATGCTCTGGGGCGTATTGTCCAGCATCGTTTGGAAGAGAATATGACTGTCGATCGACGACATTCTCATTTTTGGCCTTTTGGATAAAGTATGATCAGACCTCGTTGGCGTAAAGTGTTTACTGATTTGATTGATAATAAGCTTCGAACAGCGCTGGTAGTCTTTTCTATTGCGGTGGGCGTTTTTTCGATCGGGGTAATTTCCGGAGCTTATGTCATTATCGCAAATGATATGAGCGCGAGTTATTCAGCAAATAATCCCATGAATATTGAATTACGCATGTCTGATCCATTCAATAGTGATTTAGTGACAACTATAAAAGACATGAGAGGCGTTGCAGATGCTGAAGGACGCCGGATTTTTAGCATGCGCGTTCGGGTGACTGGAAGCAACCAATGGACTACTTTAAATATTGTGGCGATTGAAGACTACAAAAAAGTTAAAGTCAACCTTTTGAAGCCATTATCTGGTGAATTCAGCCCCGGTAAGAAACAGATTATGCTTGAGAA
>Ga0335397_10012775_pt1 | contig 10259 bp, 11 predicted proteins | sample MAT04_FD_205740 | JGI IMG/M metagenome (GOLD analysis project Ga0335397, IMG submission 205740) | Freshwater microbial communities from Lake Fryxell liftoff mats and glacier meltwater in Antarctica - MAT-04 (spades assembly) (version 2) ...
TCGACCAGTGGCAGACCGCTCTCGTCGAGCGCGTGCTCGCGGATCCAGGCGTGGAGCGCGATTCCCGAGGCGACGCCGGCGTTGATCGATCGGGTCGAGCCGAACATCGTGATCGAGCACACCATCGAGGCCGCCGCCCGCGCTGCCTCCGAGAGCCCCGGACCCTCCTGGCCGAAGACGAGCACACACCTCTCCGGCAGAGGAACGGTCTCGAGAGGGACCGAGCCGTCCAGGTTGTCGATGCCGATGACCGCCACGCCGTGCTCGGCGGCCCAGTCGACGAGATCCTCGACGCTCTCGTGGTGGATCAGGTGCTGGTAGCGGTCGGTCACCATCGCACCACGACGATTCCATCGTCGACGGCCGACGACGTGCACAGTCGCGACGTTGAACGCATTCGCGTTGCGGACCACCGTGCCGATGTTCAGGTCGTGCTCCCAGTTCTCGATCGCGACGTGCACCGCGAAACGACGAGTGTCCAGCTCCGCCACGATCGCCTCCATCGTCCAGTAGCGGTAACGGTCGATCACGTTGCGGCGGTCGCCCCCGGCCAGCAGCGTCGGATCCAGGCGATCGTCCTCGGGCCAGGGCAGCGGGTGCGGGCCCACGCCGACCGAGGGGTCCGGTGAGATGTCGGGGGCCCCCGCGTTGTCTGTCACGGTCGTGGACCGTACCGTCAGCGCATGTCCACAGACGAGAACGCCACACCGAACTCGACGGGCGACGCGCCGCGGATCGTGGTGCTCGTCGCCCACGGCAGCCGCAGTCCGCTTGCCGGCGAGGAGCACCGTGCGCTGTGCGCCGCGGTCCAGCAGGAGGCGAGTCGCGACGCCGGCGAGCAGGTTGAGGTGCGTCCGGCGTTCCTCGAGCTCGCGGAGCCGTCGATCCCGGCTGCCATCGACGCGGCCGTGGCAGACGGCGCTGTCCGGGTCCGACTGCTCCCCCACTTCCTGAACTCCGGCAACCACGTGTTGCGCGACCTGCCGGCCGCCGTCGCCGAGGCCAACGAACGTCACCCGGACGTGCAGATCGAACTGGCCGAACGGCTCGGAGCGGACCCCGGGCTGGTCGAGCTGCTCACCCGGCGCGTACTGGCCGACTGACGCGCCGGTCGAGCGCCCCCTCCCGAACGCGGTTCTGGCGTGGCCCGTCGTCGCATGGCGACGGCGATCCACGCCAGAAGTTCATGCCCGACCGGGGTCGGAAGATCCGGACCGGGCGGCTCAGATGCCGATGCGCTGCGCCAGCAGCTCGCGGTGATACGTCGGGTCGCCGAAGAGCAGCTCGGAGCTCTTGGCACGCTTGAAGTACAGATGGGCCGGGTGCTCCCAGGTGAAGCCGATACCGCCGTGGATCTGGATGTTCTCGGCTGCGGCGTGGAAGTACGCCTCGGAGCAGTAGGCCTTGGCCAGCGACGCCACCGACGGGAGTTCGTCGTTCAGCTCGGAGGCGCACCAACCGGCGTAGTAGGCCGCTGACTTGGCCGACTCGACCTCGAGCAGCATGTCGGCGCACTTATGCTTGATGGCCTGGAACGAGCCGATCGGACGCCCGAACTGCACACGGTCCTTCGCGTACTGAACGGCCATCTCGAGCACTTCCTGTCCGCCGCCGACCTGCTCGGCGGCGAGGGCCACGACAGCGAGGTCCAACACGGTGGAGAGGGTGTCCCACCCGGCGCCGTCGGTGCCGATGAGCTTGGCCGGCACGCCTGCGTACTCCAGGCGCGCCTGCTTGCGGGTCTGGTCCATGGTGGACAGCGCGGTGCGGGTCAGGCCGGGAGCGTCACCCTGCACGGCGAAGAGGCTGACGCCTGCATCGGTGCGTGCCGCTGTGATGATCAGGTTGGCGACGTGACCGTCGAGCACGTAGAGCTTGGTGCCGTCGATTGTCCAGTCGTCGCCGGACGCCGACGCCGTGGCCGTGATCGCGGCCTCGTCCCAGCGGCCGTTCGGCTCGGTGTACGCGAGGGTGGCGATGGTCTCACCGGAGGCGATGCCCGGCAGGTACTCGGCCTTGGCGGCTTCGTCGCCCGAGTGCAGCAAGGTCTGTCCGCCCAGGACGACGGTGGAGAAGTACGGGGCGCAGATCAGACGACGACCCATCTCCTCGAGCACGACGATCAGCTCGACGAACGAGTAGCCGGAGCCACCGAACTCCTCGGGGATGACGAGCCCCTGGAGGCCCATCTGCTCGGCCATCTGCGTCCACACGGCCTGGTCGTAGCCAGCTTCGGTGTCCATGAGCTCACGCACGGTCTCTTCGCTGGACTTGGCATTGAGGAAGTCCTTGACGACCTTGCGAAGTGCTTCCTGGTCCTCGCTGAATGCGAAGTTCACGGTGGTCTCCTACGGGTGTGTGGCGATCGGATACGGACGAGTTCCTACACCGTCCCGATGCGTCGGACACCTCGGGGTGTGTACTCCGGTGTACGCGTTGTGTAGCGTCCCACAGCATGGAACTGCAGGGAATCAGGGGCCTGCGCGCCGACCTCGCCGCCACGGTCCGGCGAGCTGGTGCCGGCGAGCGGATCGTGATCACCGTCGACGGTCGGCCCGTCGCGCAGCTCGGTCCGCTCGAGCCGATCGATCACCACGTCACCCTCGAGGACCTCGCAGCCCGGGGCCAGCTCGTCCTGGCACGGCGCGACGACCGCCCTGCGCCGGAGTTCTCGATGCCTCTGTGGGCCGGCACACGCCTCGATCAACTCATCCGTGAGGTACGGGGCCGATGACGATCTTCCTGGACTCAACCGGTCTGTTGGCGCGCTACCTGGAGGGGCCGGCCCGAGCCACAGCCCTCGACGCCATGGCGGCCGATCCCGACTGGTGCGCGAGCACACTCGCCCTGCCCGAAGCGCTGATGGTCGTGGACCGGCTCGGCGACGACCCGTCACGCACCGACGAACTGCGTCGAGCGATGCGAGACGACTGGGAACGGGTGCACCTGGTGCCCGTCGACCAGCGCTGCCTCGATCGCGCCGCCGAACTCGGCCGCACCCAACCGGTGCGGACCGTCGACGCGCTGCACCTGGCCGCAGCCGATCGACTGCCGCGACCGGTGACCTACCTGACGTTCGACCCGGGGCAGATCCCCGTCGCGATGGCGCTGGGTTTCCACGTTGCGAGCACCGAGAGTCTCAGCGCTCGGCCGTGACCACGCCCCACCCCGTCCACCAGGAACGACCATGCAGCCGCGTTCGTCGTCGATCTCCGAGAGCACGACCTGCGACAGGTCGAGCCGGAACAGGTGGAACGGCTCGGGCACTCGTTCCCCCGTCGACGCTCCGTCCAAGATCTGCGGATGCTGCGATCGGACGGCTGGTCGGTCCTCGTGGGTGTCCTCCGAGGAACCGCTGCGTCGGCAGGGCGCGAGACTGATCTCATGGCCGACTCGACGAGCACGCTGCACACCGCCGACACCGACCTCGAGATCCACAAGGTCGTCGTCGGCCCGGTCGACAACAACGTGTTCGTGCTCAGGTGTCGCCACACCGGCGATGCCGTGTTGATCGACGCCGCCAACGAACACGACCTGCTGTTGGAGCTTGCACAACGCCTGGGTGTGCGGAGGGTCATCGAGACGCACGGGCACTGGGACCACATCCAGGCGGTGACAGAGCTGCGTGACGCCGGCTACTCCGTGGGGGTGACCGCCGAGGACGCGGCGATGCTCCCGAGCTACGACGAGATCCTCGAGGACGATACGGTGATCGAGGTGGGGCGGCTGCGACTGCGCACGATCCACACCCCGGGCCACACCCCGGGCTCGATGTCGTTCGCGGTCCAGGGCAAGCCCCTGTTGTTCAGCGGTGACACGCTCTTCCCCGGTGGCGTCGGCAACGCGACGTTCGAGGGTGGCGACTTCCCCACGATCATCGAGTCGGTGGAACGCCGACTCTTCGCCCCGTTCGCGGCCGACACCATCGTGATGCCCGGCCACGGCGATGACACCACCATCGGTGCAGAATCCCCGCACCTGCGGGAATGGGTCGAGCGGGGCTGGTGAGCCGTCGAACCTGTCAGGGCCTGGTCTCGGCCGCCGCACCTTCCGCAACTTCGATCGTCGACCCGCCGGTCGTCGTGTCCGGGAGGTACGGCCGCAAGCGGGCCTCGTCCTTGGCCACCATCCAGCTCCGCGCGACGAGCATGGCGGAGGCGATGCCCAGAGCGATCATCACGGCCAGTCGGAGCAGACCCGGCGACCCGAGGGCCATCAGGATCGTCCGGGCGTTGAGTACCACGATCAACCCACCGACGACCGTTCCCAACACTCGTGGCGCCAGGGACTTGACGATCCATGCCGCGAAGGGTGCGACGATCATCGCTCCTCCGAGCAGAGCACCGACGTTCGCCCAATCGATCTCTTCACCATCCATGTGCAGCAGGAATCCCAGGGTGGCGGCCAACGCGACCATCAACTCGGCGAACGACACCGACCCGATCGCACGACGGGGATCCATGCGGCCGGCGGTCATCAGCGTGGGGGTCGTCACGGGTCCCCAACCGCCACCGCCGATGGCGTCGATGATTCCGCCGACGAGTCCGAGTGGCACCAGGAAGCGCGGGCGCAGGTGCGCCGGATCGGCGGGCTTGCGAGTGACACCGAATGCGAAGCGAGCGAGCATGTAGCCGCCGAGCAGGAAGAGGATGCCTGCGGTGATCGGAGCGAACTGATCACCGTCGACCGAGACCAGCAGCGTCGCGCCGGCGTAGGCGCCGACGGCGCCCGGCACACCGAGCATGAACACCGTGCGCCAGTGGACGTTGCCGAACCGCCAGTGGCTCGCGCCCGAGACCATTGCCGTGCCGATCTTCGCTGCGTGGATCGCTGCCGAGGCAGCAGCGGCGGATGCTCCTGCCGCGACCAGGACCGACGTCCCGATCACGCCGAAGCCCATGCCGAGTGAACCGTCGATCAACTGCGCCACGAACCCGGCGAGTACGAACACGATCAGACGTTCCATGGATCTGCTCCCAGCGAATCGATGCGATGTCGCCACACCAGGCGAACGAGCACCGGCGGGGACCACCCGGCAATCGGGGATCACAACGTTTCCCATAGAACAGGTAGACAAGCCCTACGTCAAGGGGCAGATGGAGAACTACCCAGTTCGGGTCGGGCTGTGGAACACCGGGCCGTGGGACACACTGTGACCATGTGCTCCGAGCCAGCGAACGAGGGTCCACTCCCGGCGCATGCCCGCCCTGTCGACCCGACACCGGTCCACACCGCGGACCTACCGCCCACCCCGATCCGGGATCGCAACATCCCTGCGCACGCCTGGGTCGAGGCACCCCTCGAGTTGTTGGAGTCGGGTCGCGACATCGGGTCGACCGACATCACGTACAAACGACGCATCAACGGCTGGCTCCTCTGGCGCGCAGGCCCTGCGACGAAAGCCGATTCTCGTTACGTGGCGATCGACTCGACTGACCTGGAGCGGGTCCTCTCGTTCCGGCTGTTCCCCGACGGCAGCGGAGAGGGGACGGGTCCGTCGGGAGCGAGGCACGAGCGCTTCAGGTCATGGAAGGAAGACCTCAGGGACCACCGATGAAGTGTCGTGCAGCTATTTCCCCTACACGCGTAGTGGAAATAGACTGGACCCATGGCAGCTGACAGCAGATCCCCCGACGTCGCGCCACTGTTCGAGATCAGCGACCTGCATGTCGCACCCGCCGCGGCGCCGGCAGATGAGATCCTGAAGGGTGTGTCCCTGACCGTGAACCGAGGTGAGGTGCACGCGTTGATGGGCCCGAACGGCTCCGGCAGGTCCACCCTCGCCAGCACTCTGATGGGCTCCCCCGAGTACCTGACCCAGGCCGGGTCGGTCGCCTTCAAGGGTGAGGACATCACCGACTGGGGCGCCGATGTGCGTGGCAAGGCGGGCATCTTCCTGGCATTCCAGTACCCGCAGGAGATCGCCGGCATCTCGGTGAGCCAGTTCCTGCGTCAGGCGCTCTCGCAGCGCAGGGGCACCGACCTGTCGGTGCTCGAGCTCCGCCTTGCGATCACGGACTGGCTGGGTCGCCTCGACATGGACCCGGCGTTCGCGGACCGGTTCCTGAACGAGGGGTTCTCCGGGGGCGAGAAGCAGCGCAACGAGATCCTCCAGATGGCCATCCTCGAACCGGATCTCGCCATCCTGGACGAGACGGATCCAGGCCTCGACATCGATGCGCTGCGTGTGGTCGCCAACGGTGTCAACGCCGTGCGGGCGGACCGCCCGGAACTCGGTGTGCTCGTGATCACGCATCACCAGCGGCTGCTCGACCACCTCACGCCCGACTTCGTGCACATCATCGTGGATGGGCGGATCGTCGAGTCGGGTGGTCCGGAGCTCGCGAAACGACTCGAGACCGAGGGGTTGGACGCATGGCGATAGATGACACCACCGAGGATCCGGGCACGGGCACTGCCGTCCTGCGGCCCGAGCTGGACGTCGCCGCCATCCGGGCGGACTTCCCGATCCTGTCGCGGACGATCCACGACAAGAAGCTGATCTTCCTGGACTCTGCGGCGTCCTCGCAGAGGCCGCGGTCCGTGCTCGACGCCATGGACCACTACTACGAGACCACCCATGCGAACGTGCACCGCGCCGCGTACACCCTGGCCGAAGAGGCGACGAACGCCATGGAGGCCGCTCGGGCCAAGGTCGCCGGCTTCATCGGTGCGACCGACCCGGACGAGATCATCTTCACCAAGAACGCCACCGAGAGCATCAACCTGATCGCACGGTCCTGGGGCGCGGCGAACCTCGGCCCCGGCGACGCGATCCTGTTGACCCAGCTCGAGCATCACGCCGACATCGTTCCCTGGCAGCAGCTGGCAGCGGAGAAGGGTGTCGAGATCCGCTGGATCCCGCTCACCGAGGACGCGCAGCTCGACCTGACTGACCTGGACCGCCTGCTCGACGGCGTGAAGCTGCTCGGGATCACTGCGATGTCCAACGTCGTCGGGACCATCACACCGGTGCGGCGCCTGGCCGACGCCGCGCACGCAGCGGGCGCTCTGGTGGCCGTCGACGGGTGCCAGTACGTGGCCCACGTCGCGACCGACGTGCACGAGCTCGGCGCCGACTTCCTGGCCTTCTCGGGGCACAAGATGCTGGGCCCCACCGGCATCGGCGTGCTGTGGGCGCACCGCTCGCTGCTCGAAGAGATGCCACCCTTCCTCGGTGGCGGCGGCATGATCCTGGACGTGCGACTCGACGGCTTCACCGCCGCGGAGACACCGCACAAGTTCGAGGCCGGCACGCCGCCCATCGCCGAGACGATCGGCCTGGCCGCAGCGATCGACTACCTGAACGCACTCGGCATGGACGCGGTGCGAGCACACGAGATCACCATGAACGCGCATGCGTTGCGCACTCTGACCGAACGCTTCGGCGAGCGCATCTCGATCTACGGACCGTCCGATCCGGCCGAGCGCGGTGGCGTGATGAGCTTCGCCTTCGACGACATCCACCCCCACGACCTGTCGCAGGTGCTCGACCAACACGGAGTGTGCGTGCGACCGGGACACCACTGCGCCAAGCCACTGATGCGAGTTCTCGGAGTCGGCGCCACCGCGCGAGCATCGTGGTACGTCTACAACGACGAATCGGACATCGACGCGCTGAGTGATGCACTGTCCGCCGCAGGCGAGTTCTTCACATTCTGATCTTCCGACCTGCGACGGCCGATCCGTCCAGCGACCCCGCCCATCCATCTCCACACCAGCAACGGAGGCACCGAATGTCGGGCCTTGAAGACCTCTACCGAGAGATCATCCTCGACCACTACCGCAGCCCGCGGAACCGTGGCGAGCTCGAGATCCCCCCTGCACACCGTGTGGAGGGGTTCAACCCGCTGTGCGGAGACGAGATCGTGGTGTTCCTCGACGTCGACGACGCCGCCAAGGGCGACGCGGCGATCGTGACCGACATCCGTATCGGTGGGCAGGGCTGTTCCATCTCGCAGTCCTCGGCATCGATGATGTCGGCAGCCGTCAAGGGACGCAGCGTCGGCGAGATCCGCGACCTCACGAAGTCGTTCAAGTCGATGATGTCGATCCACGAAGAAGGACTCGACGGCGACGAGCTGCCTCTCGCCGAGCAGTCGGTCACGGCCGAGCTGCCGTTGGGTGATCTCGAGGCTCTGCGCGGCGTCGTGAAGTTCCCCGTGCGCATCAAGTGCGCCACGCTCAGTTGGAACACCCTCGCCCAGGGACTCGAAGAGACACTCGCCGACGCCTGACACGCCGCCCCGGTCTGCGCAGGTCGGAGTCAGCACATCGTCGCCGACTCGTTCCCACGAGCGGCATCAGCGGTCGAGCAGGTCCCAGCCGAACCTGACCACCACCGGCGGGTGATCGCTCAGGGGCTCGCCGTCCGGCCCGCTGAACCGCTCGGTCGGAAGGTCGTGCGTCAACGCCGTCAGCGAGATGCCACCCCCGCCACGGAACGCGATCTTGTCGATACCGCCCGGATCCGCACACTCGAGAGCTGTGCAGGAGTCGGTCAGCCCGGTCGAGGCGAGGAACTCCTGCCAGATGGCGATGTCGAGACCGTTGCCGCCGTCGGGATGCACCAGATCGGTGTGCAGATTCGTGTCGCCTGCCACGATGACTGCCCGGCCGTCGCTGTGGTCATTGATGAATGTCGCCAGCTCGACGAAGTCCAACGCCTGCAGTTGTTGGTCGACCGCGGTGTTGCCGGCCTCGCCGTGCACGCTGTACACGTCGACCGACAGCCCGTCACCGAGCGTCATGGTCGCCACGCGGAAGCCCTTCATCGCGAGGCAGTCCGACGCACCACCATCGGGGAGCGGCCCGCCGTTGCAACCGGTCCACGCCCGCGCCACGACGTTCGTCAACGGGTACCTCGCCATCAGCCCGATGCCGTCACCGACCACCAGCGGCCGAGCCGAGGGGTCGATTCCGACCGCCACAGGCCCCGGGTGCCGGTCGGTGCGGTACGGATGCGTCGCGTCGGCGCGCAGGCGGGTGTGGTAGTTCACGAAATCGAGACCCGACACGACCGGCTGCCACCAGTCGAAATCCTCCTGGGTGGCGACCACGTCATAGGCGTTCAGCAGCGGGCTGATCATCGGCAGATGGATGTCGGGACGGGCCTTGGACACCTCGAGTGGCAGTCCGGCGACGTTGTAACTGAGGACCGAGAACTCACCAGGTGGGTCCGGCAGCGGCTCGAGGGTCGTCGGCGGACTTCCCGGGTCGGACGGAGGTGGCGCGCAGCCGGCCACGACCACTGCGATCAGTCCGATGATGCCGAACGCGCACATGGCCGCTCGCTGAACTCCTGGTGAACCCCGCATGGACGACACCCTACGCAGATACTGCGCAGGCGGCGAGAGATCCGGAGCCGGTGTCCGCTGCCAGGGCGTTCAGCACCATCGACTCCTGCGGCTACCCTCGACCCATGCGAGCTCGCGTGGAGTTCACGGTCGAACCGTTCGTCGAGGGCACTCCCGGCTCCCATGTGACCGCCGCGGTCGATGCCGTTGCGGCAACGGGGCTCCGGGCCGAGATGGGACCGTTCGGTACGACGGTCGAGGGCGACACGGCATCCGTGGTGACGGCGGTCGCCGCTCTTCTCGACGCTGCTGCGGTCTCCGGGGCGGACCGCGTGTCGATGCAGGTCACCTTCACCGACGACTGACGACGCGACTCGGCCGAGAGCGTTCCGACGGACGCCGGCAAGGACTCCGGACGGTTCAGGACTCCGGACGGTTCAGGTAGTTGTAGACGGTGAACCGGCTCACACCGAGCACCTCTGCGACCTGCTCGACGGACTTACGAAGCTGGAAGGCACCGGCCTCGTTCAGCATCTTCACGACTCGCTGCTTCTCGACACGGTCCAGTTCCGCCAGTGGGCTGTCGAACTGCCTCTCCGCCGAGGCCAGGAACCACTCGATGTCGCGTGGGCGATCGGGCAACCGCACGGCACCGACGACCGCGTCCTCCCACCGCAGCTCGATGTCACCGACACGCACCTGTGACGTCGGGACGATCTCGGCGCCGAGGGCCTCGGTGAGCGGCTTGATGGCCCGGAGCAGCGGATGCACCGTTCGAATGTAGCGAACACGCGTCCGCGGGCTGTGATCCGACTGTGTTTCACGAACGTGAAATCGGCCCTCGGAACATTGACGAACTGTTGAAGTGCGTTCGAGACTCCCCGTCATAGCGGGAGAACCGACCGACCAGATGCTCGTCAGCGTGGCAGACGGTCGGCCGGTCCGATGTGCGACCGTGGTGCC
>Ga0335397_10012777_pt1 | contig 10259 bp, 11 predicted proteins | sample MAT04_FD_205740 | JGI IMG/M metagenome (GOLD analysis project Ga0335397, IMG submission 205740) | Freshwater microbial communities from Lake Fryxell liftoff mats and glacier meltwater in Antarctica - MAT-04 (spades assembly) (version 2) ...
CCTTATCCCAATCATCAATAAATGTGGCGCTGAAAACCTCAAGCTCACATACGGCTTTTGCAGCAAAGATTTATTGAAGTTTCTCAACCGTGAAAAGTCTCGTATCTGCCCCAAGGTTGACCAGCACACCGCGCACGAAGAAAATAGCAAGGGTAACTATTACTGCAAACATTTAGGCGCTGCTTGCGATTTTAAAATAGTGGGAGTTGACAGTACCAAGGTTATTGGTTTTTTGAGAACCTTAAACTTTGACTCAATCTATTACTACGGCAAAGATAGAACAGTTCATGTAAGTTGGTCAGCAACACCACGGCGTAAAGTTTGGGAATTTACCGCACAGAATACGCCTAAACCTTACGGTAATTATTAATGGGTTTAACCTCTAAAAAAACAGTGTCTAACCGCGCTGTTTTTCTTTTATGAATTGTTTGTAAAGTTAGTATTTTAGCTTGTATACATACTATAATAGATTATACAAACCCTTTGAAAAAGGTATCCGACCAATGACAAGATTCTCTGCAATCGCACACCGACGCCCTAACCATAATTACTCTCCTTTCCATCAATCTTTACTGCATGAAAATAATGGAGAAGATTACGCACTACGACACATTTACAGTTTAGAGAATACAAAAGCTTTGCTAACAAAGTGGGGCTGGTCAGCAGAACAGGTAAAAACTGGCATCGACCACGCGACCATAGACGTTTATAAGGGTATTGTTTACCTCCACATCTGCAACAAAATTATCAAACGTGGGCAAACTATTAAAATTCGTGGCATCTCTCGCTTCATTTCTAAAGCTGACTATGTAAGCGTTTTGATAGAGCGCTGCTGGGCTAAAGCTGACCCCTACAAACTTGAACCAGGTAGCGAGTGGGATGAATTAATTGCTAGAGGTAACACAGGCGATTTTTACGAGTTAAAGCTTTATAAGCACGAGATAACTTGCACTTGTCACGCATATTCTGGAATTGAAAAGGCTTTTAACCAAGATGCGATCGCAACCAAGCATCTAATGCTCAACATCAAAACTCAGGGTCAAATCCCAGATAAGCATATCTTTGCAGCCTGGAAGTATATCGGGGCTGAAACTCAACGCCAGTATGAATACTGTTGGATGGAACGCAAAGAAGCGGCTATGAAGGAAAAAGATAAATGTTTATGGCAATTTGACCCCAGCCTAGAAGTGGAAACAAAGGTTTGAAACTGGTAGATTTTCTGGCCGCCAGCCCACAGCCTAGAGAGGGTATTGAAGCCCAGAAAAAAAGCAGCAAGGTATCCGACCAAAGATCACTTATGCATATCTACCGGGCAACTTCATATTAACATTTTATCCTCTAAGAATCATCATGACACCAGAACAAACTAACCTTTGGCTCGAAATTCAACATCGGCAAATGCTTGCACTTGAGCAAATAGCTGAATGTTTAGACAAACTAACTCCCAATACTGCACCTAATTATCAACGAAATATTGAAGAGTTCAAGCGTTTTGATTGGTCTGGCATTAATGCAACTGTTGAGCGTAGCGATCAATATGGAGCGGCGATAGTTACTTGGAAAGAATACCAATTTATTAGGCGATCGCCCTCTAATAAGTTTGGCGCTGCTGTTTGGTTTTCTCGCTGCACTGGTAAAGATGATGCAGGTGAAAATATGTACGAGCGGCTAATTACTTTTAAACCTGTCTCTGATAAAGAAGTTGAGCCATTACCTGAAAAAGTCAGCCGCTATTTGTAGGCGTAGGTAAAAAAACCCTGGCCACAACGACCAGGGTTTAACTTTGAAAAAAACTAGACTAAAAAAGCGACAACTGCGCCGAGGCAACTGGAGCCGAGCGAGAAGCTAGCCACCACCTGCCGCCACAACTGACCCACGCAAAACCCGCCCAAACTGGAGGTGTAACACCGGGGGCAAGGCACACCACCACCCGCCGGCCCAACCCCGCGGCCAGTGCAGCCGAACCCCACGAGCCGGAACCGTGGCCGCGAAACGAACGACTAGGACGCACTGCCGAAGGACACGCACCCGACGGTAGGACAACCAACAAGCCACGCGCACCAGCTGCAACTGAACGCACACACGCCGCAGACCGCAAAGCCAGCGCCCCAACTGCACCTGCACGCGCAAACCTGGGAGACTTGGCTGAGAAAACTAGCAGCGACTTAGAACCAGTGAAAAACTCACGCACAACTGTATCAACACCCCTGGCACAACCCACCGACACGCGACACCTAACACTAGGGACAAAAGGGAGCAGGGCAGAAAGGGCGGCCACAGCAGCCGATGATGGGGAACGCGAACCTGAAAAGCTAACTGAGGAAACGCCAGACAATAAGGCTGCGGGGGACAAGACAAGCATAAATAAAAAACTGAATATAACCTATTATAGCACGTACACGCGCTATAAAGCAAGCATGGCAAGGGATGCAGCCGCCGCCGAAAAAGCAACCACACTGTTAAATATGGTTTTTCTTGGGTTTTTCCAGCCAAAAATTGAGTGAGGCTTAGAGCCAGGCCAGCACACGTAACCGCCGCGTTTCCGCAGCAGTTTTTTTCTTTGCTGTGTCTGGCTCTAAGGGCTGGCTCAGGGAACACTCAATTTTTGGCTGGTTCCTTCCTTTTGAATTCCCAAAAAAAAGGGGCCGAAACCCCCACAAACTAGCCAGCGAGAACTAAACGACCACCCCGCGCCAACCGACGCCGACCCAACCACACCCGCACAACCACAGCAGGAGACAAACAGGGAACCGACACCCGCCACCGCCGCCCAGTAAACCGAACCACACAAAACGAGCCAGCACCGAAGAACCGGCCAGCAGCCACCGCCGCAAAACGCACCGCCGCCGCCTCAGACGCGAACGAACACACACACACCCAACTAGAGAACGCACGAGACGACGGCCGCACCACAGCAAGCCCAAGACCAGGGAAGCAACGGGACAACTCAACCACTTCAGCCGCTAAGGGAGCGGGACAACCGACGAACGACCGACGACAAACGAGAGCAGACATGGCCAACCTCAACGCGAAACGACAAACCGAGGAACCCCCGGCTATTTCTTTCTTTGCGTAGCGTGTCAAGGGCGGGGTGGGGTCTGGGGTGTCCCCAGATATAAAAACTACGTAGTATCAGTTTCCCCCGCTTGCGTAGCCCTTGATACGCGTAGCCATCCTGAAGCAGCCGGGGTAGCCCTGCGGCAATGAGCGCTCCCCTTGGGGCGGGGGGGGGACATCGACCGACGGAGGAGGGAGTCAATAAATAAACTGCGTAGCAACCTTATTTCTTTATTTCGCGTAAGCGATTTGTTGTGTAGGCATCGCTCATGCCAAAAATATACTTTAATTAATCTATATCGAGCGTACACAGCATACATGATATTATTTAAGAATAGTATCCGACCAAAATATTATGCCAAACTATCACCCAAAAATTGAGCATCTAGCTAAACAAAAAACGACGTGGCAACATCTGCCAACTAAAGCTGTTAGAGTGCCTGAGATATTCTTAGAGGAAATAGAAGAGTATGCGCGATCGCTAGATAGTCACTCTAAAAGAGTCTCGCTGGATAATGGTAGTCTAAGCTCCCCCACAAACATAAACTTAGAATCAGTACTCAGTGTGATCGCAGCTTGGCAACTAGAAGAAATAATCAAATTACAGCTAGAACTACCTGAAATTATTGGTAGAAAGAAAGAACACAGATGCGATCGCTCTCTAGAAAACTGTATTCTTTATTTAGCTGACAGGTGCGATTATGCCCTCAGTCAAGATGGCGCAGGTTTTAATGGCGCTGATGCTGGATTTGGTCATTGGCTAGCAGCCAGAATTAAAGAGAAAAAACCAATTATCAAAGCTCACGCCGCATCTGCTGTAAAAATGCTGCAAAAATATCGGCATCAGCTTGACAAGGGAGGATTAAACCTTCCTCAATGGGAATTGATTGAGCATCAATACCCTGAAGATTCTCCAAAAGTTGCTGTTACGAATAAAGCTGGTGAGCAGTACATTCCAGAGAATCGAGTAGAAGTGAAAGGGGAAATGATTGTTGTGTACGCTCCTTATGATTCATCTGGAAAATTTCAGAGGGATTGTAAAACTATTGATGGGTATAAATTTGAGGGTGGAGATAAATCCTGGCGATTCCCACTATTAAAAGCTCTTGAAGTAGAGGAAACGCTGATCACAAAAGAATTTCACATATCAGCACAGTTTAGGGGTGCGATCGAATACGCTCAAATTAAGATTGATGAAGAGAAGGCTATCAAGGAAGCTGAAGCTTTAGCTATAGCTGATGGAATAGTAAGTTTAGTAAAAGCTGCTGATTTAAATACAGTCTTAGCTAATGGTTGGTATTTGCGTGATTATCAGAAAAAAGGTGCAGAGTGGTTACTTGCCCACCGTCGCGGCGGCATCTTCACCGGGGGCATTCTTGCAGATCACATGGGACTAGGAAAATCGCTCACAACATTAGTTGCAGCAAGAGCAATGCAGTGTACACACGATTGTCCAGTTTTCGTCATTGCTCCTGTGTCTGTTATGGAAAATTGGATACGTGAGGCAGAACGAGCAGAGGTAAGAATTGAGTGCTTTAGCTGGGGTAAAGTTCCCAAGCCACTGGATACTCAAAAGTATGTGCTGATTTGTGATGAAGCTCATTATGCACAGAATATCAATAGCCAGCGCACTAAGAAAATGTTGGAGTTGGCGCACCATGAAAACTGTTTAACAGCGTGGTTACTAACTGGTACACCTATCAAAAATAGTAGACCAGTTAATCTTTACCCGTTACTATTCGCTGTCAACCACCCACTAGCAACTGATAAATGGGAATATGAACGCTACTACTGTAATGCTGGTCATAAGTCAGTAGGCAAAGGTAAATCAGTCTGGGATAACAGTGGCGCTGCTCATTTGGATGAACTAGCTCATAAAACCGAGGATGTAATTCTGCGGCGCACCAAAGATGAATGCCTAACGGAACTTCCAGCTAAAACTAGACTATTTAAGGAAGCAGAACTAGAGGCAGGTGCAGCAAAGTTATACCAAGAGACAATACGCTCATTCGTGGACGACTACCGCCGCCGTGCAAAACTGGGTGAAGTTGACGAAAATGCAGAAGCATTAGTGACTTTAAATATCTTGCGAAAAGTAGGCAGTGAATTTAAAGTTGAAAGCGCGATCGCTCTTGCCGAAGAACTATTAGATCAAGGTCAGCAAGTTATCCTGTTTACTGAATTTGTGGAATCAGCCAAGGCGATCGCATCTAAGCTTGGTGGTTTACTGCTGACTGGAGAAACTAAACCAACTGACCGACAGCTATTAGTTGACCAGTTTCAGGCAGGGGGTAACAAGATATTTGTCGGAACTATCAAAGCTGGTGGCGTTGGTTTAACTTTGACGGCTGCTAGTAACGTAGTTCTCGTAGACCGGGCTTGGACTCCTGGAGACTGCGAACAAGCCGAGGACAGATGTCACCGACTCGGACAAGAAAATGCTGTGTTTGCAACTTGGTTACAACTAGGGCATATAGACAAGGCAATTGATGATTTATTACTACAAAAACAGCAACGGATTGAGCTTGTATTGAAGGGTAAGCGCAAGACATTACAGGGTATCAATTCGGCTTCAGACTTGGCTAAGGAATTACTGGCTATCCTCTAAGAAAATACAATGATTGAAATTTTTTACGAAGGTTACGCCTTCAAAATTAATAGTTTTCATTATTGCGATAGATTTTTCCCTAAGATGACTTTGGCGAATGATAGAAAATTCCACTTTTGGGATTATGATGTTGTTGCTGATACTTGGGAAAAATGCTTATTTCAAAGTCTCGCAGCTTGTAAGGTAATTACCAGTGATTATGGAATCAGCCCTCCTATAAGTATTGGTGAAATTGTGAAAATCTGGAAGACGGAATGCCATGATGAAATGGAATGTGATGTTGATGAAATTCCGTTTTAATTCTTTTTAAGAATGATAGCGATCGCTTGTATAGGTGCGATCGCCCTCTACATAAGCGATCGCATCTATCCTCTAAGAATTGCACAGATAAATTTTTTTACTTCGATTCCCTATCCGCTTTCCGAAAATCCACCAACGCCTTAAGCAACGCCTCCGGTTCAAATCCAGAGGCATTTTGAATGTTTATAGCTATATCACTATTAAGTGATACGAAAGAACCTGTAACTATAGTTAAACCACTTTCTGAAAGCCCCAAAACTCGCGCCTTAGCTTCAGCTGATAACTTTTTCATCTGCTCAGATAGCAAAGATTCTTTTTCTTCTGCTGATAAGCCGTCTAACATTTTTTGCACATCGTCCAAAGTCACATAGTTAATTCCTTCTAGCATAGACACAACCTGATAATAAATAGCTAATAGCTACCGATCATACTTTCTCACACTGCGATCGCACTATCTAGACTTGTATCGTATTTCAAAGAAATTGCCGTATTTTCTTTAGATTCCTTCCACTTACGCCCAATTGTTAGCAAAACTGCATCTATCTCTTCCTCTCCAGCGCTTTCAATTAATTGGACGACACTAACTTTGCTGGCTCCTAGTTGAGTCAGCGCAGAAAGTCGCTGCGATTCAGGCAATGCATCAAGGATTGAAAAGTAATCCCCAGCTTTGATGTCTTGTTTGCCATTTAAAAATCGACTCAAAACACTGTTATCAACCCCGGAAGCAGTCGCTATTTGCCTAGCATTCATACCCCCAACGATTGCTTTATTTACTGCATCTATCAATATTTGCTGATGATTTGCCATGTTGTTGCTAAAATGCAAATTTTACTGTATATTATTTGTAATATAGCAAATTATCTAATTGGCCACAAGGGTAATTAAAGCTGATCTGATTTTATCTCAAATAAAACAGCCCCGACAAATGTGACTCTGTTCGGGGCAATTTCTAAACCTATAAGGATGATATGACAATTCGTGATTTTATGCAATTGGCTGTAATTGAGGTGCAGCCATGACAGAGCAACATTACCGCATGACGTTAAGCGATGCGATCGCACAGTATGGGTGCAAGTTTGGTGTAATTTACAGAATCTACTGTGATCAAACTGGATGCTCTTATGTTGGTCAGACTAGAGATATCAACAAAAATCAGCTATCTCGTATCAAGAGCCATTACAATGCCCTGAAAAAAAGCTGTCATCCTTCTTCTAAGTTACAGATGGCTTGGAATCAGACGAACGGGCAATCAATTAAAGATGAAATATTAGAGGTAGTAGCACCCGTCAATAGAAACGGGACTGATTCTAACGAGAAAATGGCAGAAGCCGAGAAACGTTGGCAAAAAGTTTACAGCTGTAATCAAAATTCTGGGGCATCTGTTGATCGCCACTATGCACTCAAAGCAGAAGAACTCAAAAAGCTACGAAATACGGGGATTATCAACAATGCAACGTTTGTGTACTTCCTTCTCAAGCTTAAAAATCCTTGGTGCGATCGCCCACTTCGTATTAAGCCCCTAGAACTGTCTGTTGAGTGGGACATTTCAGAAAGTAGTGTTTATGAGGCGATCGCTAAACTAAAAGCTTCAGAGTTGATCAGCATTGATCAAGCTGAAATCATTATCCGATGGCAAAACGATTCTCAACAAGATAGCCATTCTGACAATCCAGAATCAGTTACGGAAAGTCAGAATGAATTCCGAGATTCCAGAATTGATTCTGAGATTCCAGAATACGTTACGGAAAATCAGAATGGATTCCGAGATTCCAGAATCGATTCTGAGATTCCAGAAAATCGTCAGTTAGAACCCTTGCCAGATAAGGATTCCAAAAGCCCTCATACTATTCATACTTATTCAGACTTTAAACAGACTCTCTCAGATAGCGAGAGAGAGAGTTTTTTAGATTTTGGTAAGAAGAAAGCATCTCAGTTACCAAGGCCACCTGAACTTCCGCAACGTTGGATTGAGAAGAACTTTGATGAATTGCGTAGTCAGTGGTACAAGTCCACGGGTATTGTGTCCCCGGTGCAATCTGCAAAATGGGAAACTGACCCGCGCCGTCAAGAATGGCTAGACAAAATTCGCTCTCTTGGGTTCGCTGCCTTTATCTGTGAAAGTGGCGATTTAGATAAGGAACGCAAAGAATTTTACGAGTGGGTAAACTCTAATAATTTAATTTGGGGGGATGAAGAATGAAGCTACCTGAATTTTCCCCAGAACCAGTAAGACATGAAGATCAACCAGGGTATCAAAAAGAAATTTGGCAACCTTCTTGGAAATGCTTCTGCTGTAGAGATTTGGGCATAGTTGATCCACATCTAACAAGATTGGTGATGCCGAAATATAATTCTGACCGCGATCGCAATCCAATATGTCAAGCGCCAGGATGCAAAACGGGAGCCAACTGGCTGCATCTAGAAGGAAATGTAGACATGAGATTCACGTCTGCAATCTGCCAGGAATTAGACCGAATTAACCGAGGACACTGGCGAGAGGCGACACAGCAGCAATTTGAGAAGTATAAAAAGCAACTTGACATTGCAACTGGTGCGATCGCTCAATCTCGCAATCTTGCAGTATCAAATCGCACTCAAAACGACGAGCGCGAGGTGCAGCAGCGTAAGGCTGAAATTGAGGCAATCGCACCTGAACAGTGGGAGGCAATGAATAAAGAGTATTTAGTGGGTAAAAAAGATGAGTAAAACTAAAACTTCTGATTGTTGGTATACACCGCCCCAAATTGTTAATTTAGTACAGCAATGTTTAAGTGGCATAACATTAGATCCTTGTGCAGATGATGGGAAACACATTGAAGCGTGTTATCACCTGACTGCTACTGATGACGGGTTATCTCACCAGTGGTCTGGGCGAGTTTTTATGAATCCACCTTACAGTTGCCCTGGAATTTGGATTGCTAAGTTGCAGGAAGAATTTGGCTCTGGACGAGTAGAAGAAGCGATCGCCCTCGTCCCGGTTGCAACAGACACAAAATGGTTTCACCCGTTAATTTCATCAAATTTAATTTGTTTTTGGAAAGGCAGGATTAAATTTTTAGATGTGAACTATCAGCCTAAAATGGCGGCCCGTCAGTCACATTGTCTAGTTTATTGGGGTAAAAATCAGTCCAGATTCAGACAAATTTTTTCACCGTTTGGGAATTTTAATTTCTTAGAGGAAAAGGAAGCGACAGAATGCAACTCAAACACGCCAGCTTCTTTGCAGGAATCGCCGGTTTTGAACTCGGAATTGAAGTCGCCGGAGCATCTGACCTCATCAAAACCGGACTCTTCATCGAAAATAACCCCGCCGCTCAACGAGTCCTTAGCTACAGATTCCCAAAAATCGCAATCCACAGCGACATTAGAGACTATTACCCCAAGCCAGGAGAATTTAACCTCTACACAATTGGATTTCCTTGCACCGGTACCAGCATTGCCGGAAATGGAACCGGACTTGACCACCCAGAATCAAAACTCTGGTTTGAAGCCTTGCGGTGCATTGCCGATGGTCGCCCCAGTTTTGTCATCATTGAAAATCCTACAGGGCTTATTACCAGAGGATTACGAACAGTTCTTGGGGGACTCCGAATGGTTGGCTATGTCTGGGATGATCCGCAAATCATATCAGCTGCGGAAATTGGATCGCCCCAAGAAAGAGAAAGGCTTTTTATTATTGCCTACACCAACAACGTATGCGAAAGGCTCAACGGGATGCAGACCAGCTGGGGCGACCAGATTGGAGCAGAAATTGAGGCCATATATAAACAAGGGAGACAAGTTAAACCCAGCAGTGCCGGGATGGATGATGGGGTTCCCCGTTGGCTGGGTGGAATGGCCATTGATGGATACTGGGGAAACAATATCAGTGCAGCTCCCATTTATCCAGGAGTACGCCACCATCTCAACAAACGGCGAGAATGTAACGACCTGTACGCCCGTGCAGTCTGCCCCTTACAAGCTGCGATCGCAATTAAACGAGTTATCTATCTTGCAAATCTCGCCTCCTGGGCTTAAACAGTCAGACATAAAACTAGACCTTTATATCTGCAATTCCTCCTTGAACATTGGCAGAATAACTGAGGTTTGGCAAACTTGTTTTACTGTTGATTGGGATAGTGAAATTAAGTGCTATTTTTGGGAACGAGATGATCAGATCATTGATGGGTTAGCGTTGGCGCAGCCCGCCGCAGGCATCGCACCCCAACACCTGATTGATAAATTCTTCTCCCAAGGGGAGACGCTAAAAGCGATAGAGGATAAGTCTGATTTTGGGCTGTGCGAAGCAACACAC
>Ga0335397_10012780_pt1 | contig 10258 bp, 10 predicted proteins | sample MAT04_FD_205740 | JGI IMG/M metagenome (GOLD analysis project Ga0335397, IMG submission 205740) | Freshwater microbial communities from Lake Fryxell liftoff mats and glacier meltwater in Antarctica - MAT-04 (spades assembly) (version 2) ...
ATCCGCGGCAGATGGCCCACGAGATCCTCACGCTGGCCTACGGCACCCACCTGATCTCGCGCCTGCTGCGTGACCCGTCCGCCGAGAAGCGCCTCGGCCGCGCTGTCGAGCGCATCTTCGAGAACGCGCGTAACGCCTGAGTGATCGCAGCCGTCAGGATGCGCTGGGATGACCACGCGAATCCTGAGGCGCAGCGGGCCCCAAGACAGGAGAGCAGCGATGGACATGCAACTGATAGCCGAGAACAGCGTAGAAAAAAGCACGAACGTTCGCTCCAAAAAGTCGACGACGCCGGCGCTGATCGCGCTGCGTGCGGGGCTCGGCGTGTTGGGGGCGGTGGCTCCAGCGAGCGCCGCGGCGATCGCCGAACATCTGTTCGTGACACCGAAGCGTCGCCCGCGACCTGCGGCAGAGCACGAGCTGCTGGCGCGCGCGCGGCATGTGCTCGTGCCGAGTGAAGATGGACCGCTCGCCAGCTGGGAGTGGGGCACCGACGGCGCGCGGGTGCTGCTGGTGCACGGCTGGGAGGGGCGCGGCGCGCAGCTCGGCGCGTTGGTCGAGCCGCTGCTCGAGCGCGGCTTTCGCGTCGTGACGTTCGACGCACCTGCACACGGAAGCTCACCGGGCAGCGTGTCCTCGCTCGTGCACTTCGCCCGCGCGACCGAGGTGGTGGCGCGCGCGTATGGGCCAATCGAGGCGATGGTCACGCACTCGATGGGCGGCGCGTCCACCGCGTGGGCCTTTCGCAACGGCGCGTTCGCCGAGCGGCTGGTGATGATCGCGCCGCCGATCGACGTGCGCGACTTCACGCGTCAGCTCACTTCCGCGCTCTCGCTCAGCGAGGACGTCCGCGGACACGTGGAGCGGCGCCTCGCGCGTCGCTTCGGCGTGGCGCCGGAAGAGCTGCAGGTCGCGCGCGTCGCGCCGCGGATGACTACGCCGCTGCTGGTGATCCACGACGAGCACGATCGTGAGGTGCCGATCGCGTGTGGTGAGCTCGTCGCGCGCAGCTGGCCGGGCGCCGCGCTGGTGCGCACTCAGGGGCTCGGCCATCAGCGCATCCTGCGCGACCCGCAGGTGCTCGAAGAGGTCGCGCGCTTTCTCGTGCAGGGGCGCGCCGGCTGAGTTCGTCAGCTTCTGAGCGGCGAGCGCGGCGATCTTCGCCATTGGTGAAAATAGTCTGCGCCGGTCGGCGTCGCCCTGCGTTCAGCAGACGAAAGGCCTCCTCACCATGCGCAACCACACGCTCACACTCGCGCTCGCATTCACGCTCAGTCTCGGCTCGATGGCGGTCGCAGCACCACACGCATCGGCGTGCGGCGGCGGCTACGGAGAATCCGTCGCGGTCGATCCCGACGTTCTCTCGGTGCGTCAGCGCGCCTTCGAGTTCGCCGCAGCGCGCTCTCGCGGCGCTCCCGGCGCGCTCTCGGTCGCGCGCGTCGACATCGACGGCGATCGCGCCATCGCCGAGGTGCAAGCGGCCGGCGCAGTCATGCTGCGCCTGCAGCTGACGCGCACCGATGGCGGCTGGCGCGTGAGTCGCTGGCGTCGTGTGTGGCAGAGCGCGCAGCACGCGTGAGCGCCGGTCATGCATGAGCGCCGGCTCAGTCGACGGTGCGCAGCAGACAGCTCAGTCGACGGTGCGCAGCAGGCGCTCGACGCTCGCGTCGAGCTGGCTGCGTACGAGGTCCATGACGCTGTCGAGCTCGCTGCGATCGACGGCGAGACGCTCGGCGAGTCCCTTGCGCGTGCTGCGCTCGAGGTCGGCGCGCACCGCCGCGAGCTGCCGCACGATCGTCGCGCGATGAACGCCATACATCGTTGCGAGCTGTTCGAGCGTCACGGCGCGCAAGAAGTGGAGGCGCAGCAAGTTGCGCTCACGTGCGCCAAGCCCAGCGACGGCATCGGCGAACGCCTCGCGGAACACTGGGCGATAGCGCGCCTTCAGAAACGCGAGCTCGGGATCCGATTCGCCGCTGGCGTCGACGATCGCTTCGTCGCCAGGCGTCTCGCGGCCACCCTTGCGCAGCAGCGAGATCGCCGCGCGCGTCGCCACCACCTTGATCAGGCCACGCAGCGAGCCGCGCCCCGCATAGCCGAGGATGCGCGGCGGCTGTCCGTCGACGCCGACCAGGAGCTTCTCGCGCACCTCCTGCAGCGCCTCCGCCTCGAGGTCACCGCCGAGCTTCATCGCGGCGAGCGCGTGTCGTGCGGGGCCGAAGAAATCGGCCTCGAGTCGCGTCAGAGCCGCGTGACCGCCGCCTACGCAGCCGAGCACCAGCGCGACCTCGACGATCGCGTCGTCGCCGAGCGCGTCGATCGCCGCGGGCAGCCCGGCGAGCGCGGTGATCAGCGCTACTTCGTCGACAGCGAGCTCCGGCAGAGCATGTCGCGCCGCGTCGACCGCTGTGCGCAGTCCCGCCGCGAGCGCGTCATCATCGCGCGCATCCGGACGCGCGCTGAGGTACACGTGCGAGAGGCTCACCATGGTGACGACGATACACGCTGAGGCCGGCGCGTGCCCCGACGACGAGGCGCTGCTCGCGCTCGTCGAGGGCGGCCTGCGCGGGGCGGCGCTCGAGCGCGTCGACGAACATCTCGATGGCTGCACTCTGTGCCGCGAGGTGGTGGCGGTGCTCGGCGCGGGCAGCCGTGAGACGCCGGCCGCTGCGCGTGCGCTGACCTCGGGGCCGCGACCGCGTGCACGCCTCGCCGAGCCCGCGACGCAGATTGGACGCTTCGTCGTGCGCGAGCCGATCGGCGAAGGCGCGATGGGCGTGGTGTGGGCAGCGTACGATCCGGAGCTTGACCGACGCGTCGCGATCAAGCTGCTGCACGCGCACCGCGACGATACGCGCGGTCGCGCGCGGCTGGCGCTCGAGGCGCGTGCGATGGCCAAGCTCTCGCACCCGAACGTCGTGACCGTCTACGACGTCGGCGTGCACGTGCTCGTCGGCTGCGATGACGCGGTGTACGTCGCGATGGAGCTGGTGGAAGGGACCACGCTGCGCGCGTGGCTGGACTTGGAGCCGCGCTCCCGCGACGCCGTGCTCGAGGTGTTTCGCCAAGCGGGCGCTGGCCTCGCCGCCGCGCACGCGGCGGGCCTCGTGCACCGCGACTTCAAGCCGGAGAACGTGTTCGTCGATCGGAGCGGCGCCGCCAAGGTCGGTGACTTCGGGCTCGCGCGCAACGCCACCGACGCCGAGGTTCGCAGCCGGTCGACGCACGACGAATCGAGCGAGCTCGTCGCGCTGACGCGGACGGGCGCCCTGCTCGGCACGCCTGCGTACATGGCGCCGGAGCAGCTCGACGGTGAACCCGCGACGGCGGCGGCGGACCAGTTCGCGTTCTGCGTGGCGTTGTGGGAGGCGCTGACGGGCGCGCGGCCGTTTGCGGCGGAGGCGAGCGTGGAGGCGCTGCGCACCGCGATCGCGCGTGGGCCCGCAGCGCCGCCGGCGAGCATTCCGGCGCGGCTCGTGCCGGTGCTGCTCCGGGGGCTGGCGCCGCGTGCGGAGCAGCGCTTTGCGGATCTGCGCGCGCTGCTCGGCGCGCTCGAGGGCGCGGTGCGACCAGCGCCGCGCTTCCGTGCGTTGCGGATCGCGGCTGCGGGCGCCGCTGCGCTGCTGGTCGCGGGCGCACTCGTCGCCACGTACGCGCTGCGGACGCCGGAGCCGTGCGGCTCGGTCGAGCAGCTGCTCAGCGAGCTCTGGCCGAGCACGGCGCAGGCGCAGCTGCGCGGAGTCGCGCCGGGCGCGCTGCGCACGCTCGAGCGCTTTGCGCAGCGCTGGGCGCGCGGGCGCGTCGAGGCGTGTGTGGCGACGCACGTGCGCCACGAGCAGTCGGAGGCGCGGCTCGACGAGCGCATGTCGTGCCTCGATCGGGCGCGCACGGCGTTCGACGCGGTGTCTGATGCGTTGCGCGCAGATACGCAGTTCGCCGGCGCGGAGATCGTCGCAGCGCTGCCCGATCCGGCGGTGTGCAGCGCGCTCGACGGTCGCGTCGCGCCGCCGCCTACAGCACGGCGCGCAGAGGTCGCGTCGCTGCGCACCGCGATCGATCGCGCGCGCATCGTGCTGGCGGCAGCCAGATCTGCGCAGGCCAGCGCAGCGTCGTTCGTCGCGCGTGCCGACGCGATCGGCTACGCACCGCTGGTCGCCGAGGCGCGGCTGCTGCGCGCCGCGTCTCACGCTGCGCGCGCGGAGTACGACGATGCGATCGAAGACGCGCGCGTGGCGCTGTTCGCCGCGGAGAGCGCCTCTGACGATCGCGGCGCGGCCGAGGCGTGGCTAGCGCTGATCCGGGCGGCGGGCAGCGCGGGCCGCTACACCGAGGCGGCACAGAGCGCGCGCCACGCCGAGGCGGCGATCACCCGCGCGGGTCGACCGATCGAGATGAGACAGGCGCTCGATCATCTGCGCGGCGTCGTCCGCACGAACTTGGGCGCGCTCGACGACGCCGAGCGCGATCTGCGCGAAGCGATGCTGCTCGCGACTATGCGCTTCGGCGCGGACAGCGCGGAGCTCGCGCCGATCGACACCGCGCTCGGCAACCTCGCGCGGCTCGATGGAGACTTCGTCGCTGCGCTCGCGGCGCACCAGCGCGCGCTCGCGCTCGACCGCGCGGCGTGGGGCGAGAGACACCCGCGTGTCGCGCGTGACCTGCACAACGTCGCTGGGATCTTGCGTCACCTCGAGCGGCGCGACGAAGCGCTCGTACACTACCGCGAGGCGCTGTCGATCGAGCGCGCCAGCATCGGTGAAGATCACCCGGACTTTGGGCTCACCTCGAACAGTCTCGGGCTGCTCGCCTTCGAGGCCGGAGACGACGTCGAAGCGGGCGTCCGCTGGGAGTCCGCGCGACGGATCTTCGAGGCGAGCGGTCACGAAGATTTGGCGCTCGTTCGCTACAATCTCGCGCTCCTCGCGCTGCGCCAAGAGCGCTACGACGATGCGGCGAGCCACGCGCGCGCGGCGATCGCGATCGACGAGCGCCGGCTCGGCGAAGGCGCGAAGCGAGTCGGAGGAGAACAGCTCGCGCTCGGTCGCGCCGAGCTCGGTGCCGGTCGCGACGAGGCGGCGCGCGTTGCGTTCGCGCGCGCACAGACGATCGCGCGCACGCTTGGCGATCTGCCGCTCGACGCTGACGCGACCCGTGAGCTGCGCACGCTCGACGAGAGCGCGCGCGCCGCTGCGCCGCGCGTCGCGCTGCGGACGGCGCTGCTCGCGCCGCCAACCGTGACGGCGCCAACCGTGACGCCGGCAATCGTGACGCCGCCAACCGTGACGCCCGCAATCGTGACCTGGCCAACCGTGACGCCCACAGTGATCGCGCCGCCCGCGGTGACGCCGCCGCCGACCACGCCGCGCGTGTTGCCGCCACTGACGGAACAGCAGCGCACTGGCTCCGGCGGCTACGCGCCGGGCCAAGCCTGGGAGTGACGCGCGAAGAAATCGTGCGCCGCTGTGCCTCCGCCTGCGTTCTCCTCGCGAAAGGAACGCACACACCATGGACCGACGCAGCTTTCTCGGCGCCTCACTCAGCACGCTCGTGCTCGGCGCACTCACTCCCTCGTTGCTCGCCCACGCACAATCGCCGGAGACGGAGCGCTGCTCCGTGCGCACCGAGCCGAACATCGAGGGCCCGTTCTTCCGGCCGAACGCGCCGCTTCGCGCGACGCTGAGCCGCGGACTCATCATCTCCGGAGTCGTCCGCGACACCCGCTGTCGCCCGATGCGCGATGCGGTGATCGAGGTGTGGCAGGCGAACTCTGCGGGCGACTACGACCTGAACGGCGACGTGTTTCGCGGTCGCCTCCGCACTGACGCCGCGGGCGCGTATCGCATCGAGACGGTCACGCCCGGTCGCTACCTCAACGGCGGTGTGTATCGACCCGCACACATCCACGTGAAGGTGCACGCGGACGGCCGGCCGTCGCTCACGACACAGCTCTACTTTCCGGGCGATCCCTATGCGGCCGCGGACCCGTGGTTCCGCGAGTCACTGCTGATCCGCTACGCGCCCACCGGCTGCTGCAGCCCGATCCCCAACGCGCCACAGCGGGCCAGCTTCGACTTCATCGTATAGCCGCTCCGCTCTGCAGCACGCGCTGCGACGCCGAGCAGCGCACACAGACGTCTGCCGCGGTGCACCGTGACGCTGTATCTCGCCGCCCCCTCAGGATCGCCGCCGCCTGTCGATTGCTACCGAGATGAACACTCTCGTCGCGACAGCGATTGCCGCCGCGGACGCACCCGATGCTGCACTCAGCGACGCACTCGCGATCGCGCTCGAGGGCGGCGACATGCCCGGGTTTCACCACACCACCACCGTCGTGATCGCCTTCCCGGTTTGAGAAGTGGCCGACCCGCGCCTCCACGAAGACGATCTGATCATGATGCTGAGCCAGACGCTCGGCGACGCAAAGGCTCGGGAGGTGCTGTCGGCGGCGATCGTCGCGCTCGGCGTCCGCCGCGGTGTCTTGACTCCCGCGCTCGCGCTCGAGGTGCTCGAGCACATCGCGGCCGAGCCCGGCATCGTCGGGATGACCGCGCGGTTCGCGAAGTCGCGCGTGCATCTCGGCGCGCGCACCAAGAACGAAGTTGGCTGAGCAGCGGTCGCCGGCAGGCGATCGCTCAGGGACGCGGATGGGCCTGGAAGAACGCGAGCACGGCGGCGCCCCAGGTGATGGGCGAGGTGTGATCGCAGCCATATCCGTCGATGGCGAACGTGCTCGAGCTGATGTCGGTGCTGCCGGGCAAGCAGTGTCCGCCGAGGATCAGCGAGCGGGCGCTGTAGCTGTGATCGATGAACTCGAACACGTTGCCGCTCGCGCTCGCGTAGCGAGACCACGTGTAGTCTCCGTCCATCGAGACTGGGCTCGAAGGCGTCATCGACCACCCAGCGACGACCGTGTCGCGCATCGCGCCGCCGCAGCCGGGCACGATGTTGTCGCGGCTGCCGTGGACATAGAGCACAGGAAGCTCCGCCTCCGGACGGTCGCTCGCCGTGAACGGGCAATGCCGGAACAAGGTGCCGCACGCGGCCGCCGGAGCGATCGACGCGAAGACCTCGGCGTGATCGCACAACATGCGCCAGCTCATGAAGCCGCCCTGCGAGAAGCCGGTGAAGTGGATGCGTCGCGCGTCGACGCGCAGCACACGCGCGGTGAGCTCGAGGAACGCGAACACCTTCGGGTCATCGCGCGCGGGATCCCACTGCGGGCCGATCGCCGTCGCCGGCCCGGTCGGCTGCACCACGACGTAGCCGGCGGCCGAGCCGAGCGCGCGCAAGTTCGTGTTTCGATCTTCGGATGCGGCGTTCATCGTCGCGCCATGCACGTCGAAGATCAGGCCACAGCCGCCCGCGGCGCACGGCGCGGAGATCTCGACGTCGTAGTCGATCCCAGCGCAAGGGAACACGTGGTGCCCAGCGCCAACGTCGGTGAAGCAGCCTTCGGCCGCTGGTGCGCCCGCATCGCCACTGACCGCGCCCGCATCGCCACTGACTGCGCCCGCGTCGCTGATCGCGCCTGCGTCGTCGCTCGACGTGCTGAGATCGGCGACTCCGAGATCACGCGTCGCTTCGCCGAGATCGAGCGCGACGACGTCGGCATCTGCGCCGAGATCGTCGCGTCGCCCAGCGTCCATGCCGAGCGATGCGTCGACACCAGCGCTCGGCGCGGCGTCGCTGCACGCGGTGAGCGCGGCGACGAGACATGCGGCAGAGACGAGCGCGGCTAGGGGGTGGTGAGTGGACTTCACCGGAGCAGCAGATGCGAGCTGTGGAGCCGCGTCAAGGGTGCGGCGCCGAGAAACGCCGTCGTGCCTCGGCCGCGAGTATTGACGAGGAGCGACGCACCCTCACACTGGACGCGTGCCGCGCTCCGTCAGTGCTTCTGTATCGTTCATCTCCGCACACTCACTGCTGCTCGCTGCGATCCTGCTGCTGGCGCCGTGCCTGCTGCTCGCTGGCACGGCGCGCGCACAAGAGCGCGACGCGACCGACCCCGACGTGCAAGCGCGCGTCGAGTTCGAGGTCGGGCGCACAGCGTTCGACGAGCGGCACTACGACGAGGCGCTCGCCGCGTTCGAGCGCTCGTATGCCCTGAGCGCACGGCCCCAGCTGCTCTACAACATCGGTCAAGCGGCCGATCGGCTACGCCGCGATTCGCGCGCGCTCGCGGCGTTCGAACAGTTCCTCGCGGAGGTGCCGGACACACCGCTACGCGAGGCGACCGAGGAGCGCATCGTGCTGCTCCGCGCGGCGATCAGCGCGCGTGAACGCAGCCAGCCCGACCCACTGCCGGCGCCGCAGCCAGTGCGCGCGGAGGAGCAGCGTAGCCTGCTCGGTCCAGCGATCTTGCTCGGTGCCGGCGGGCTGCTGACGATCGGCGGCACGGTGTCGCTCGTCGCGGGCGTCGCCGATCGCGATCGCGTCGAGGGTGCGAGCGATGGCACGACGCTCGCGGAGCTGCAGTCTGCGGCCGATCGCGCGCCGCTGCTGATGAACGGCGGCATCGTGATGCTCGGCGTCGGACTGGCGGCCGCGAGCGCGGGATTGATCTGGCTGCTGGTGCCGCCGTCGTCGCGCAGCGAGGCGAGCGTCGCCGTCGCGCCGACGGCCGGCGGTGTGCTCGTCACGGGGGTGTTCTGATGCGTGCTTCGCAGGTCTTGGCATCGCGCTCGTTCGAGATGTCGCAGCGCAGCGGCCAGGCCGTCAGCGGCGCCATCGCAGCGTTCATCGCGCTCGTCACGGGCTGCACGGTCACGTACCCGGAGGGAGTGATCGCGTGCGGTGACGACGCGCCGTGTCCATCTGGCTGGACCTGCCGCGAGACGCGCTGCTTCTCCACGCCGGGTCCGAGCGACGCCGCGGTCGACGCGACGCTGCCGGACGACGCGGAAACGGACGCGGGAGCGGACGCAGCGCCGATCGATCTGGGCTGCCCGGCGACGGGTCCGACCAACGCTACGTGTCCTTGGTATTTCGGCCGTCCTCACGCGGTGCCATCCCTGCACCCGAGCACCGCGGGTCTGTTCAGCGCAGCGCTGACGGCGGATGGAGCGACGATCTACGTCGCGAGCTACAACACGGTCGACGATCTGCCGATCTACGAGGCGTCGCGCACGAATCCGGCGGAGCGATTCGGCGCGCTGGTCGCGACGCTCGGCAGCGCGACCGTCGGCGTGCGGCCGAGCGTGTTGTCGATGACGGAGGACGGCCTCGAGATCTTCGCGCAGGTCGTCGATGCCCGCACCGACGTCCAGACCACGATCGTTCGCTACCAACGCGCGAGCCTCGTCTCCGAGTTCGGTCCGCCGCAGGCGATTGGTGCAGTCGAACGCGTGGTCGGCGCGAGTCATCCGTCGATCACCGGCGACGGACTCGAGCTGTTCTTCACCTCGCCGGGCGACAACCGCGTCTACCGAACGCGGCGCCCGTCGCGCGATCTTCCATTCGAACTTGCGGAATCCGCCGGCCTACCCGCAGGGCTCATCTACGCGCGCGTGACGCCGGACGGACTCGGCATCTTCGCCGGCGCACCCGCGCAATACGCGACGCGCCCCAATCGTACGAGCGCGTTCGGTGTGCCAGCGCCGCTGCCGAATGCCGATGAGCTCGGCGGCTTCGCGCTGCCAACCTACGTGCCGGCGACGCGCGAGCTCTGGTACGCGAGTGGGCTCGACTCGATGCGCGCGCCCTGGAGCGCGACGACGTACGCGCTGTGGCGTGTGCAGGTGTGTCGCGACGGCCCGTGCGCGCCAGAGCCGTCGGCCACCGCCTGCCCGAAGCCGCGTGAGCGCAGCGTCGATGGCCTTCACTGCTACTTCGCGCTGCCAGCCGTCGCGTCCATCTCGTTCGCGCGTGACCAGTGTGCCGCGTATGGACCGACGTTCGCCCTCGCCACGTTGCACTCCGACGAAGAGTTCGCGTCGGTGGTGAGCGCTGCGAGTGGCGGCACTGCCTGGCTCGCGGGCGAGCGCACCGACCTCACCAGCCCGTTCTATTGGACCACGGGCGAGCCTGTCGTCTTCGACCTTCCCTGGGCTGCCGGCGAGCCCGATACCGATCCCGCGAGCCGCTACTTGGCGGTCAGTGGCGACGCCGTCGCCGCCGTTTCCTTCTCGGGCCTCGCCTCGGTATGCGAACAGTCGATCTGGCGGAGTTGGTGAGCCGCGCTGCAATCGGCGCGCGTTTCTTGTTCACCGCGCTCTGTTCGATCGCGCTGCTCGCTTGTGGTGAAACAGACGCGCTCACG
>Ga0335397_10012781_pt1 | contig 10258 bp, 9 predicted proteins | sample MAT04_FD_205740 | JGI IMG/M metagenome (GOLD analysis project Ga0335397, IMG submission 205740) | Freshwater microbial communities from Lake Fryxell liftoff mats and glacier meltwater in Antarctica - MAT-04 (spades assembly) (version 2) ...
CTGGGGGGTGCGATCGCTCTTCGCCTTCAGGGAGAAGCCTTTCCCAGCAGTGGAGCGGTTTGCTGTTGCGTTTAGTTTTTCAGTGTTAATAGCCATTGGTCGTCAGTTCCTTTTGAATGATTTGTGCGAATGTCTGGACTGTCCTGCCTCGCCTCAACCAGAAGATGAGTCGAGCAAGAATTGTTAGATCATCGGTGGAGTAGCAGCCGAATTCGTCTGGTTCTATTCCCAGCAGAGATAACCACCGTCTTAGAGTTGATGGCGGAACAACGCTGCCTTTGAATCTAGCTAGTGAAATCTGAACTTCTCTGAACGTGTACAGCGAAGTTTCTAGAACCTCAACCGAAGTTTTTGAACCCTCCCGCGAGGTCTGTAATACTTGCGCTGCTTGCACTTAATGTCCCTCCGTGGTTCCAAAGTGGTGCTTTGGTGGTGCGCTCATGGTTGAACTATATCTGCACCACATGAATATAGTGATAGCACAAATTTACTCCTTTGCAACGCACATTTGTGTTAATATGTTCTGAGTAAGATTCAAAATGCTTCAATAAGGAGGTAGACTTTGAGCCAGGACGAAATGAAGAGAGTTAGTGCCTACCTGCCTGATCCGATTGCTGATGAGTTAGAGGAGTGGGCGAAAGACGAAAGTCGGTCAACCAGTAGCCTTATAAATTTCTTGCTTGAACGTGCTGTCAGAGAATATCGGAAAGAAAGGGAAAGGCAGAATCCGCTCGATCGCCCCTCCTCTTAGCCCCAAGAAACCAACCCCATGAGTGAATCCGTAAAAGCATCTCGTTCTACCGTCACAGTCGGCTTATCGTCTGTCGAGGGATTCCGGCTGCCAGATGGCGGCTACCGAATGAGCCAAGCTCAGGCGGCTGAATCTATTGAGGAATCTCCAGTTAACGCATTACGGTTTTTATCTTCAAAGGACTCCAAAGCTTTACTAGGCGACAGTTTTACGGATTACACTCCTGAGAGTATTGAGGTCGAACCTCAGTCAGAACAAAGAGGACAGACCCGGATCAATGCTTTGCCGCTAGAAGTGGCTGCTGCCTACTGGATGTCTAGAGCCTATCGCAGCAATAAGAAGGCGTTTCTACTTTGCTGGGCACTGATTACCGAAACCTTAGAGCGCCGTTTCGATCGCGCTTTCGGGGTTATCCGTCCAGACGATGAATGGGATAGGCAGTTGAGCGATCGCATCATCGACCACATGGAAATCAGCCTTAGCAGTGCTTTTAAGGAAGCTGATACCGCTCTGAGTCGGGAAAAACTCCTGGAGCAGCAGCTACGCGAAAACGGGATAGAGCCGTGGGCTTTGCCTAGGGATGGGCAGTAGAGGACGATCGCTTCACAATCAGTCTACCCAGCGCATCAGTGCCCGTTGCTGGTGAATCGTTGGTTTAGCACTTCTAATAGTTGCTGAAAGGTCGAGCGGAAATCAGCGCGATCGATCGCCGCTTGGCTTCGATCTTGTTCCGCCTGTTGGATCATCCCCTCCATTTGAATCGCTAATCCGCCCATTTGTTCAGTTAATCGATCGACTCGGTTGCCCATTTCATCAAACCTATAACCTATTTGGTCTAGTTGATTCTGGGTTCTATCCTGTGCTGCATTCAGCCTATCCTGCGCCTCACTCAAACCCTCTTGACGACGAGCTACGGTCAGCAAAATATCACCGATTGCCATGTTTCAGTCCCGTTGCCGGGATTAATCGAATTGCAAGGCTACGACCCTTGGGAGGTTGGCTAGATGGCAATAAGTTTCAGTCCCGTTGCCGGGATTAATCGAATTGCAAGTTTCTGCTGCCGTCAGCTTGCGACTGTGTTCCTTCAGTTTCAGTCCCGTTGCCGGGATTAATCGAATTGCAAGGCTCCGGTAAGTCTTTCAAGCAGCTTCATTACGGATGTTTCAGTCCCGTTGCCGGGATTAATCGAATTGCAAGATCTCATCTGAGCTAGCACCCGGATTAACGCCTAAGTTTCAGTCCCGTTGCCGGGATTAATCGAATTGCAAGTTGCCCATTGGTAACGTCTCAAGACACTGCACTGGCTGTTTCAGTCCCGTTGCCGGGATTAATCGAATTGCAAGCCTGTCGCCATGAACGGCTAATCGGTTGCCACTGTGGTTTCAGTCCCGTTGCCGGGATTAATCGAATTGCAAGCAGGGCTTGGTACGGCGTCGGGGGCGCAAACCGTGTTTCAGTCCCGTTGCCGGGATTAATCGAATTGCAAGTGCATCGTCTGTGTCAATGCCCCTAATGTCGGTAGGTTTCAGTCCCGTTGCCGGGATTAATCGAATTGCAAGTTAACTTTCATGCTTGCCTCCTACTCCTGGAATGTGGTTTCAGTCCCGTTGCCGGGATTAATCGAATTGCAAGATTAAGACGGTTGAGCGAACAGTTCGAGAACGACCAGTTTCAGTCCCGTTGCCGGGATTAATCGAATTGCAAGTCCGGCAACTCTGCCCCTTGCTCCTTTTTGTGGCTTGTTTCAGTCCCGTTGCCGGGATTAATCGAATTGCAAGCGCAACGCCGCTCAGTTTGTCGGCTTGATAGATAAGTTTCAGTCCCGTTGCCGGGATTAATCGAATTGCAAGAGCTTCAATCGCTCTGACCTCGAAGAAATTGCGGCGTTTCAGTCCCGTTGCCGGGATTAATCGAATTGCAAGCAAGAGGTATTCGATAGAGAAGTGAACAAAGCTGCTGTTTCAGTCCCGTTGCCGGGATTAATCGAATTGCAAGGTCAATGGGTTCCCTGAAGTCTCTGCCATCGTCTGGTTTCAGTCCCGTTGCCGGGATTAATCGAATTGCAAGCGTGGAATCGCTCGACCTTCTAATCCTAAACAAAGGTTTCAGTCCCGTTGCCGGGATTAATCGAATTGCAAGAACTCGGAAGCCCAACCCATGTGTGCTTGAACAACTGTTTCAGTCCCGTTGCCGGGATTAATCGAATTGCAAGACAGTCAGTCTTTCACCATCTGTCGGAAGTGTCAGTGTTTCAGTCCCGTTGCCGGGATTAATCGAATTGCAAGATTTTTGTTTTCTATCTATAGATTGTTTCAAACTTGTTTCAGTCCCGTTGCCGGGATTAATCGAATTGCAAGGCTTGACTGGGTAGATCTGCTTTTGGAAAGGATCTAGTTTCAGTCCCGTTGCCGGGATTAATCGAATTGCAAGAGCTGCCCCTACTGTCGAAACTGCCCAGTCTGTTGCGTTTCAGTCCCGTTGCCGGGATTAATCGAATTGCAAGTCCGCCCTCCAGAGTCGGCTCTGGGAGTGAATTCTACAGAGGATTTTGGCAAACCTCACTGGGAAGACTCAGATTGAGGGCTGAAACTTGCCAACTGAACATCCTCAAAAACTGAAATCATTGAGTTGTCTAGGTTCTAGCATTTGGCGAACCCCCAGGGTTTTTGACCCCGCTTCGGTTTGTCAAAAATCACCTTCCTATCATAAGTCATCTAGCTGACTTAGCAAGAGGTAAAAAAATCTCCTTCCAGCCCCCGTATCAAAACAATCCTACAGCCCATATTGCTGATACAACGATCGCACCTCCTGCTTAATGCGATCACGCACCGCCTCCGGAGCAATCACCTCGCAATCCTGGCCATAGCGCAACACCTCTCGAATCAACCAAAACGTATTACTCACCTGCCGTACAACCCGCCGCACCTGAGGTAAATCCGCCGCCCATTCATTCACTTCATCACGAGCAGTTTTACTCCGATAAGCAAAGGCTAACCCTCGCAATAAATGTAACTCCACCGCGATCGTCGCCAGCTCCGACCACTTTCCTTCAATAGGCGAAACTGCCGCATCGGTAATACGATCGAGTCGCAAACAACGATTATGCATCAGCTCTGGCAAATCTTGATTCCCTTCCGTTTCCTCACACCAACAATCTAAATATTGCCGATCTTCATAGGTCGAAATTTCGGCATAGCGGATCGTAAATTGCCACACTCTTCCAGCCGCATCTTGATAAGACAAACAGAAGGGCTGATGGCGATGAATGTAGCGCTCGACTTCTAACCGCCAAGATAAAGTCGGCTGATTGGTAAATTGCTCAATTTCAGCGCGGAGTGGAATCGTCAGTTCACTACGTTCTAGTAAAAGCTGGGCGATCGCCACAGCGATTTCTATTTCTCCTACATCGACTAAAGCGGTACGAGCGCGATTAAGGATGTGGACACGCTCCATTGTCCAATTATGATTAGGCGCAATGACTAATTTACGAGAAGCGATCGCTTTGACCAATTCAGAAACGTTGGGGCGATCGCCCCAGATCATGCCAAACTCGTCGGCAAGAGCTTCAAGATGGGCTTTATCTTGCTCAGACAGCGACAATGTAATAGATCGACCAGGTCGTCCCATAAGAACCTCAAAACGCTTGAACATGTACGTACACTTTGTACTTGCATATTCTTATTGTCCATGACACTATAGGTCTATTGCAAGTAGTTACGTACACTTTAAGCCGATGACAGACTCTCAGATCACGCTTAAGCCAGTCTATTCTTGCCCTGCGACAGCATTACCCGCAGCGTTAACGTTGCCTGAAGGTTGGGTTTCTCTCTCATGGCATCAGATTGAAACTTTCAATGCTCTGAATGATCCCAATATCGATGTCGTGTTTAATACTGCGATGACGGGCGATGGTAAAAGTTTAGCGGCATATTTAAATGTTCTCCAAGGAAATTGTTCTGCGATCGGACTATATCCCACCAATGAACTTGCCCGTGACCAAGAAATGCAAACCAAAGATTACATTGCAAAATTTCAACCGCCTAATCGTCCGCGTGTCGTGCGATTAAGTGGTGCTGAGTTGGAAATATATGCAGAAAATGAGGGATTAAAGAAGAGTGCGGCGATCGCCACTCGCACCAGTCAATCTGAAGTATTGCTGACCAACCCTGATATTTTTCATTACTTGTATCGGGGTGCTTATCTCATTCCAGGCGATAGCCCTGACAAGCTCTGGAATCGAATTGACAAGAACTTTGAGTTATTTATTTTTGACGAATTTCATGTGTTTGCTGCGCCTCAAGTTGCTAGCGTCATTAACACCATGCTGTTGATTCAATTTACTAATCGACGCAAGAAGTTTCTCTTCCTCTCCGCAACGCCTGAGCCACAGATGATTGAACGGCTGCGACTGGCAGGATTTCGGTGTAGAGTGATTGATCCTGTAGCGCAAGGAAAATATAAGTTTCCGGCAACTCTAGAAGAAGAGCAGCAGCTTGAAAGCGATCGCTGGCGTAAAATTGCCCGATCGATTGATCTACACTTCGTTGCGTTAGAGTCGGTGGCAAAAGCTTCTGAAGATTGGCTCAAAGAGCAATCAGAGCTAATTGTGGCGCAGTTTCAGAACCATCTAGGAAGCAAGGGAGCCATCATTCTTAACTCAGTGGCTGCTGTAAAACGGCTGCTGCCTTTCTTTCAAGCATTGCTTCAGCCCTATGGCTTAACGGTTGGCGAAAATACGGGGCTATCGGGCAAAAGGACGCGAGAAACGTCACTCTCAGCAGATCTTGTTTTAGGAACTAGCACCATTGATGTAGGTGTTGACTTTAAGATTAATTTTCTGATTTTTGAAGCGTCTGACTCTGGAAACTTTATCCAGCGGCTAGGGCGATTAGGACGACATGAGCAGAACGATCAAGGAATTAAATTTGATACCTTCACCGCATACGCACTGACTCCTAGTTTCTTAATAGAACGATTATTTTCAGGAACATCTCCTCCTTTGCAGTTTAACCAATCTTACGATCGCATTTTTCTAAACGAGTCGCTCCATGATCAGTACCGACAGGTGAATGATTTTAGAGGATATTATAAACGTTGGGGTGCGGTGCAATCTTTTCGACTGTTCCACAATTTGGGCGATCGCACAATTCAACAACAATATGCAGGAAGTCAGAATCAGTTTCGAGCAGGATGTGAGAAGGTTTTTGATACTCGCTTGAGTACGATTGCAGGACGAGTTAAGGAATGGCGAAGTGATTGGGAAGCTCTGTCGGGTAAAAAGACAGGAAATCCAATTGCAGAGGAAGCTTGTAGTTTCCGAGGCTCTAGTCCGCTACAGTGTGGGCTGTATGATGCAACAGAGTTGAATGAAGCCGATCGCTTTAAGACCTATGATTTACCTGGAGTCTTGAGCAATCTAGACGTTGAGGTTTGGACAGAAGCCGCATTTATGCGATCGCTCCAAGCCACCGCCCAACGAACCGGACAGCCCATCCCTAAGGGCAGATTTTCCCACTGTCTGGCGTTCATGAAGCTCAATGCCTATCGAGAGGAGCGATCGAACTGGAAGTTTGTCTATTCGGGCGATTTGGGTGAGAAGGCAAATGCTTGGCAAGTGCAAGTGGTAACTGGCGTTGAAATTTGGCAACCGGATAACCGTTGGGCAGTTGATATTAATAAGCGTCTTCGTCAAGAAGCCTTGGTTTGCTACATTCTTCGCCGCCCTGTTCGAGAAGTGCGCCTTCGACTTCAGTTACCAATGCACTTTCAGATTTATCCCATTAGCGATGTTCATAGCATCCACGATGCGATCGCGCCCTATGCGATCGCCTTTGGGCAAAGTGCGCTGCTATTGGATACGTTGGCGTATCGATTCAAAACCAAGGGAGGTGATCCATTGATTTTTTAAGGTTTCAGTCCCGCTGCCGGGATTCAAGGTAAGGGAGATAAGACTAAAACAGCTTACGCCAATAAGTCCAGACGTATTCATTTCAGTCCCGTAAACGGGATTCAATCTGACTGCAAAAACAATCAGAGCTTTCTCCTCTCTCCATAGTCTACCAGTATTGCTATACAGTTTCGACCTATTCCACCAGTTGAATAAGTCTGAACTTTATGAATGCTTGCAATCCGTTATCGACTGCGCTAGCTTTTGATCGTCAGAAGAGCTAGTTCGGCTGCACCGTCGTTACTATTAATTTTGATGTACAACCTTTTGTAACGGAGACAACTCGTGAGAAACATGAAAGAAACTAAGGTGGATTTGCTGCGTAAAGCCCTTGCTGATGGCGAGTGGCACTGGAATGATGAGTTATCTATAAAAGTTGGATGGCGCTTTGGAGCCACTATTAAAGAGGCGAGAAGCAAGGGTTATTCGATTACGACTGAGCAACAGGGTAAAAAGTATCGATATCGATTACTCTAACCCAGCCTCATTCCCTTAATTAAGGATTCCTTATTCCATAATAGGGAGTCCTTCCAGAGGAGGGAAGTTTGCCAATAGCTTTCGGCGTTAAGTACAGGCATAAGTCATCTTAACCCCCTTGATAACAAGGCTGGTTCAGTCTCTTGTAAATCCTAAGCTTAAAACAATGAAACTCTACAGCTCTTCCCTCTTTTCTTTAACGTTAATTTGAAATTATCCTGATCTAAAAGGAGCCATTTTATGAGAAGCCTGAAACCTGATGAGGAGAATTTACTTCTTGAAGTCCTCGCTGATGGCGAGTGGCACTGGAATGATGAGTTATCTGTAAAAGTTGGATGGCGGTTTGGAGCCACTATTAAAGAGGCGAGAAGCAAGGGTTATTCAATTGCGACTGAACAACAGGGTAAAAAGTATCGATATCGATTGATAATCAACCCAACGCAGTTTCAAACTTTAGAGAATGTCAAATCTGCGATTCCGAAAATTTTAGAGCAAGTTCCCTACTTCAAGCTGTTGGTTCTATTTGGTTCTAGGGCTAGAGGTGATCATGAAGAAACCAGTGATTGGGATATCGCAGTGCTATATGACGAGGATCAGCGGAAGGAGTATGAAAAAGGGGGATTTGATTGGTTAAGGGGTTGGTCGATCATTCAACAGGAATTAGATCTGCCAGACGATGACATTGATGTGGTTGATTTGGGTAAATGCTCCAACATTTTGGCACATGCGATCGCCCGTGATGGCAAACTGCTCTACGAACGAGAACCGGGAGAATTTGAACAATTTCATCAGCGGGCACTAATGAGCAAGGCTGAACTAAAAACCTTCTGTGCAGAGCAAAAAGCAATCGTTAAAGAAGGGTTAGAGAGGCTTAAAAAATGATATATGCAGCAAGCATTAACAAGAAATTGGCTGGTATGACCAAACGCCTCAACTATCTTGCAGATTATGAATCGCTCACGCTAACTGAGTTTTTAGAAGATGAGGTCAGACAATTCACGATTGAAAGACTTTTAGAGTTGATAATCCAGGCGGCAATTGATATCAATAAGATGCTTTTGAAACAAGCAGGGATCAGCCTTCGGCGAGGTAATGAGTCCAAAAGTAATGCTGAAGCCTTTATTCTTGCGAGTGAACAAGGCTTTATTTCTCAAGCCTTAGCAAGACAATTGGATGAATCTGCTAAGTTTCGGAATGCGTTGGCTCATCTCTATGATGACCTCATTGCTGAGAGTGTTCACGAAGCGATTCAGCTTGCGCTTACACAATATCCACAGTTCATCACGGAAATTGAAAACTATCTAGATTCTCTGGAAACTGAAGATGATGAAGAAACCTAAACAGATCGACGCTCAGGATCAACAGTTGTCGCTAAGTTCTGATGATTCAGATTTAGACATTAATGCAGAACAGTTTGATGATGAAGATTGGGCAGAAGGAGATTTTGGGTTTGATGCGGAACCATCCGATCGCACTATCATCCCAGCCCAACGGGAACTCCTGACGCTCAAACTACTTCGAGAAGCCATTCAAGCCCAAAATCCTAATGATGCGGTCATGCTGGATTTTGCTGAATATGTCTTGCCCAACCTATTGCGAGTTGCGATCGGGGTGACAGCAAAGGGCGGCAGATTCTTTGATGAGCTTGACCAACAGCGCGAAGCCGAAGGTAAAACTAAAGTTAGGCGCGACAATGCCGCTGATCAATCGCTGAATACCCATTTACTGAATGGTTTATTTCCTACAAACCTGATTGAGCAACGGCTAGAAAAACTAGATACCACCATTCAGCGCATTGTGCGTGAGCAAGAGCGACGCTTGGTGATTGCTGCCTTTATCCTGCACGACTTTGAAAAATTTCCCGATGCTCCTGAAAACTGTCGGAAGCTCTCCCTGGAGCAGCATCGCCAAATCATTAGTGAGAAAGTACAACAGTTAGGACTTGATCTCTTCATTAGTCCCAGCGATCCAGAAGCCTATCAGGTGTATCTCGATGATCTGCTCTGCATGGCATACAACGCTCAACGCCGTTGGGATACGAATTGGAATTTTTCTGAGTACGGCTTGAACCCAACGCTCAAAGATCGAGTGCTGCGAAATCTCTCTGATCTAACCTGTCTAGCGGACTCGTTAGCTTCGATCGTTAAACATCCCCAAGATGCAGAAAATACAAGGCTGAAAGAACTGATTCATACTCTCAGTGATGGACAACTCAAGTTCACCTATCACAGCATTGCAGAAAATCGAGGAGTGTTAACGAATGTAGTGAATAATGCTGTGATGGAGGCGTATACCAGTCTCAATACCGCAGAATGCACCTACTATGAACCACTCTTATATCTACCTACAGGCGTAATTTATTTGGCACATCGAGATGCTCCGCCCATTGCGCTGACTGAATTACCCGATCGCGTAGTTGCCAAAATCAAACGCCTCTGTTCTGAGCAACTCCGCCTTCGTCAAACCGGATTTGGTCGAGATGGAAAGGGGATGAAATATGCGGATTATTACACGCTATTTTGCGACGATCGCGCCCTCATGGCGATCGCGCTTGATGCGACTTTGCGGATTTTGTCACCGACCAAGCCTTCGATCGCTAAAAGTCGCTGCGACAAACTGGCTAATTTCAAGCAACAGGGTGTACTTTCCGCCGATTATGATTTCAGTTTTGAAGATGATATTCGGATTGATCAACTTGCTGAGTTTGGAGACGTGATCACTCGCAAAGTTTGGGGCGAAACTGTTGATAAAATTGCCACGGCGCGTAAACTGGATAAAAAGCTCCCAGAGTTACCAACTATTGACCTGACCCAAAAAGTAGCAGAATTTTGGCAGCTCTCTGACTGCTTGCCCCAAATCCGAGAGATTCAGAAGATTAATGCTAGTTTGAAAGAGCAGAAGATTAAGGGCAGCACAGGCGGCATTCCCTATGAATGGTATTACCTGGCATCGCAATATTTACGGCATAATCCAGGGCTAGAAAACCTGCGAGACACCTGTGAAGAGGCGATCGCCTTCATCCTCAGTCTGGTTGAACCTCTCGTAGCCCCATATCCTATCCCCGATGGCTGGGATGACCTACG
>Ga0335397_10012783_pt1 | contig 10257 bp, 12 predicted proteins | sample MAT04_FD_205740 | JGI IMG/M metagenome (GOLD analysis project Ga0335397, IMG submission 205740) | Freshwater microbial communities from Lake Fryxell liftoff mats and glacier meltwater in Antarctica - MAT-04 (spades assembly) (version 2) ...
CCGACAAACAGCCCCCTGATCAGGGAAATTTCCTGTGGGAAACTCTCCCCGACGGCACCTGTGGAGGAGCAGTCGCGCACAGCGCGGCGCCTCCCGCTGTATGAGCTGGTCGCGAAGCGACCGTGTCGAAACCATGGTCGCCCGCGGATTTCGACACGGCTGCGGGCGGCCTGCTCAACCAGCTGAACCACGCTGGTTGGGCAGGTCGCGCAGCGACCGTCTAGAAACCCTCGTGGCTGCTGGGGATTTCAACACGGCCGCGAGTTGCCCGCTCAATCAACAGCGGCCTGCCCACTCAGCACCGGCCTGCCCAATCAGCTTAGAAGTGCAGGCCGACGCTGGTCAGCGGTAGGGCGGCTGCTCCACCGGCGCCTGCCAGACCGGCGGCTGCTCCACCGGCGCCTGCCCGACCGGCGCCTGCCCGACCGGCGCCTGCCCGACCGACGCCTGCTCCACCGACGCCTGCGCCGCCGGCGCCTGCCCCGCCGCCGCCTGCGGCACCGGCTCCTGCTCCACCGGCGGCCAACCGCCGGCGGGGTCGACGACCGGGGCAGGAGCCACGACCGTGCGTGTCGTGACGAGGCCGGTGCGCTTCGCGGACCGCAGCACCAGCGCCGAGTAGGCGACCATGATGACGACGGTCACGGCGAGCGCCACCGGGCTGCCGCTGTCGGCGTTGAGGTCGACGAGGCCGAACGCGCCGAGCACGAACAGAGACGTGTTGTTGATGACGTGAGCGACGATCGCCGCCTCGAGGCCCCCGGTCTTCCAGGTCAGCCAGCCGGCGGTGACGCCGAAGATCGTGACATCGAGCAGCCCCCACATGTCGTAGTCGTGACCGATCGTGAACAGCGGAACGGGCAGCAGGATCGCCCACGCGGGGTGCTTGAGCCATCCGCCGATGGTCTGCATGAGGTACCCGCGAAACACGTACTCCTCCGCGGTCGCCTGCAGGGGCGTGAGCACGAGCGCGAGCAGGACGAGCACCCACGTCGTCTGCGTGACGACCGGGGACAGCGGCGCGGCTCCGGCAAGCGGATCGAGCACGAGGAACGACAGCGCGAACACGACGCCGTAGACGAGCAGCGCGAGCGGGATGCAGCGGGCCAGCCAGCCCCAGCGCACGCGCCCGGCGACCGACGAGATCAGCCCGAGCGGGCGCGGCCCCATGATGAGCGTCGCGAGGATGATCGCCGGCAGCATGAGCGCGATTGATCCGAGTGCGAACGCGAACGTGATCGGATCCGAGAGGTCGATCTCGCCCGACGACAACAGCTCGTCGAATCCGCCGAACGACTCCGGCATGATGAATGACCCCACAAGAAACGCCACCGCGGCGCCAAGTGAGAGCAGCAGGTAGATGACCGCGGCGATGATGCCCGTGATGATCGGTTTCCACCATGAGTATTTAGGCCACGAGCGGGCGAGTCGGTGATAGGCGTAGTCCACGGAGAAATCCTAGACAATCAGGCTGGCAGCGCGCCGCAACCAACCCGGCCTCGCACCGCCCCAGTTCGGGCGACAGCTCAGATGTAGATTGCCGGATCCACGTAGAAGCCGTCGCTCGCGCCATCCGGTGCCTCGATCGGCACCGCCTTCGCCGGCATGCCGGTGAGCAGCGATCGGGCCGGCGCGTCGCGCACGACGACGGCCCCGGCGCCGACCACGCTCCCCTCGCCGATCGTGATCGGTCCGAGGATCACCGCGCCGGCACCGACGAGCACGCCGTTGCCGAGGGTCGGATGCCGCTTCTCACGCTTCGAGCTGCGGCCACCGAGGGTGACGCCGTGGTACAGCATGACGTCGTCGCCGAGCACCGCCGTCTCGCCGATGACGACGCCCATGCCGTGGTCGATGAAGACCCGCCGGCCGAGTGTCGCCCCCGGGTGGATCTCGACCCCCGTCACGGCGCGGGTGAGCTGCGAGAGGGCCCGCGCGAGAAAGCGCGCGCGGGAGCGCCACAGCCGGTGTGCGATCCGGTGCCCCCAGACGGCGTGAACGCCGGGGTAGAGCCAGAACACCTCGGCGTTGCTGCGGGCGGCGGGGTCACGCAGGCGCGCGACTGCGATGTCCTCCGTCATCCGCGTACCGAAACCCCAGCCCAGTGCCGCCCTCAACCTCCGGCGCACACCGGCCAGGTAGCTCAACCTCAATCCTGGAGGTGCTGGAACAGCACGCTCGAGAGGTAGCGCTCCCCGGTGTCGCAGATGATCGCGACGATGGTCTTGCCCTTGTTCTCGGGACGCTTCGCGAGTTCGATCGCGGCCCAGATGATCGCGCCAGAGGAGATTCCGGTGAAGATGCCCTCCTCGGTCGCGAGGCGGCGAGCGATGTCGAGGGAGTCGTCGAGCGTCACGTCGATGATCTCGTCGTAGGCGTCCTTGTCGAGGATCGACGGCACGAAGTTGGCGCCGATGCCCTGGATCTTGTGCGGTCCGGCCTTGCCCTCCGTGAGCAGCGGCGAGTCGATCGGCTCGACGCCGACGATCTGCACGCCGGGCTTGCGCTCCTTGAGCACCTGGCCGACGCCCGTGACGGTTCCGCCGGTGCCGATGCCGGCGACGAAGATGTCGACGGCGCCGTCGGTGTCGTTCCAGACCTCTTCAGCCGTGGTCTCGCGGTGGATGCGCGGGTTCGCCTCGTTGTCGAACTGGCGGGCCCAGATGGAGTTCGGCGTGTTCGCCACGATCTCCTGCGCCTTCTCGACGGCGCCGCGCATGCCCTCGGATCCGGGGGTCAGCACGATCTCGGCACCGAAGGCGCGCAGAATGACGCGGCGTTCCTTGCTCATCGTGTCGGGCATGGTCATGACCACGCGGTAGCCGCGGGCGGCGCCGGCCATGGCGAGCGCGATGCCCGTATTGCCGCTCGTGCCCTCGACGATCGTGCCGCCCGGCTTCAACTCGCCCGACTTCTCGGCCGCGTCGATGATCGCGACTCCAATGCGGTCTTTTACGCTGCCGGCGGGATTGTAGAACTCGAGCTTGCCCAGAATAGTGGCGTCGAGCCCCTCCGCGAGGCGGTTGATGCGAACGAGCGGCGTATTGCCGACGAGTTCCGTGACATTGGAGTAGATGCGTCCGGCCATGGTGAGAGTTCCGTTCTCGTGGGAGGGCAGTCGGTACTTACCCTAACTATCAGCGCCGCGGTCCCCTCAGATATTCCATACTTCTTCATCGATCGGGCGGATTGCGGGGTTCCCGGGCGACCGGCCCCGCCATCCGCCCGACTGGCGAGCTGGATCAGCTCGTTGCGGAGTCCTTCGCAGAGTCCGTTGCAGAGTCCTTCGCAGAGTCCACGGCGTCGTGCGCCTTCTTGCGGATGACCGGCGCCTTGTCGGCGATGGTCGACTTGGCGTTGCCGAGGCCGGACTGCACCTGGTCGCTGTTCCAGAACTTGCTCGCGCGCACCTTGATGCGCTCGTAGGCGCTGCGTCCGGCTCGTGAGCCGAGGACGTATCCGGTGGCTGCACCGGCGGCGAAGACGATCTTGCCCTTCATGTGGTTCTCCTTGCGTTCGTGGGTGGAATTCGGGGTGGTGCTGGGGTGGTGCGGGGTGGTGCGGGGGTCGTGCTCTGGCGGATGCGCCAGCAACGATGCCCCCGCCGAGCGATCCGGCGGGGGCATCACGTGAATCAACTAGCTCCTGAAAGCGTCCTTGACGTCGTTGCCGGCGTCCTTGACGTTCTCGCCGGCCTGCTTGGTCTTGGCGCTGGCCTGGTCGGAACGCCCCTCGGCGACCTTCTCGTCGTTGTTGGTGGCCTTTCCGAAGGCCTCCTTCGCCTTGCCGCCGAGCTCTTCGGCCTTGTTGCCGATCTTGTCGTCTGCACCCATGTCGTGTCTCCTTCTCTTGCGATTTTCTTGGGGGAAGCCACGCGGAGCGGATCTCCGTGCGGCAGGGAGTCTGTGGCCTCGCGCCTCGCTAGTTCATGGCGCATCCCACACAGCCCATCGACGGCAGGTGAGCCTGTGCGTGAGCCGACGCGTAAGCCTGCTCATGAGCCCGCGCGTGAGCCTGCGCGGTGATGGCCGCATACTCGCCGTACTCGGCGTCGTGGTCGCCGCGGCCGCCGAGAATCGAGAACACGGCCAGGAACACGGTGCCGAAGATGGCGAAGACGATCGGGATGCCGATGAGCACGACGTTGTAGACGAAGGCGGGGTTCGCGGGGTTCGCGGCGACGAATCCCGAGATCAGGGTCGGGATGTCGAGGTGCTGCAGCACAACCTCGGTGGTGAACAGCGAACACAGCGCGAGGATCGTGATGGCGAGCGAGATGACCAAAAGCGACGTCATCGACGGAGCAGGATGCGTCGACAGGGGCACCAGCGGCTCTACAGTGGTGCCGCGCCTCAGGCGCAGGAAGGTCGCGCGGCGGCGGGTCATTCGGTGCCACCGGCACCCGGCGCGGTGGCCGATGCGTCCGGATTGGCAGCGGTCTCGGATGCGTCCTGCTCGTCCTCGTCGGGAACCTCGACGTCGCCGACGGTGACGTTGACCTGCGCGACGCTCATTCCGACGAGATCCTCGATCGCGCGCACGACGGCGGCCCGCACTCCCTTGGCCACCTCCTGCAGGGCGACGGGGTAGTCGGCGACGATGACGAGGTCGACCGACACATCGGATTCGCGCACCTTCACCCGCACGCCCTGGCCGGGGTCGCCGCTGCCGATGGCGTCACGGATCGCGCCGAAGGCGCGGGAGGCGCCGCCGCCAATGCCCTTCACGCCGGGCACCTGGCGCACCGCGATGCCGATGATCTTCGTGATCACGGCGTCACTGATCACCGTCGCTCCGGTCACCTCGCCGCCAGTCACGCCCGCATCGATCACAGCGGCGCCGGTCACGCCCCCGCCGGTCACGCCCCCGCCGGTCACGCCCCCGCCGGTCAAGGCCGCACCGATCGCAGCGGCGTCGGTCGCCGTCGCGTCGTCCGGCGTCGCAACCACCCGCGCGAGATCGCCGTTCTGGTCGGGGTTCTGGTTCTGCGTCATCGGCGCTCCTCGGTCGGGTGGCTACCCGACGCGATCGAAATCTGCAAGGCAACGACTATGGAATAGTCATTAACTAGGACGTGCGCCGCACCCGTTTCGTCACGTCTGCTGCACAATTTTCTTTTTCGGCCGAGTTTCAACCGACAATTCGACCGACAATTCGACCGACAATTCGACGGAGGTGATCCGCGTGGCCGAGCATCCCGTGGTCTCCCTCGACGAGGCCGAGGACGCCACCCTCGCCGACCGCGCGGCCGACGGCGACATGCGCTCGTTCGAAGTACTCGTGCGGCGCTACGGCCCGCTCATGCGTGCGACGGCGACGCGCATCCTCGGGGGAAGCGCCGAATCGGACGATGTCGTGCAGGATGCCTTCGTCGTCGCCTGGCAGCAGCTCGACCGGCTCGACGACGGCGCGGCGGTCAGGGGCTGGATAATGCGCATCGTCAGCAACAAGAGCGTCGACCGGCTGCGTGCGCGCCGCGAGCACGCCGACATCGACGACCACGATCCGGTCGCCCCCGTCGAGCACTCCCCCGACCGTGTCGCCGAGACCCGGTCGCAGGAAGAGGCGCTGTCTTCGGCGCTCTCCGAGCTTCCCGAACCGCAGCGGCAATGCTGGGTTCTCAAGGAGATCGCCGGATACAGTTACGAGGAAATAGCCGAACAACTCGATCTGCCGACGTCGACGGTGCGGGGGCTCCTCGCCCGAGCACGCAAGGCACTCACTCGAGAAATGGAGGCATGGCGATGAAAAGGTCGAAGAAACCGATCACGCCCGCCTCGGCCACCGGCGCCGCCGACTACTCCGGCGACGAACCGGAGGGCCTCGACGGGCACACGATCGAGGAGCTCAACGACTACCTCGACGACGACCGCACTCCCGCGAGAGAGTCGATCGACAACTCGCCCGGCTGCCAGATCGCCCTCGCCGCGCTCGAGCGGCTGCGCGGCCTCACCCTCACCCTCCTCGACCGCGACGTTCTCGCCGAACCGGCGCGCGACGACACCTGGGTCTCGTCGATCCTCGAGAACCTCGGCCGGGAGGTGCACGCGGGGCGCGACATCCCCATTCGCCACGACGACACCGCCGCCCGCCTGACGATCACCGAGGGGGCCGTGCGCGGCCTGATCCGTTCCGCGGGCGACGGCGTGCACGGCGTTGTGATGGGGCGGTGCCGTCTCGGCGGCGATGTGACGGAGCTGGGCGAACCGGTCACCGTCAACGTCGACGCGGCCGTCATCTGGGGACATCCGCTGCCCGACGCGGCCGACCGCGTTCGCCGCGCCGTGCAGGCCGAGCTGCGGCGGCACACCGAACTCAACCTCGCCGCCATCGACGTGACGATCCACGACGTGCACGCACCCCGCGCCGGGGGGACGAGATAGTGCCGGGCACCGACGCGCTCTCCGCCGACCTGACCACGCTCGTACGCTCGGTTCCCGGCGTCACGACCGTCTACGACGCCGGCTCATCGATCGGGCGTGCACTCGGCAAGGTCGCCGACCTCGTGTCGGGCAGGCGCGGCGACACGGCGCCGATTCTCGTCAAGGATCCGAGCGCCGGCATCACTGTCAGCGTGAGCATCGGCGTCGCGGATGCCGCGTCGGCCGCCGAGGTCTGCCGCCGTGTGCACGATGCCATCGCCGAGCACCTCGCGGCGCGGGGCGAGGCGGCATCCGAAATCGCGGTGCAGGTCAGCAGCATCGGATAATCCGCCACACGAGCACAGCCGTCAAGCCGACGGGCAGCGCGACCAGCGGGGCACTGACCACGGCAACGCACACCATGACGAAGCCGCGCGCGTCTTTCTACTCTTAAGCAAGTGGCACGCGACCACGGCGCATCCGACCTGACGCACAGCCGCAGCCTCATCATCGCGATCGCGATCACCGCGACCGTGTTCGTTCTCGAGGTCGTCGGCGCCATCGTCTCGGGGTCGCTCGCGCTGCTCGCCGACGCCGGGCGCATGCTCTCCGACCTCACCGCGCTCGTCATTGCGCTCGTGGCGCTCGCGATCGCCGGGCGCCCGGCGAGCGATCGCCGCACCTACGGGGCGCGACGGGCCGAGGTCTTCGCGGCGACGGTCAACGGGCTGATCCTGATCGCGGTCGTCATTGCGGGCATCGCGATTCTCACGACGGGCTTCGTGCAGGCCGACGGCATCGCGTCGCTCGCGGTCGCCGCTCTGATCGTGCCGCGCGCACTGTCGCTGCTGCGCGAGGCGCTGAGCGTGCTGGGCGAATCCGTGCCGCGCGGAACGGATGTCGCACTGATCCGCGACCACGTGCTCGGCACGAGGGGCGTCGTCGGGGCGCACGACGTGCACGTGTGGTCGATCAGCCCCGGCTCGAACGTTTTCTCCGCCCACGTCGTCGTCGAGCCGTCGGTGTTCAGCGGCGGCGGTGCCGGACTCCTGCTCGACGAGTTGGGCGCGTGCCTCGCCGATCATTTCGACGTGGAGCACTCGACATTCCAGCTCGAGCCGGCCGAGCACGCCGCGCACGAGGAGCACCGGCACCGCTGAGCCGGCGGGGTGCGGGGCGGCACAGCGAGGCGCGTGCAATCGAGTGGCGCGCGGTGCCGCGGAGGCGGCCGATCAGACCGGGCAACGACAAAGGGGACCCGCCTCTCGGCGAGTCCCCTCCAGCGGTCGCGGCCGTTGGACCGCGGCCGCTACTTGTTCGTCAGTGCCTTACGGCCGGTGATGCGTCGGGCGACGACCAGCAGCAGACCCGAGCCGAGCAGCAGCGACGCGAGCAGCCAGGCGCTGCTGGTGTCGGCTCCCGTGAAGGCGAGGTTGCCCGTCGAGGTGCCCGATCCGGTCGTGCCCGTGCCCGTGCCAGTTCCGGTTCCCGAGCCGGAGCCCGTTCCCGTTCCGGTTCCGCTTCCGCTTCCCGGCGTGGTGCCCGGGTCGGTTCCGGGGTCAGTGCCCGGATCGGTTCCCGGGTCAGTGCCGGGATCCGTTCCCGGGTCGGTTCCCGGGTCGGGGTCGGGGTCGGGGTCGGGCGTGATGACCTCGGCGGCGAACTCGATCGGCACGGTGACCGAGGTGCCGGTCTCGGCAACCGAGACCGTGAGCACCTGGGCGCCGAAGACGCCCTCGGGAACAGTGATGGTCACCGTCGCGCGGCCGACCTCGTCGGTCGTGTCCACGACCGCCGGGTCGATCACCGCGGTGCCGAGCACCGTCTCACCGAGGGAGACGGTCGCCGTGCCGGTGTTCGGCTCGCCGGCGCTGAACAGCAGCGACGACAGGTCGATTTCGACGTCGGTGCCCTGCGCGAACGGACCCTCCGGAAGAATGACGCCGACGGCGCGCTGCACGTACGACGGCGACTCCGTGGGGTTGGCGACGAAGTAGTCGACCATGCTCTGCAGGTCGATCTTGCCGGTGTCGACGCGGTTCGTGCCCTGCGCGAGGGTGGTGAAGTTGTCTCCACCGCTCGCGAGGAACGAGTTGACCGTCACGCGGTAGCTGTCCGCGGGCTGCACGAGCGCGCCGGCGACGAAGATCTGCGTGATGCGCTCACCGCGGGCCGCGGAGGAGTCGTAGGTGTACGTGACCGTGTCCGAGACACCGAGCTTGAGGAACGGGCGGCTCGACCCGTCGGGCTGCCACTGCTCCTCGAGAACAGCCTTCAGCTGAGCGCCGGTGAGGTCCATCGCAACGAGGGTGTTGGCGAACGGCTGCACGCCCGCGGCCTCCTGGAAGGTCACGACACCCTCGGCATCGCCGGGGGTGCCCTGGATCGCCGCGTAGCTGAGGTTGGCGCGCAGTCCGCCCGGGTTCATGAGCGCGAGGTCGGCTCCGGCATCCTCGGTCGCCCACAGCTGCACGTCGGCGACGAAGTTGCCCAGGGTCGACTCCCCACCGCGGTTCTCGGCCGAGACTCCGTCGACGGGGACCTGGCGCGCGCGGTTGAAGTCGGCGGTGATGTCGCCGAGCTTGACTGCACCCTCGATCTTGGCGACCGCGACGGCATCCGCCACGATCTGTTCGATCTCGGGCACCGGGGTGAACGGGCCGGGGTCCGTCGCCTTGTCGAGGGGCCTGACGTCGGAGGTGATCGCCAGGAGCTCCTTCGTCGTCGGGTCGACCGAGAGGTTCATGGTGCCGTAATTCTCGCCGTACTCGCCGGCCGAGATCACGGGACGCGTCTCGACGCCGCTGGGCTTCGCGATCTGGTGATTGTATTCGAAGTGCGTGTGGGCCGAGACGATCGCGTCGACCTTGTCGTTGACTCCGGAGACGATGCGGCCGAAGGTCGAGTCGTCGGTGGAGGAGACAAGGTCAGGGCTGGCGGCACCCTCGTGCACGAGCATGATGAGCACGTCGGCTTCGCCATTGGCGTCGTCACCGTCGCTGAGCTGGTCGGCAACGCGGTTGACCGCGGGCACGACCTCGCCGATGGTGAGCGACGCGATGCCGGCCGGGCTCACGAGCGATCCGAGGTCTTCGGTCATGGCGCCGATGAATCCGACGCTCACTCCGTCGAACTCCTGAATGGAGTACTCGTCGTAGGCGGGATCGGTCGTGCCGGCCTCGTAGAGGTTGGCGCTCAGGTAGGACCAGTCGGCTGCGGGGATCACCCGGTCATCAAGGTCGTCGCGTCCGCGATCGAACTCGTGGTTGCCGAGCGCGGAGGTGGCCATGCCGACCGCATTGAGGGCATCGATGGTCGGCTGGTCCTGCTGGATGAACGACGTGAACGTCGATGCGCCGATCAGATCACCAGCACCGACCAACGTGGTGTTCGGATTCTGGGATTCGTAATACTTGACAAGACCTCCAAGCACGGCCGCTCCGGCTGCGCCGCCGCCAGCCTCGATACGTCCGTGGAAGTCATTGATCGTCAGCACGTCGATGCTGACCGGCTCCGGCTCGATGACGACGCCGAGGGCGGCGGTCGAACCGACGGTCGACAGGCCGACCGCGATCACGACCGCGGAGGCGACGGCACCTCGGCGGGATCGGCGCGACGACGGCGCCGCAGTTCTAGCTACTTTTTTCTGGCTGGCATGCATGTATCGATGACTCCTTGCTGGGGGGCGATCGCCGAGGCTTACCCCCTCGAGCGGGGGTCCTTGCCGACCATAACCCCACCCTGTGAAATCCCCTAGCGAACCGGCAAAACCGTCATCAGTCGTTAACCAGTAGCCTGAATGCTTCCGATTCGATTGGTCCGTCATGCTCTCTGTGCTGCTGGGCCTCGGCGGGGCGCTCATCTTCGGGGCCGCCGATTTTCTCGGCGGCATCGC
>Ga0335397_10012785_pt1 | contig 10257 bp, 9 predicted proteins | sample MAT04_FD_205740 | JGI IMG/M metagenome (GOLD analysis project Ga0335397, IMG submission 205740) | Freshwater microbial communities from Lake Fryxell liftoff mats and glacier meltwater in Antarctica - MAT-04 (spades assembly) (version 2) ...
GGCATCTTCGCGCCGTTCTTCAATCGGATGCCGCGCTTGACGGTGGCGCTCCCACTCGTGTCGGAGATATAGATGACGCCCTTGAAATTGGACCCGACGAGTTCCCCGGTGCCGCCTGAACCTGTGGGAGTCAGGGCCTTGTAAACCGTGTCCACGTTGAGCGTCGCGATGCGCATAGTGGCCCCTTCGCGATTATCCTGGATAGATTCATTTTTGGTCAGGGCGGCGGTAAAGACGTTGTAGAGTTTGAGATCATTACCGGTGCTGGAGGCGTTGACCGTCACGTTGCTCTTGTTCTTGATCGTGACGTTGTTGCTGTTGTCGATGAGGACGCGCACGTCGGCCTGATTGTAGTAGCGAGCCTCGGAGATCGGATCGACCTCGCCGGAAGTGGGCCGCTCGATGAGTTCGCGATAGCTATCATTGTTAGGATTCGCATCGGCGGTGCTGAAGATGCGGGTGGAATCAAGGCCGAAAGGCTGCTTGGCCTGATCGCGCGCCGGCGGGATATTCGCCGGCTGGCCCGGACGTTGCGGGGTCTCGCCGATGTGCGATTTGTCGCCCGGCGCAAAGCCGATGCTCCAGTCGTCGGCATAGGTCACCTTGCTGCCAAAGGTCAGCGTATCGTGCGCCGTATAGAGCTTCTCATTGGTATGCACCCAGCCGGTCACGAGAAAGGGTGGCGCGGGATGAATCTCCAGGCGATCGGTGTAAAAGATCGCGTAGGTCCAGGGCGACTCGAGCTTCTTTTCAAAGACGCGGCGCAGTTTGACCGCGACAGGCTTTCCAGCAAAAGCAGGCAAGGTGACATCGGCGGAGGCCAGATAGAAAAAGCTCGCGGAACCGAGGCTCTGGCCACGGCTGGGTGGCGGCGAAGTGGAGGTATTGGCGAGCGGGATCAACTGCGGATCGACGGCCTCGATTTTGTAATTAGCCACGGTGTAAGGGGTGCCACTCGTCGGATTGGCGCCGATGCTCGCCGTAAAGTTCGAAATCGCCGGGAAAAGCGCCTGCGTCGGCATCGGGATGTTGACGAAATTCGCCGTCGGATACTGGATGTTGAAGGCGTCCGTCGGGAGTTGGATGTTGGTTTGCTGGCGGCAGACTTCCCGCCAGTGGGCGAAGGCGTATTCCATGACGCCATCGCCGACCTCGGTCGCGGTGCGCTGGGCATTGCTGCGCATGACGTTGCGACTGACGACCGAGGTGTAATTGAGGGCGGCAATGACGCACGCCGAGAGCGTGCCCATCACGGTCAGCACGATTAACATGGTGGAACCGGCATTTTTTTTCATCGGAATGAACTCCTGGTTACTGAGTGATGCAGAGCCGCGCCCGATAGGGCACCATCGCGTTGAGAAACATATTGGCCGCCTTGAAGCCCCGGTTGCTGGAATTGTGATCAGCCGTCGAAAGATTGATCGCCGCCACGAAGCGGTTGTATTGCGCACCCGCCGGCGTCAGCGGGATGCTGAAGGGCGAGGCCGAGGTGATGTCATTGGCCAGCAACCGCCCGGCGACCGGCTGGGTCGGGCCATAGTAGCGGAGTTCGCCGTCGGTCACCACGTAGTGCATCCGGTCGGTGATGAAGCAGACCACGTTGACGTTGATCGTCGTGTTCGTCCCCGGGTCGTAGAGCGCGGTCTTCACGTCCACCGGCAGATTGCTCGCCAGGGTCAGGATGCGATCGGTGGAACCCGCGCCGACGCCAGTGATGTCGTATTCGATCTGGTGGGTGGGAATGCAGAGCCGCTGGCCGACTTTCGGCGTGTAGCCGCTGACCCGCACGTTGATTTGGTTTTGCCCGGCATTGGCCGCGCTCGCCACCTTCAACGGCCCCTTCGCATAAAGCTGGAATGAAATCCCTGCGGCCGGGCCGTTTCCGGCGACCGGGTTTTTACTGGCGTCCACCAGTTGCGGAATGGAAATCGCGGAATGCAAATCCTGCTCCATGGTCAGCACAGCGATGCGCGCCTGTTGGTGGGCCATGTTGATCGCCGTGTTTTTGGCGAACAGGATCATCCCGGTATTGAGGATGTAAAAAATGATCGAGCCGGTGATGAGGACGACGGCCGTGCTGACCATCAGTTCGATCAGCGCGACCCCGCGCTGCCCGGCGGTCTGGGGATGGGAATGCTTCATATATCGGAGGAGCGAAGGGTGCCCATATTCACGCTGTAGGATCGGCCTTTGAATCTGTAGTTCACCGTCACGGTGATTTGATAGATGTTGAGGTCGTTGCCATTGAGCGTGGTGTTCGTGTTTGCCACCTCCGTGACCATCCAACCCATGACCTGCATCCCGCTTTTCGGATCGGTATAAACGGGAACGGTCGGGGCCGCCGAAGTCCCGGTGCTGGTCGAGCCGATGGTCAGCGCGGGGGGCACCTGGCCTTTTTGGGGGTTGAAAGGCGAGTCCGAAAGGCAGAGGTCGATCTGATTCTGCGCCACCGTGCTGGCCCCGGTCTGGAGGCGGGAAAGCGAGGCGTTATTGTTCATCCGCAGCATCGCGGAAACCGCCGCGGAGGCCGTGATCCCGAAGAGCCCGAGAGCGACCATGGCCTCGACGAGAGTGAAAGCGGCGCGGCGAAAGCGGTGGGAGATTTTCATCGGTGGCGGACGCAGGTGGAATGACGACAAATTCATAAATACCATACGGCATACCCAGTCTCCCCCGGCCCCGTCGGATTTCCCGTTTACTCTTAAAAGTTCCCAGTCCGGGCGCCGTGCCAATCCGTTTTTCTCAAATCAGCGATAACTGAATTGAGAATGAGAAAACGCAAGGCTACGTGGTTCAACTTACGAAGCGACAGGACGCATCCACGCAGGCCGACAAGCGGCGCCGATATTCCGCGCGGGAAATCTCCACCGCGCCGAAAGTCGTGAGATGACCCGTCAGCCATTGCGTGTCGAGCAGCGAAAATCCGCGCTCCCGCAATCGCACGACCAGCGCATGCAGGGCCACCTTCGAGGCGTCCGTCACTTCGTGAAACATCGACTCGCCACAAAACGCCCCACCCACCGCCACCCCATACAGTCCTCCCACCAGCCGCCCCTCCAGCCACGCTTCGACCGAATGCGCGTGGCCCAGGCGGTGCAACTCGACATAACTCTCCAGGATTTCCTCGTTGATCCACGTCTCCTTCCGCCGCGCGCAGGCCCTCATCACCGCCTCGAAGGCCGTGTTCACCCGCAGCTCGAACCGGCCTTTTTTCAATGTCCGCTTCAGCCCATGCGGCACATGAAAGGTCTCGATCGGAATGATCGCGCGCGGGTCCGGCGAAAACCACGCGATCTCCCCGTCTTCCACCGCCATCGGGAAAACGGCCTGGCGATAGGCGTGGAGGAGGAGATCGGCCGGAATCATCGTGCGCGCGGTTTATGCCGCAGACGGCGACGGCGTGCAATCACCCCTCTTCCCGGTACTTTCACTTTCCCTTTTCTCCGCGCACCGGCTATCTACGCGCCCATGAAAGCCATTCTTGCCACGCTTTTCCTCGCCCTCGTCTGCTGCACCTTCGCTGGTTGCGAAAGTGACATGCCGCCCAACGCCAGCAGCGACGCTCCCCTCCGGCGCGGTCTCAGCGGCCAGGGAAAACTCGTTCCCGTGGACAACGCGAACGATCCGATGATCGAGGAAACATCGGGACCGGCCGCCAACTAGCCCCATGGCTGAGCCGTCCCCTTCCCGCCTCGTCATCCTCGACTTCGGTTCGCAGTACACACAGGTCATCGCCCGGCGCATCCGCGAGTGCCAGGTCTTCTCGCAAATCCTCCCGCACAACACCCCCGCAAAAGAAATCGCGGCGCTCAAGCCCAGCGGCATCATCCTCAGCGGCAGCCCTGCGAGCGTCTATGGCAAGGACGCGCCGCAGCCTGATCGCGCCGTCTTCGATCTCGGCCTGCCGATCCTCGGCATCTGCTACGGCGTGCAGCTCATGGCGCATCATCTCGGCGGCAAGGTCGAGCACAGCACCCATCGCGAATACGGCAGCGGGCTGCTCCATCTCTCCGGCGATTGTCCCCTCTTCCACGGCCTGCCCGAGGTGCTCGACATCTGGAATAGCCACGGCGACCGCATCACCAGGCTCCCGCGCGGCTTCCGCGCCGTCGGCAAAACCGACCACTCGCCTTACGCCGCCGTCGAGCAACCGAAGAAACGCTTCTACGGCCTCCAGTTTCATCCCGAGGTCGTCCACACCCCGCGCGGCAAGGAAATCCTCAGCAACTTCGTCTTCCAAATCTGCGGCGCGAAAATGGACTGGACGATGGGCAGCTTCATCGACCAGACCTGCGCGGAAATCCGCCAGCAGGTCGGCGACGCCCGCGTCATCCTCGGCCTGAGCGGCGGGGTCGATTCGAGCGTGGCCGCGGCGCTTTTGCACAAGGCCATCGGCGACCAGCTCACTTGCGTCTTCGTCAACAATGGCCTCCTCCGCTCGAACGAAGCCGAAACCGTCCAGCGCGTCTTCGGCGACAACTTCCACGTCAAACTCAAGTATGTGGACGCGTCCTCACGCTTCCTCAAAAAGCTCAAGGGCGTCACCGACCCCGAGCGCAAGCGCAAGATCATCGGCAACGAATTCATCCGCGTCTTCGATGATGCGGTGATCAGCCTCTCGCGCGGCGGCAAAACAAAATTCAAGTTCCTCGCCCAGGGCACGCTCTATCCCGACGTCATCGAAAGCGTCGCCATCGCCGGCAATCCCGCCGCGCTCATCAAGTCGCACCACAACGTCGGCGGCCTGCCGAAGAAGATGAAGCTCAAGCTCGTCGAACCGCTCCGCCAGCTCTTCAAGGATGAGGTCCGCGAAGTCGGCGCCCAGCTCGGCCTGCCCAAGGAAATCGTCCAGCGCCAGCCCTTCCCCGGCCCCGGCCTCGCCGTCCGCATCCTCGGCGCGATCACGCCCGAGCAGACGCGGATCCTCCGCGAAGCCGACGCCATCGTCGTCGCCGAGATGAAAGCCAGCGATTGGTATTACCGCGTGTGGCAGAGCTTCGCCGTCCTGCTCCCGGTGAAGAGCGTGGGCGTGATGGGCGACGAGCGCACCTACGCGCAGACCATCGCCGTGCGCATCGTCGAGAGTCAGGACGGCATGACCGCCGACTGGGTCCGACTGCCCTACGAAATCCTCGCGAAGATTTCCACGCGCATCATCAACGAAGTCAAAGGCGTGAACCGCGTCTGCTACGACATCAGCAGCAAGCCGCCCGCGACGATCGAGTGGGAGTAAGCCCGCTCCCTCTTCCTCAAGTCAAACGCGCGGGCAGAGAGCCGGCGCCGCCGTTAACTTTTGGGCGCCCGTAACAATTCCTCAAACGCCGCCGCCGCGCTCGACGCTGTGTGTCCGCGTTTCCGAATCAGCGAAAGCTGACGCTCCACCCTCGGCCTGCGCACCCGCAATAGCGCGCATTCCGGGCGGGCCCGCCGCGCCGCCAACTCCGGCAACAACGCCACACCCAACCCCGCGGCGACCAGCGCCCGCACCGTTTCCAGTTCCCCGCTTTCACATGCCATGCGCGGATCAAACCCCGCGCTCCGACACGCCGCCAGCGCACTCATCCGCGCGCGTCCCTTGAAAAACACGAACGGCTCCGCCGCGAACGCCTTCAAATCCACCTCGCGCCGTCCCGCGAGCGCATGCGCGGTCGGAACGAGCAGCACAAAACGTTCGGTCATGAGAATGCGTTCCGCGAACTGCCCCTCCGTCGTCGGACTCTGCACGATGCCCAATTCCACGCGCCCCGCTTCGACCCATTCCGCCACCGTCTCGGAAGTACCTTCCGCGAGCACCAACTCCACCTTTGGATACCGCTGGCGAAACCGCGCAATCGGCATCGGCAACAGCCCGGCGCTGACCGAAGGAATCGCCCCGATCGCCAGCCGCCCACCCCGCAACCCCACGACCTCCTGCACCGCGCGCCGCGCCGTCTCGGCCTGCTGCAGCAGCGTCTCGGCGTGCAGCGCCAGCGTTTCGCCGGCCGCCGTCAGGACACTTTCGCGCCGCCCACGTTGGAAGAGCGGCGTCTCCAGTTCACTCTCCAGCTTGCGGATCTGCTCGCTCAGCGCGGCCTGCGCGAGATGCAGCTTCGCCGCCGCGCGGGTGAAGTTCTTCTGGCGGGCGGCTTCGAGGAAATACTGGAGCTGGTAGAGTTCCATCGGAAAAACCGTTCTTACTAATCGGAAAGCACTGTTTTACCAATCACGGAAAATCGGGTTTTGATCATCGCATTCCCCGCCATGAGCCGCCTCTGCATCCACACCATCACCACCAAACCCCTCTCCCTCGAAGAATGCTTCACGGAGTTCCCGCGCCGCGGTGTGACCGGGATCACCATCTGGCGGCAGGCGCTGGAAGGGCGGGATCTGGCGACGGTGAAACGCCAGGCGTCGGAAGCCGGGCTCGCAGTGGTGAGCCTGTGCCGCGGCGGCTTTTTTCCCGCGATGACCGGCGGCGGACGACAGACCGCCATCGACGACAATCTGCGCGCCATCGAGCAAGCGCACGCCATCGGCGCGCCGCTCATCGTGCTGGTCTGCGGTGCGGTGCCAGGCCAGAGCCTCGCCGAGTCGCGCCAGCAGATCGCCGACGGCATCGCCGCAGTGCTGCCCGCCGCGGAGCAAGCCGGCGTGAAACTGGCCATCGAGCCGCTGCACCCGATGTATGCCGATGATCGCAGCGCGGTGAACACGATGCGGCAGGCCCACGAGATTTGCGACGTACTCGGCTCGCCGAAGGCACTCGGTATCGCGGTGGACGTGTATCACGTCTGGTGGGATCCGGAACTTCACGCGGAGATCGATCTCGCGGGACGCACCGGACGGCTCCACGCCTTCCACATTTGCGACTGGAAGACGCCCACGACCGATCTCCTCAACGATCGCGGCCTGATGGGCGAAGGCTGCATCCATATCCGCGAAATCAGCGACTGGGTGGACGCCACCGGCTTCACCGGTCATCGCGAAGTCGAAATCTTCTCCCACCGTTGGTGGGCGACCGATCAGCACGCCTTCCTCGACCAAATCTCCGCCAGCTACACGAATCTTTACCAACCCCTCAATCAATGACTACCAAACGCATCGGCATCATCATGAACGGCGTCACCGGACGCATGGGCACCAACCAGCACCTCATTCGCTCGATCAAAGCGATCCGCGATCAGGGCGGGCTGAAGGTGAACGACAACCTCACGCTCCTGCCCGACCCGATCCTCACCGGGCGCAATCACGATAAACTCCAGGCGCTCGCGGAACGCACCGGCATCTCGCGCTTCACCACGGACATCGACACCGCGCTCGCCAATCCCGACGACGAGATTTTCTTCGACGCGAGCGGCACGCTGCAACGTGCGGGCTTCATCGAGAAAGCCGTGCAGGCAAAGAAGGCCATCTATTGCGAGAAGCCGACGGCGGTGGAAACGAGCGAGGCGCTCCGCCTGGCCAGGCTCTGCGAGGACGCCGGCGTCAAAAATGGCTGCGTGCAGGACAAGCTGTGGCTGAGTGGGATTCGCAAGTTCCGCACGCTGCGCGACCAGGGTTTCTTCGGTCGCATCCTCAGCGTGCGCGGCGAGTTTGGCTATTGGGTCTTCACCGGCGAAGACCTCGACCAGCCGATCCAGCGCCCGTCGTGGAATTACCGCAAGGAAGACGGCGGCGGCATCATCGTCGATATGCTCTGCCACTGGCGCTACGTGATCGACAACCTCTTCGGCAAAGTGCAGGCCGTGAGCTGCCTCGGGGCGACGCACATTCCGAAGCGCCGCGACGAACGCGGGCAGGAATACGACTGCACGAGCGACGACTCCTGCTACGCGACTTTCGAGTGCGAAGGCGGCGTGATCTGCCAGTTCAACAGCTCGTGGACGGTGCGCGTGCGCCGCGACGACCTGCTCACCATGCAGGTCGATGGCACGCACGGCAGCGCGATCATCGGCCTGCGCAAATGCTGGGTGCAAAGCGCCGGCACCACGCCGCGTCCGACTTGGAATCCCGACGTCGATCAGCCCATCCACTTCTTCAACGGCTGGCAGGAAGTGCCCGACACGACGCACTACGACAACGCCTTCAAAATTCAGTGGGAGGAATTTCTAAAACACGTCGCGCTCGACACTCCTTTCCCGTGGACGCTGCGCGAGGGCGCCAAAGGCGTGCAGCTCGCCGAACTCGGCCTGCAAAGCTGGGCGCAGCGGAAGTGGCTGCCTGTCAATGACCTGACGACGGCCTGAATTTCCAAAGGATGCCGGCGGATCGGACTCGGCTTGCGTACTAGGAATCGACGCTGATAGCGGCGCTGCTTTCCCGGGTCAGTAATTGCCGGATCGCCGCTGGCTCGGAGACAACTGCGTATGCCCAATGTCCATGCCGCCCGTCGGCGTTGATCGCCGCGCACCACCGCAGCGCCGCGGCCTTCTTTATTTCCTTCAATGGGTCGTAGCCTTTCGTTTCCAGGATGAGCATCTGTGGCTCTGCGCCATGCAATCGCACGAGGAAGTCCGGCCCGTAGTCATGCATCTCGCCGTTGTGCAAATACGGGATGCCAAAGCCGAGGCCCGCATTCTTCACAAAGCTCTGCACGGCGGAATGCGTGTCCAAATAATACGCGGCGGTTTGTTCCCATTTCTTCGTGTCGGCGACGACGGCATTGACGTGACTGCGGTTCACTTCGCGAATGTCGCGCCCCGTCCAGAAATCCACCTCTCCTGTGGAGCCTGGGCCGCGAGACGCTTCGTAGAGCGGCAGTTCCGGCGCCTCGCCTTCGCTCACATCGCCGTGGATGTTTTCGATCAAGGTCTCGACGAGCCAGCCGTAGTAGGGGGCGAGGAAGAGATCCTTGATGTCCGCCGGCGGCAGCACGCGCACCTTTTCGCGCAGGTATCGGTCCGCGATCGCGGAGAGCTGGGGAAAGAGCGCGTGCGGCGGGACTTCGCAGCGTTGTTGTTCGATGTAGCGGCGCGTCAAAGCTGCAGCCACGTCGAAGACAAGTTGCTGGACGCGGTTTTTCGCGCGGAACGCTTCGAGGCTCACCTGGTCGGCGCGGCCCGGACCGCTGATCGAAAGGCGGCCGGTGTTTGTCGGGTGCAGCCCTTTCATCTCCACCTCCGGCGGGATGCGACCCGGCTCGATGATGATCGGTGGGACGTTTGTCCAGTTCACGGTCACGCGATTACGCACCGCCTGCGTGTAGCTCTCGACGCGCGGAAATTTGATCTCCAGCGGCAAACGCTGCGGCAGCGCTCGAACGTGATGCCGCTTGATCGGCTCGGGCGTAGGGCCAGTCGGATTGGCCTTGAAGGGCACGATCTGGAACGGCACGCCGAAGACCTTCGCCACCTCCTCGGTGAGCAATCCGTCCTCGCCTACTTCGTAAACTCGCGCGGCGCAGCCCACGCCCGACCACCTGCTCGCAGAGCAACTGCGACATGAACGGACGCAGCCCGACAATGTGTGTCACCGTGTTGCAATCCCATCCTTCGGTCAGCATCCCCACGCTCACGATGCAGCGCACATCGCGCCCCGGCGGATGCAGTGGACGCTCCAGAACGTTCGCCAGTTCGACAAAGCCACCGGGATAAAGCTCGTGGCCCAGCGAATCGCGCGGCCACTCCCGCCGGCCCACCGTATCGAGTGTGAAACGCATCCAGCGCGCCTCCTCGCTCTTCGCCGCGCCCGTGTCGGTCTCATGCACCACCTTCGAGTGAACGAGGATCGTGTTTGTCTCCGTCTCCGTGTTGCGAAAGCCCGGCAGATTCGCCGGCGGGATGCCCGTCGGATTCTTCCCATTCGCCAGCCAGTCGTGGATCACATTGGCGAGCGCCGTATTTTTGCAGACGAGGATGAAAACCGGCGGGCGCGTTTCGCGGTCGTTCCCACGCCACTCGGCGAGCGTCTGTTCCCACAAGCCGCCGAGCATCGCGATCGGATGATTCGCCCATTTCAGCACCGCCTCCGCCTTCGGACCGCCCGACAATTTCGCTCCACGTTCCGATGGCGTGAGCCGGCCGGGCTGGAGGATCCATTGCAGGTCCGCCTCGTCGGGATCGGGCTCGCTCTTGCGAATGCGATACGCGTGATGCGCCTCGTCATTCATCACGAGGATGTTCTGCTTCCCGCCCGCATCGCGCAGCACCCGCTGCACGAGCGCTGTGTCGCTCTCCACGTAGCGCGTCGCCCGCACCTTCACCTTGCCCAGCCCGCTCTCCGCATCGCGCTGATCGTCCACGATCTCCAGCACGCCTGCCGCGCGCTGCCGCTCGAAAT
>Ga0335397_10012787_pt1 | contig 10256 bp, 5 predicted proteins | sample MAT04_FD_205740 | JGI IMG/M metagenome (GOLD analysis project Ga0335397, IMG submission 205740) | Freshwater microbial communities from Lake Fryxell liftoff mats and glacier meltwater in Antarctica - MAT-04 (spades assembly) (version 2) ...
GTGACGCTGTTAGCACTCGCATTTCCTGTAAATAAGACAGGAGTGCTAAAGTTATAACCGCCAGCACCAGAACCGAAATTGTTAAAGGCTACTGGGAAAGTATTCCCAGGAGCATTCAGGTCAACAACGCTGTTGTTAGGTGCAGGAGGAGGAGGAGGAGTTAAAGCAGGAATAGAAGCAGTAAACAAAAAGTCTGCTGTGCCCAAAGTCCCCGCAGCCGTACCCAAATTAGCAACAGTTGTAAAACCGCCCGCCACTGTACCATTCGAGTCAAACACCAACACCGTTTCGCTCGACGTATTCGTAAATACGAAGAAACCAGCACTCGTAGAATTGCCCAAAGCCTGAGCTTGTGCCGCTTCCACCGTCGAATAATTTCCGCCGGTGAAAATCACCAACTCTTTACCAGTAATGTCAGGAGTTGAACCCGTCACACCGTCAAAGTTAGTAGTAGTCAAATTACCGAATTCGCTGGCAACAAACTGGAATTTGTCAACCCCAAAGGTCAAGTCAGTAATCGTATCCGGGCCGTCGCCTGGAGCCTTGTAAGCAAAGATATCTGCACCTGCACCGCCAGTCAGAATATCCGCACCTGCACCACCAGTGATGATGTCAGCAAATTCAGTACCAGTGACGCTGTTAGCACTCGCATTTCCTGTAAATAAGACAGGAGTGCTAAAGTTATAACCGCCAGCACCAGAACCGAAATTGTTAAAGGCTACTGGGAAAGTATTCCCAGGAGCATTCAGGTCAACAATACTGTTGTTAGGTGCAGGAGGAGGAGGAGGAGGAGCAGTAAAGGAAAAGTCTGCTGTTCCCAAACTGGTAACAGAAGTACCCAAATTAGCAACATTGACAGTAGGAGCAGGGCCAGTTCCGTCCGAGTCAAACACTAGAACACTTTCGCCCGCAGCATTTTGATAGAGACAGAAAACCGGGCTAGTTCCCGCACCGGGAAGCGCTGCAAATTCCGATTGCACTTCTGATAAACTCGCGTAAGTACCGGAGAAAATCAGCAACTCTTTGCCAGCAATGTCAGTCGTTGGACTGGTAACATTTACCAAGTCAAAATCAGAGTTCTTGAACTTGCCGAATTCAGTCGAAACAAACTCGAATTTATCGGTTCCAGACTTGAAGTCGGTAATTTTATCGCCGCCTTCTTTAGTTGTCGTGTAAACAAAGAGATCTGCACCAGTGCCACCGCTGAGGAAATCGAAACCGAGGCCGCCTGTGATGGTATCGTTGCCGTCACCACCGTTGATGGTATCGTTAAACTTGCTGCCGAGAATTTTGTCATCGCCTGCTTTAGCATCGAAATTAATTCCAACCGGAAAAGTCCCGAAATCAAAATTCTCAGAGTTTTCATTACCGACAGGAACAGTCAGCCGTGGGCCACTGAAGACAAAGTTATTGACTTCTAGGCTAATTTTCACCGAGAAACTTGCCACAATTTCAAAGCGCGCCCCAACAGCAAATACCAGCACGGAACGACCAGTATCGGCATCTGTAAACTGACAGAAAACAGGCGCGTCGGTGTTGCCGCCCAAAGCTGCAAACCGCGCTTGTAAAGTGGCGATGCTGGTAACGCTGGCATCCTCGCTGAAGTCGAGCAAATTCTCGCTACCGATCGTGCCATTAAAATCAGTAGTAATCGCAATTTTTGTCAAGCTAGAAACGCCGAAATCAAAAGCTGCGGTAGAAAACTCTAAAACATCGTCAGCGACATTAAAGTCAGTAATTAAGTCAGCATCTTCAACTGTTGTAATCTCTTGGCGGGAAGTGCGGTAAATAAATTTATCCTTCCCAGCACCCCCAATTAGAGTATTAGTTCCTTCGCCGCCTTCGATCTCACTATCGCCATCGCCGCCTTTAATTTTGTCATTGCCAATACCGCCGATGAGTTTGTTTTTGCCTTTACCACCTTCGATATCGTCATCGTCATCGCCGCCGTCGATATCATTATCGCCGTCGCCGCCTTTAATTGTGTCCTTGCCTTTGCCTCCTTTAATTTTGTTGTTGCCTTTACCGCCGGTGATATCGTCATCGCCTTCGCCGCCGTCGATATCATTATCGCCATCACCGCCTTTGATCTTGTCCTTACCTTTGCCTGCTTTTATTTTGTTTTTGCCCTTACCGCCTGTAATGTCATCGCCGCCGTCGCCACCTTTGATGTCGTTATCTAGCGTCGCCGAACCGACAATAGTTTGAGGTGCTGTACTGCCAGCCAAATCGAAGGTAGTTTGCTCGACTTTCAAGCTAAAACTCTGACCGGTGATTACAGTTGTGCCTTGGCTAACTTTAAAACCAAAATTAATGTCAGCCTTACCGGTAAAACCAGATACTGCTTGGAAAGTTAACAAACCGCCGTTAATGTCTGCTTGAGTGAAGGTAACACCGATTGCTGTTACCGCTACTCCCTTAAAGAATAGTTGCCCGGTTTTAGCATCAGGCAGTTCCGTTAGCTCGAAGACAGTGCCAGTAGGGCCTCCCGGGCCATCGACAACCTTCAACAAGTCAGAAGTAATAGTAGTTTGGCTGCCGCTGGAACCGACAGTCAGGGGCTCATTAGCTACCACTGACAGAGGATCTGGAGTTGGAGTTGGAGTTGGAGTTGGAGTTGGAGTTGGGGTTGGAGTTGGAGTTGGAACTGAAACTACAGGTAGAGGTCGAGCTGGAGTTGGAGTTGTAGTTGGAGCGGTAACTCCCAAAAAGTCGCCAGCATTGATAATCGTGGCGTTGATATTCAACAATATCGCCAGCACAAAGTTATTGCTGCCCCGAATTTCGGTATTGAGGCCGACTTGTACAAAGGACAAGCTGCTAAAATTCAAGTCGCCAGACAACAGAAACTTGTCACTACCTGCTGTGTAGTCAGTGATGACTGAACTGCCGGGAGCGGTCATGTTACTCATGACAAAAACGTCATTTCCAGCACCGCCGGTACAGGTATGGTTGCCAGTACCGCCGACGATCGTATCGTTGCCCGCACTGCCCATCAGCGTATCGTTGCCAGATCCGCCGCCGACAACGCTGTCGTCGCCATCGCCGCCGTCTGCCATGTCATTGCCGTCGCCAGTAACCAGGGTATCGTTGCCCGCACCGCCGCTCAAGGTATCGTTGCCGTCGCCGCCCATCACGCTGTCGTCGCCGTCGCCACCATCGCAAACGTCATTGCCGGCACCGCCCATCAAGGTGTCGTTGCCGGTGTCGCCCATCACGCTGTCGTCGCCGTCGCCACCATCGCAAGCGTCATTGCCGGCACCGCCCATCAAGGTGTCGTTGCCGGTGCCGCCCATCACGCTGTCGTCGCCGTCGTCGCCGTCGCAAACGTCGCTGCCAGCACCGCCCATCACGGTATCGTTATCTTTGCCGCCGTTAACGGTGTCGTTGCCGTCGCCGCCGCTAACGTTGTCTTCGCCCCGATCGCCCCTGACGATATCGTTGCCTTCGCCGCCCTCGCACTTGTCGTCGCCTTTGCCGCCGTACACGCTATCGCTACCTGCGCCGCCGTCAACTTCATCATTTCCGTCGTTGCCGTTTACCCAGTCATTGCCGTCATCGCCAAAACAAGTATCTTGGTCGCTGCCGCCCAAAATAGTATCGTTGTCTTTGCCGCCATATACCTTGTCGTTGCCTTTGCCGCCGTCGCAAATGTCGTTACCGCGATCGCCTCTTATTTCATCGTCATCATCGCCGCCGTCGCAATCATCGTCATCTTTACCTCCGTAAAGCCGATCTTTGCCACCGTTTCCTCTGATGGTGTCTTTGCCTTTTTTGCCGAAGATCGACTCGTCAGCGCTGGTGGCGACAATTAAGTCATCGTTATCGCTACCTTTAATCGAGTCGCCATCAATGCTAATGTTATTAGCACTGCTACTTTCTTCGGGTACGCCGTTCAATTGACTCGCAACTTTGGTATCACTGCCGCTGTTTTCGGCGATCGCATCATCAATTAACTTGGCTAACCCACTGTCGAAATTTTGAGCGGTGTTGTTGCCGAAAGCCACGAGCCGATCGAGCTCGCTAGCCCAAAGCCCGAGATTTGCTCCGCCGTCTTTGAGGGCGATCGGCACACCTGTTACATTTGCATTAGAATTCGGCACATTTGACACGGTAGACGAACTGGTTGTTGTCATGTCAGGAATTTCCGTTTGATATTGATCGGGAAAAAGTGTTCCCGATACATTTTCCAACAACATTTCTTCTTCCATCTTTGATATTTCCCAAAAAGGGCTGAGTTTCTTAGAGTCAGTTTATCAGCAAGGAGGCAGCAAAAGCAGAAAATTTTACTTTCATACTTTCGCCTGCTAGAGCGGCTGATTTCCCACCTTTCTGCTTGTAGATGCTATTGATTTAAACTGCAAGGGGTTATTTCCATCAGTTGCGAGTTTTATCTTCTGCAATGGTGCACCAAAAATAATTGCTCCGCCACATACACCATAATTGCTGCGCCGAAACGCAGAGCACTTTTGATGTTCTCCGTAATTTCTACAGTAACCTGCACCAAAATGCGCTTAATTGTAGATTTTCTACGTAATTTCTACAGTGAATTAGCAGAATTTAAACTCGCAACTCACAACTCCCACATAACTACCCAAAACCTTTATTACCAAAATTTTACCAGGCTTTTCCTGCGATCGAGCCTGGTTGTCTTAACTTTTTGTAACACTCCCAGCTCTGACAAATTCTTTCCTGACTTAGGATTTGCATCTCTTTTGCCACTGACTAGACGCTCCTAATTTTAGTTCCCGATGATTAATAAAAAATTTAGATAGTTCGCCCAGACCAATATTTGTTTTAATTTTCTGTCGTACAAGTTTCTCTCGATTCGAGCCAGCCTCGCGAACCGATAAAATATTATATATTTACAAGGAAAATACTAATTGCGCCAAAAAACATCTATCTCAAGACAGATTGTAAAAATCCGACAACACAGTAAAAAACACGGGATTTATACCATTTTAGATTGGGAATTTTAGATTTGAGATCATAAATTTGAGATTTGAGATTTGACATGAGTAATGACCGATTTTGTATAGTCTTGAAGCTTGCCTACAGTTGCATTACTTTTTAAGACTGGCATTATTTTGGGTTAAAGTTGCAAGCTCGATCGGCATTTTGATCGCGAATGACCCCTGGCGGGTATAAAAAACCCCGGTTTATTTGTACGTTTATAGTTGCCTTCCCCAATATTTCACCGAAAAAGAGGCTGGATGAGGCTGAGCGATCTAGATGATCAAAATGCTGGTTGCTGGAGAGTCTGGGAATATTTGATAGCAGTTGTATTCTGAAAACTTCTTGGATACTTGACTTGATTTTTCCTGCTTAACTTTAACTAGATTAAGACAGTTAAATCAAAAATACCTATAACATAGAAACGGTAAATTAGCAATAATCGATGAGGAATTTTCGATGGTCGCTCTATCGATTACCGATCGCCACTCAGGGCTGATGGATGAGGGGGAAGGGCTTACGGATGAGGACTCGCCGGCTGACCAATTAATTAATTGACACAAAATCAAGATTCGAGATGGGGGGTTGATGGTAGAGGATAAGCGGTTAGGAGACAGCGACAGATCGCCACAGCCAAAAAAATACTCAAATTTACCTCTGATATTTCCCTGAAATCGGTGGGTGAGAGCTGAAGTAATTTTAATAAGAACTAGAGATCCGCTTGGTAAAGTACCTCCAATTTAACTTTACTCAGCAATCAGAAACTCAAGTTCCCGATGAATGTAAAGGGGTCTGCGGTAGAGGTGCAAAATGTTCAAGATAGCAAAATTGGAGAAAATTCCGCTTTCAATTAGCCGCAGGGCAATCAAAACTAATAAACTGTTATTAAAGTACAAGTTTTACACCCTCAAAGTGTTTGAACAAATATATTTGAGTTCTGCGCTCGCCCGATCGGGGGAAGCGCAATCAGAAAGTTTCATTCAAAGAGTAAAAATCAGTTTGTCGGTGGCGATTGCTAGGTGCAAAAACTCAGGCAAAATCAGAATTGAGGCGGGAGGGCGCTAAATCGGTGAACCAGGAATTTAAACTCTCAGTTACCCCAGTTGGGGGCGATGAATATCTAGTACGGACAGAAAAGGTTGCACCCGGTGTACCCTTAGCAGAACAACAAGTCCGCTGGCCGATCGACGAATGGCTGGCGCTGTCTGCTCAACTGATGAATGACCCTTTGGTGGGCTTGCTCCAGGGAACTGCTACTGGCAATCGCTCCCGGTCACGATCGGGAAAACACTCAGCGCCTTCTTTAGTAACCCTCGGCCAACAATTATATAGCGGGCTGTTTCAAGGAAACTTGCGCGACAGTTGGACTTGCGCTCAAGGCATCGCCCAGCACCGCCGAGATGTGCTGCAACTGCGGCTCGGGCTCAAAGGCAGGAACTTGCCGCGACTGCCGTGGGAAGTTCTGCACGCGGGCGATCGCCCTTTGGCAACCGGCACCGATGTGGTGTTTTCTCGTTACCAACCAGGTACAAGTTTATTCAAACAAACCCGGATAGTGCCGAGTGGCGGGCCGCTAAAAATTTTAATGGCGATCGCCTCTCCCAGCGATCGAGACAACTTGCAGCTTTCGCGAGAAGTGCTGCAGCTGCAACAAGAACTGCAAAACCGCAGCGCTAACCCCCTCAAAAACGGCTTCCATTCCCCGGAAATTCAACTGACTATTCTCGAACAGCCCGATCGAGAACAGCTTACCCAAGCCCTAGAACAAGGACACTACCAAGTCCTGCACTACGCAGGCCACAGCAACCCAGGTTCCAGAGGTGGCGAACTCTACCTAGTCAGCCGTCGCACCGGCTTAACCGAAACCTTGAGCGGCGACGACTTAGCGGGATTGCTCGTCAACAACGGCATTCAGATGGCTGTGTTCAACTCCTGCCGCGGTGCCTACGGCGGCCCATCAGGCATCACAGACGACAGCCCGGAACGCAACTTAACCGAAGCTTTAGTCAAGCGGGGCATTCCTGCAGTGCTAGCAATGGCAGAAAGCATCCCCGACGAAGTAGCCCTAACTCTGACGCGGCTGTTTTACCGCAATCTCAATCAAGGCTATCCAGTCGATCTCAGCCTGAGTCGGGCCAGGGCGGGACTAATTTCTACCTACGGTTCTCATCAGTTATACTGGGCTTTGCCCATTCTCTACCAGCACCCGGACTTTGACGGCTATCTGACCGGCGCTCCAACCCAAAGCACCGCATCCAGTGTGGGGCTGCAAATAATCGCGTCTGGAACGCAGCCGGCGGCCTCGTCCGGTACAGAATGGAAGGGGCCGTCTTCGGCCTCGGCGATCGCCCAATACGCGCCAAAGCCAGCCTCTAAAACGGATGAGTCAGACAGTGATGACGGCGAAGTCTGGGAATATTGTCCTGACCAACTAAAAGATCGCAGGGATTGGATGAACCCGAGCGATCGACCATCGGCGGCTAATTTACCCAACTCTCTTCCCGATCCAAAGTCTTCGGTTATTTCACCAAACCCTGTGGCTCAAAAGGCTCAGAAAGCGTTAAAAAAACCGGGATTGAAAAAATGTCTGGCGCTGACGCTTTGCTTGTTGCCGGTTGCTTTGAGTGCTGGCTTTGCTGGGTTGCGGTACTTGCAACACCGCAGCGCGAAACCGGAACAGTTACTCCCGGAGATGCGGACTCCCCTGTCGCAAAATTATCAAAATTAATGGGTTTAAAACCCCGTCCCTTCGGCAAGCTCAGGGCAAGCCTTGTCGGACGGCTTTGTGTTAGAATGTATATACCGAGAGCAAACAACGGATATCTTGAGAGTAAAAGTCAGGCCTATAGCCGGTTCCGGCAAACGATATAAACTCTCCTTGTATTTGTACCGATGGATGGTCGGGAAAGGAAACTGTCCGCTGCACTTCCGTGCGTCGGGGATATGTGGGTAACTACATATCCAGATAGTGGGTAAAAAACCGTAAGGAAACAACCAGAAAATCTAAATCGTGAGGTTTAGAAGCTTTGCCCTTTTAGGGCGGAGTAATGTCACATTCAACAGATCAATTAAAATCGATTGCCCGATCGCAGGTGAGAACTTGTATCGATCAATCGGGTTATGAGTCAAAATCATACTATTTGCGATCGGGACTGATATCATGTCCGGTCAATTTACTGCAATCAGTAAGGTTCGTAGTGCGGACGACCTGTCGTCCGCACTACGAACTGTTTTTGTTCGGCTAATCGACGGGACACGATCTTACGCACTCCTGACAAAGAAACCGGGTTTTTTACCCTTACTGCGGATTACTGTGAAGGAGTTTTGTCAAAAAACCCGGTTTGTGGCCCTGGGTGCGTAAGTCTTATTAATAAAGAATCACTGATTACATCAGGGTTGGGAGTTGGGCTGCGGCTGCATTCTTTGAGTGAAAATGGTATCAAAAGCTGGTATAAGTCGCGAAATGCTCGATCGAGCATTCGTCGTGCAGCGTGCCGCCAATCAAAGCCAGAGCGTCAACAATTAACAACAGAGTCACCGTCAGGAGCGAAAATGGTATGAAGCTGCGGTGGCTTTTAAATTGTATATTTGCCTGACATCGAAAAAAATCCTCTCCCCATCAGACTCTCTCCCTTTCTCCCCATCAGACTCTCAATCACCACACACAATTTAAATGCCCGACAGCTTATTCCCTTCTTGGTGGCTGCGCGATGTTTCAGCAGCGCCGGTGGAGTCTGGTTTGAGCTAAAACCCGTTCAACGAACAGGTGAAATTTGCTTGAATTTTTACCTGATTGCCCTCGCCGGACTGTTTTCTGTGGGAGTTATATGCCGAACACCTTAATAGAAGATTGCGACTCGGTATTTGGGGTTTTGAGGGGATTGGCCGCCCGAAAAACAGGGTTTACAAGTAGCTAGCTGGCAGGGGGATCGAAAATATGTGCGGCTTCGCCTTGTTGAGGTAAAAGTTCACCCCGCGCGGGTAAATGCTTTCGGCACATTTGCAGCGATCGCGCTCTAGGTATTTCCATTCATGTCTGTCTTGCTTTTTACTTTAACCGCAGACAGGATCTGGATCGATCGATGCAGGGAACAGACTTTACTGTAAAAAAGTAAAGCATTTAATTTGCGACAATAATTCCCGCTGCGATCGCTCGAAGGGTTCAGACAAGCATTTTAGTCGCCAGCAGCAAATAAATCGCCCTTCGAGCATCCGCGAGTTGCACCCCCAGTTTTGAGGCTGCAGAAATTTATCCAAAATCCGATCTTTTTAATTCTTAGTATTGACAGTGAAACAAAGTTAATCTAATGTGTTGTAATTGATATAAGTAAATTCCAATAAGCGAGGTACGGTCAATGGCAGAAACAGCTACAGCACCCTTAACAGGAAAAGGTCTGCTTCAAAAAATCAAAGGCAGCGATTTGCCGCGCCGAGAACTTGCAAAGCTTTGCGGCTACTTCACAGTCAGCAAGAGTGGAGAAACGCGGATTAATCTGGCTGAGTTTTACGATGCAGTGTTAGCTGCTAAGGGCATTGAGCTAGAGAAGTCCAAAGCAGACGGACGCGGACGAGAAGCGAGTTATCGCGCTAGCGTTCACAAGAATGGCTCGATCGTCATCGGGGCAAATTACACCCAAGAAATGGGATTAAAGCCTGGTGACGAGTTTGAAATTAAACTCGGATACAAGCACATTCGCTTGATTCAGATCGATGCGGACAGACCGGATGTGGTAGTGGAAGAAGAGGAGGATACAGAAGAATAGATGCGATCGCAATGCAGTCAGCCGATAGCAAGGCGACTGGATTTGACATTCGCTTGATTCAGTATTTGCGCGTCACCCTTCAATTTAACTGATGAACTGTCTTGACTATTTCTATTTTCTCTTGTCCCGCAAAGACTACAGTGCCTCTGAACTTCGCAAAAAGGGGCAAGAGAAAGGTTTTGGCAATGAGGAAATATTGGAGGCGATCGCGCAAATTCAAGACCGGGGCTATCAGTCTGACACTCGCTTGGTGGCAAACTCGATCGCCTCTGCTACAGGCAAATACGGGAAGTCAGCCATCAAGCGCAAGTGCCTGCAAAAAGGAATTACCAGCGATTTGTTCGAGCAAGTCTGGGAAGAAGAAATTGCCGAAAATCTGGACTCGGAAGCCGCAAAACTCGCCGAATTAAAAGCCAAAGTGATGCGGAAATACAAGATCGATACTTGGGGTAAAGTAGATCCGAAAACCAAGGGCAAAGTCTTGAATTACCTGCAATACAGGGGCTTTAATGGCTTTGAAATGTGGCGGCAGTGGCAAAC
>Ga0335397_10012788_pt1 | contig 10255 bp, 9 predicted proteins | sample MAT04_FD_205740 | JGI IMG/M metagenome (GOLD analysis project Ga0335397, IMG submission 205740) | Freshwater microbial communities from Lake Fryxell liftoff mats and glacier meltwater in Antarctica - MAT-04 (spades assembly) (version 2) ...
CAGAAAGGCGCTCGGTCTTCTGCCCGGTGACCGCGTGCTGGCTTTGTTGCCCGGCAGCCGCGTATCCGAGGTTAATCACCTTTCTCAACGCTTCTTTGAGGCTGCAAGGCTTGTGCAGCAAGCGCAGGATGCTATTAAAATCATAGTGCCTGCCGTGCCTGCGCTGCGTCCCGCCATTGAGGCGGCGGCAGCGCGGGCGGGCATGCTGGAGCATGTGCAAATCGTGAACGGTCAGTCGCACACCGTGCTGGCCGCGTGTGACCTGACGCTGATCGCCAGTGGCACCGCGACGCTAGAGGCCGCGCTGTTCAAGCGCCCCATGGTGATCGCCTACCGCATGGGCTGGCTCAGCTGGCAAATCATGCGGCGCAAGCAACTACAGCCCTGGGTCGGCCTGCCCAATATCCTCTCTGGTGAATTCATCGTGCCCGAGCTGCTGCAGGATCAGGCCACCCCCGCGGCGATGGCTGCGGCCGTGCTGCAGTGCCTGAGCGACATGGAGCACCAGCCTGCCAAAATGGCCGCCTTGCAACAACGCTTCCTGGCGCTGCACCACAGCCTGCAGCGCGACACTTCTACTTTGGCTACCGATGCGATCGAAAAAATTCTTGCACGCTGAACAAGCGCCCCTGTCGTGGGACACCCCTGGCTTGATGGCGGGTGTGGACGAAGCCGGACGCGGCCCTTTGGCAGGACCGGTGGTTGCCGCAGCCGTCATACTGGACCCGCGTAACCCCATCGAGGGCTTGGCCGACTCCAAAGTGCTCACCGCCCGCCGCCGCGAACAACTGTTTGACGAGATCCGCGCCAAAGCCCTGTGCTGTTCTATCGCCGAGGCCAGTGTGGAAGAAATCGACGCAATCAACATCTTGCAAGCGACCCTGCTCGCCATGCGCCGTGCGGTAGAAGGGCTGCGCCTCAAGCCGGCTTTGGTGCTGGTGGATGGCAACCGTCTGCCGGTGCTGGACGTGCGGGCTGAAGCCATCGTCAAGGGCGACAGCAAGGTGCAGGCCATCTCGGCCGCATCGATTCTGGCCAAGGTGACCCGCGACCGCTGGTGCGCCGAGCTGGACGCGCAATACCCCCAATACGGCTTTGCTGGCCACAAAGGCTATGGCACTGCAGAGCATTTGGCCGCACTGCAAGCCCATGGCGCATGTCCCCAGCACCGCAAGACGTTTGGCCCTGTGACCCGGGTGCTGGCATGAGCTACTCGGCGGCACAGGCCGCGTCCATCACTTCGCGCGACAACCCGTTGCTCAAAGAGTTGCGAAAAGTCGCGCAGGACAACACCGCCTATCGCAAGGCCGGGCGTTTTTGGGTTGAGGGCGATCACCTGTGTGGTGCCGCCCTGGCGCGCGGGCTGAAGCCCGCTGTTGCTGTATTTTCAGAAGACTTTTGGCCTCTAGCCCCCGTAGAATATGCGCGAGCAGCTATCAAAAGCATAGTGATTCCGGTGGTCTTGTTCCGTGAGCTGAGTGGTCTGGAGTCGCCCGCAGGGGTTGGCTTTGTGCTGGAACTGCCCATGGACGTGACTCTGCAACCGTTGGCCGCCAGCGTCATCCTGGACCGTGTGCAAGATGCCGGCAACGTGGGCTCCATCCTGCGAAGCGCTGGGGCCTTTGGCTTCACGCAGGTGATTGCACTCAAAGGAACCGCCGCACTCTGGAGCCCCAAGGTGCTGCGCGCGGGTATGGGTGCGCATTTTGGCTTGACCCTGCTGGAAGGCGTGGCCTTGGACGACTTGCAGGCGTTGCAGGTGCCCATTGTGGTCACCAGCTCGCACCAGGGTGACCTGATTCAGAACCTCCAGTTACCCAAGCCCTGCGCATGGGCCATGGGCCACGAAGGGCAGGGCGTGTGCCAGGAGTTGATGAATCGGGCTCGCGTGCACGTGCGCATCGGCCAGCCGGGCGGCGAAGAGTCGCTCAATGTGGCCGCGGCGGCGGCGATTTGTTTGCATGCGAGTAGCCTGACGGCTTGAACATGCCCGCACCGAGTGGCTGCGCGGCCTGGGCGTTGGGCAAGCGGTTTTGCAAGCCGACACAGGCGCCATTTTTGTCGTGGCGGAGGTCAATCTACGTTACCTCGCGTCGGCGTCGGCGTCGCGACACGCTGCTGGCCGACGTGCAGGTGGGCTGTGTGGAGGGTGCAACTTTGCGGCCCCGACGCATCCCAAAGCAGGTTCTGGAGGCGTTGGGGCCGAAAACGTCCACCCCTCCGTTATAATGAGGGGCTATCCAGAAATCAGCCGTCCCAAGCGCCTTTCTAGCACCTTTCCCTACTTCAAAACAGCAGCCAAGTATTGTTCTTGAGCGCGCTTGGGCGTAACCGTAACCCACTCGGAGAACCCAGTGCTCTTGTCTCTTAAGGGAACCACCCCCCCAGCCATATTGGCACTCGCAGACGGCACGGTCTATATTGGCAATTCCATTGGAGCGCCAGGCTCTACGGTTGGCGAGGTCGTATTCAACACGTCCATGACCGGCTACCAGGAGATCCTGACCGATCCCAGCTATTGCCAGCAGATCGTGACGCTCACGTACCCCCACATCGGTAACTACGGCACCAACCCCGAGGACATCGAGTCCGACAAGGTCCATGCCGCTGGCTTGATCATCCGTGATCTGCCCATGGTGGCCTCCAACTTCCGCAGCACGGCATCCTTGAGTGAGTATCTGGTAGCTGCGGGGACCGTAGCCATTGCCAATATCGATACCCGCCAGCTGACACGTCAATTGCGGACCCAGGGTGCGCAAAATGGCTGCATTCTTGCGCTGGCAGCGGGAGAAAGCGTGACGGCTGCGGTAGTGGAAAAGGCCGTTGCAGCTGCTAGGGCGGTGCCTTCCATGTCCGGTCTGGACTTGGCCAAGGTGGTTTCCTGCACCACCCGCTATGACTGGACGGAGTCCGAGTGGACACTCGGTTCTGGCTACGGCCAGCAGACTGCACCACGCTTTCACGTGGTTGCCTATGATTTTGGCGTCAAGAAAAACATCCTGCGCATGTTGGCAGAGCGCGGCTGCAAGGTCACGGTGGTGCCCGCCCAGACGCCGGCTGCCGAAGTGCTCAAGCACCAACCCGATGGCATCTTTCTGAGCAACGGCCCGGGTGATCCGCAGCCCTGCGACTACGCAATTGAAGCAACCCGCACCCTGATTGAAACCGGCATCCCAACCTTTGGTATTTGCCTGGGCCACCAGATCATGGCGCTGGCCTCCGGTGCCAGCACTTTCAAAATGAAATTTGGCCACCACGGCGCCAACCATCCTGTCAAAGACCTTGACAGCGGTCGCGTCAGCATCACCAGCCAGAACCACGGTTTCGCCGTGGATGAAAAGTCATTGCCCGCCAACCTGCGTGCCACCCATATCAGCCTGTTTGACAATACATTGCAGGGGCTGGAGCGCACCGATAAACCCGCGTTCTGCTTCCAGGGACATCCCGAGGCATCTCCCGGGCCGCACGACATCGGCTACCTGTTTGACCGCTTCATCCAGGAGATGACAAAAGAAGTTGGCAAGCGCGCATGAGCTTTTACGGTGTCACTGACCTGTGGACGTATGTGATTGGCGCATTGGGCATTATTTTGCTGCCCGGGCCCAACTCGCTGTACGTGCTGTCGGTGGCTACCGTACGCGGGGTCAAGGCAGGCTATCAGGGGGCTTTCGGTGTGTTTGTGGGTGACACCATTTTGTTGTTACTCACTGCCTTGGGCGCGGCGGGACTGTTGCGTACCTACCCGACGTTATTCATGGTGGTGAAGTACGCCGGAGCAGCCTATTTGACCTGGGTGGGTGTGAACCTGATGCGCGCGGCTATCGACAAGTGGCGCAGTCAAAGCGTCGTTGAGGTGTCCGTGGACGCCGCCGTCGCGCAAGCAACCGCCAACCTGCAGCGGCCCTTCAAGCGGGCCCTGGTCATCAGCCTGTTGAACCCCAAGGCGATTTTGTTTTTGCTGTCGTTTTTTGTGCAGTTCATTGACCCGCAGTACCCCACGCCCGCCGTGCCTTTTTTGATTTTGAGCGCCATCATCATGGTGTTCAGTGCCTTGTATTTGTCCGCATTGATTTTCGCGGGTGCGCGTCTGGCGCAGGGTTTCAGTCAACGCAAGCGTTTGTCGTCGACCCTGTCCGGCGCGGTGGGTGGGCTGTTTATGTGGTTCGGCGCGAAGCTGGCCACTGCAAGCCTGCATTGATCGCAGCGATTCAACATTCCGTTTATTTCAGTAATTCAGGCAGCGTGTGCCGCGCAGCCCTTGACCAGTAGAGAGCAGTAGTAATGCCAAAACGTACCGACATCAAAAGCATCCTTATCATCGGCGCGGGCCCCATCATCATCGGGCAGGCCTGCGAGTTCGACTACTCCGGCGTGCAAGCCTGCAAGGCCCTGCGGGAAGAGGGGTACAAGGTCATTCTGATCAACAGCAACCCTGCCACGATCATGACCGACCCCGCTACCGCGGACGTCACCTACATTGAGCCGATCACCTGGCAGACGGTTGAGAAAATCATCGCCAAGGAAAAGCCTGATGCAATTTTGCCCACCATGGGTGGCCAGACCGCGCTCAATTGCGCGCTGGACCTGTGGCACAACGGGGTGCTGGACAAATACAAGGTAGAACTGATTGGCGCCACACCCGAAGCCATCGACAAGGCGGAAGACCGCCTGAAGTTCAAGGATGCCATGACCAAAATCGGTCTGGGTTCCGCCCGCTCGGGCATTGCGCACAGCATGGAAGAAGCCTGGACAGTGCAAAAGACCCTGGGTTTCCCCACCGTCATTCGCCCCAGCTTTACGCTGGGCGGCACGGGTGGCGGCATTGCCTACAACTCCGAAGAGTTCGAGACCATTTGCAAGCGCGGCCTGGAAGCCTCTCCCACCAACGAGCTGCTGATTGAAGAGTCGCTCTTGGGCTGGAAAGAGTACGAAATGGAAGTGGTGCGCGACAAGGCGGACAACTGCATTATCGTCTGCTCCATCGAGAACTTGGACCCGATGGGCGTGCACACCGGCGACTCCATTACTGTGGCACCGGCGCAAACGCTGACCGACAAGGAATACCAGATTCTGCGTAACGCGTCCCTGGCTGTGCTGCGCGAAATTGGTGTGGACACCGGCGGATCGAACGTGCAGTTCTCCATCAACCCTGAAGATGGCCGCATGGTCGTCATCGAGATGAACCCGCGTGTGTCGCGTTCCTCTGCGCTGGCTTCCAAAGCCACCGGTTTTCCCATTGCCAAGATCGCCGCCAAGCTGGCGGTCGGCTTCACGCTGGACGAGTTGCGCAACGACATCACAGGTGGGGCAACGCCTGCATCGTTCGAGCCCAGCATCGACTATGTGGTTACCAAAATCCCCCGTTTTGCGTTCGAAAAGTTTCCGGCTGCCGACAGCCGCTTGACGACCCAGATGAAGTCGGTGGGCGAAGTCATGGCCATGGGTCGCACCTTCCAGGAATCCTTCCAGAAAGCCCTGCGCGGCCTGGAAGTGGGCGTCGACGGCATGAACGAAAAAACCCAGGACCGCGAAGTGCTGGAAAAGGAGCTGGGCGAGCCCGGCCCCGAGCGCATCTGGTACGTGGGCGATGCCTTTGCCCAGGGTATGAGCGTGGAAGAGGTGTTTGCGCTGACCAAGATCGATCCCTGGTTTTTGGTGCAAATCGAGCAGATCGTCAAGATCGAGCTGGAGATTGAACGCCTGCCTGTGCCTGATAGCGGTACGGCGCTGGACCGCATTGACGCTGCCACCTTGCGCAGCCTGAAGCAAAAAGGTTTCTCGGATCGCCGTCTGGCGCGCCAGTTCAAGACGACCGACACGGCCGTGCGCAACAAGCGCATCGCGCTCGGCGTGCGACCCGTGTACAAGCGCGTAGACACTTGTGCTGCCGAGTTCGGTACCAATACGGCGTACCTGTATTCCACTTACGAATCGGAAGGTTCAGAGTGCGAGGCGGAGCCAACCAACAACAAGAAGATCATGGTGCTGGGCGGTGGTCCCAACCGCATTGGTCAGGGCATCGAGTTTGACTACTGCTGCGTACACGCGGCCCTGGCCATGCGCGAGGACGGGTACGAGACCATCATGGTCAACTGCAACCCTGAAACGGTGTCTACCGACTACGACACCTCGGACCGCTTGTACTTTGAGCCGCTGACGCTCGAAGACGTGCTGGAAATCGTGGACAAGGAAAAACCGGTTGGCGTCATCGTGCAATACGGCGGCCAAACACCTTTGAAACTGGCGCTGGATCTGGAAGCCAACGGCGTGCCCATTATCGGCACCAGCCCCGACATGATTGATGCGGCTGAAGACCGCGAGCGCTTTCAGAAGCTGCTGCATGAGTTGAAGCTGCGCCAACCGCCCAATGCCACCGCCCGTACCGAGCCTGAAGCGCTGGAAAAAGCCGCTGCGCTGGGTTACCCCCTGGTGGTGCGCCCCAGCTACGTGCTGGGCGGCCGCGCCATGGAAATCGTGCACGAACAGCGCGATCTGGAGCGCTATATGCGCGAAGCGGTCAAGGTCAGTCACGACTCCCCGGTGTTGCTGGACCGCTTTTTGAATGACGCCATTGAATGCGATGTGGACTGTATCCGTGACAACACGGGTGTGACCTTCATTGGGGGTGTGATGGAGCACATCGAACAAGCGGGCGTGCACAGCGGCGATTCCGCCTGTTCCTTGCCACCTTACAGTCTGAGCGCCGACACGGTGACCGAGATCAAACGCCAGACCTCCGCCATGGCCAACGCGCTCCATGTCGTGGGCCTGATGAACGTGCAGTTTGCGATCCAGAATGTGGATGGCAAGGACGTGATTTATGTGCTGGAAGTCAATCCGCGCGCGTCACGTACCGTGCCTTTTGTGAGCAAGGCCACGGGCATTCAACTTGCCAAGGTGGCAGCGCGCTGCATGGCGGGCCAGAGCCTGGCCAGTCAGAGCATTGGCAAAGAGGTGACGCCACCGTATTTCAGTGTGAAAGAAGCAGTATTTCCTTTCGTGAAGTTCCCTGGCGTCGACACCATCCTTGGCCCGGAGATGAAGTCGACTGGCGAAGTCATGGGCGTGGGCAAGACCTTTGGTGAAGCGTTTGTGAAGTCCCAACTGGGTGCCGGTGCCAAGTTGCCGCGCTCTGGCAAGGTATTTATTTCCGTCAAGCAAAGCGACAAACCCCGCGCAGTGGAAGTCGCCCGCAAGCTGGTTGGGATGGGCTTCACCCTCGTGGCGACCAAGGGCACAACGGCTTCCATGGTGGCTGCAGGGTTGGCCTGCACGGTTGTCAACAAGGTGACTGAAGGGCGTCCCCACATCGTGGACATCATCAAGAACCAGGAAATTGCCATGGTAATCAACACCGTGGAAGAGCGCCGCAATGCCATCGCCGATTCGCGCCAGATCCGCACCTCCGCATTGCTCGCGCGGGTAACGACCTACACCACCATCGCCGGTGCAGAAGCGGCGGTTGAAGGCATGAAGTATCTGGACCACCTGGACGTGATTTCGGTGCAGGAAATGCATGCACAGCTTCACGCATAAATTGCGGGTTTGGCCAGTGCCGCAAGTGTTGGCATAATCCGGCTTTGCTTTAACGGGACAGTGCGGCGTGCAAGCGCCGGACTGTCCTTGTTACTTTTAATGACTGTTTTTTGATACCTGTTTCCACAGTTTTATATGGCAACCATTCCAATTACCAAACGCGGCGCTGAAACCCTCAAGGCCGAGTTGCACAAGCTCAAGACGGTAGAGCGTCCCTGGGTGATCAACGCGATTTCGGAAGCCCGTGCGCAGGGCGACTTGAGTGAAAACGCCGAGTACGAAGCGGCCAAAGACCGCCAGGGCTTTATTGAAGGCCGTATTCAGGAGGTGGAAGGCAAGCTGTCCGCAGCGCAAATCATCGATCCGTCGGAGCTCAATGCAGGCGGAAAAGTGGTTTTTGGCGCGACCGTGGAGCTGGAAGAGGAAGCAACCGGGGAGCGGGTCAAATACCAGATCGTCGGTGAGGATGAGGCCGATTTGAAGTTTGGCCGCGTCAACATTGGATCGCCAATCGCCCGGGCGCTGATTGGCAAGGAAGAGGGTGACACGGCCGAGGTGCGTGCCCCGGGTGGCGTGAAAGCCTACGAAATTGTGGCGGTGCAGTACATCTGATGCGTGCTTTGCCGGTCTGGGTAGCTGCAGCATGGTGGGGTAGCCTCACAACGCTGGGTTTCTTTGTGGTTCCCATGCTGTTTGTGCATTTGCCAAGCCCGGCTATGGCAGGTGCCATGGCTGCGCGACTGTTTTCAGTGCAAACAGCCGTGTCTACCGTCTGTGGACTTCTGCTGTTGGTGATTTTCAGGTCAAAACGTACGCTAACCCCCGTGGATACTGCGCAGGCCGCTACACTTTTTGTAGTGGCCGGGGTGCTGTTGGCACTCCTGGTGGAATTCGGTGTGGCGCCCAGAATCGTGTCGCGCGACAACCTTGCGCTGTGGCACAAAGTGGGCAGCGCGATGTATTTGACGCAATGGATGTGTGCCGCGGTGGTGTTTGGCAAGTTGGCCAAACACTGAGACCACTCAGGTCTGGCTGCGCTTCTTGACGCTGACCAGGTTCTTAGGCTTGGCGCGCCGTACGTTGCCGCCGGCCGTAAGGCGCTGGTTGCCCAGCACGCGCAATGTTTTGACCTCGGGACGCTGCCCCGCGCGTTTGCTGTATTTCAGCACTTTGACCTCGCGCGGTCCGGCCTTGCGGTCTTCGTCGACGGCACGTTCTTTTTCAACCTTGGGCCGCCACAGCACGAGCAATTTGCCAATGTGCTGAATGGGGGCGGCGTTGAGTTCGTCAGCCAGGGTCTGGAACATGGCTTCGCGTGCGACGCGGTCGTCCGAGAACACGCGGACCTTGATAAGTCCATGGGCGTTCAACGCCGCATTGATTTCTTTTTTTACGTTTTCGGTCAGGCCGTCGCCGCCGACCAGCACCACCGGGTCAAGGTGGTGGGCTTCGGAGCGGTGTTCTTTACGTTGGGCGGGTGTCAATTGAATTAGAGGCATACCGCTATTATCGGTTGATTGGATGGCTCGCACTAGAGCCGCTCCCTCAGAAAGTCAGAATGAAAACTCCCAACAAGGGCAAAAAGGTCAATAAAGCCTGGTTGCACGACCACATTAATGATCCCTACGTCAAATTGGCGCACCGGGAGGGCTATCGCGCGCGCGCCGCCTACAAACTCAAGGAAATCGACGAAACTTTCGGGCTGATCAAGCCGGGTTACCTGGTGGTCGACCTGGGCAGCACGCCCGGCGCATGGAGCCAGTATGCGCGGCGAAAGATGTCGCCATCGGGGGCCGCCGTAGGGGATCTCAATGGCACCATCATTGCGCTGGATCTGCTGCCCATGGAGCCCATCGAAGGCGTGACCTTCATTCAGGGCGATTTTCGTGAAGCAGAGGTGCTGGAGCAATTGGAGAAGGCCATGCAGGGGCGTCAGGCCGATGTGGTGGTGTCCGACATGGCGCCCAACTTGTCGGGCATCTCGTCGGCCGATGCGGCCCGTATTGAGCATCTGGTCGAATTGGCCATCGAATTTGCGCAAAACCACATGAAGCCGCAAGGGGCGCTGGTGGCGAAAGTTTTTCATGGAGGCAGCTATAACGACGTGGTTCAACGGTTCAAAGATGCTTTTCAAGTGGTAAAGCCGGTCAAGCCCAAGGCCTCACGTGGCCGGTCCTCCGAGACCTTTCTGGTTGGCGTCGGCCTGAAACACGCGAGCATCAAAGCGTGAAAATCTTGCCAAGTCCATGCTGTTCTTGTGGCCGAAATTGTGAAAATACCGTGTCAATCGACTTGAAACGCCTAAAATGGGAACCAGATATGCACAGTGTTTCTACTTGTGCCCCTATTGGAGCTTCGATTGAATAATCAGTGGTTTTCGAAAATTGCAGTTTGGTTGGTGGTTGGGCTTGTCCTCTTCACTGTTTTCAAACAGTTTGACTCGCGCGGCACGGCCGGCGCGAACCTGGTCGGGTATTCCGACTTTCTGGAAGAGGTGCGCAACAAACATATCAAGAGCGCCATCATTCAGGAGGGCCAGGGCGGTACCGAGATCCTGGCCGTCACCACGGATGACCGCAAGGTTCGCACTACTGCAACCTACCTCGACCGTGGCTTGGTCGGCGACTTGATCAGCAACGGCGTGAAGTTTGACGTCAAGCCCCGCGAAGAAGGCTCACTCCTGATGACGCTACTCGTCAGCTGGGGTCCCATGCTGCTG
>Ga0335397_10012794_pt1 | contig 10253 bp, 9 predicted proteins | sample MAT04_FD_205740 | JGI IMG/M metagenome (GOLD analysis project Ga0335397, IMG submission 205740) | Freshwater microbial communities from Lake Fryxell liftoff mats and glacier meltwater in Antarctica - MAT-04 (spades assembly) (version 2) ...
CAATGGGTGTAAACGAGCGCGGCCAGATTTACATCGTCTGGCTGGACAAGCGCGATATTTTAATCGCCAAAAACAATGGGGCAAAATACAGTGGGCTAGCGATCTACTACGCCATTTCTGATGATGAGGGTAAAACTTTCCATACCAACATCAAAGCCGCCGATCATTCCTGCGAATGCTGCCGTGTGGCGATGGCAATGGATAAGGATGGCACGCCGATTATCGTGTGGCGACATATTTTCGGTAAGAACATACGCGACCATGCCATGATGCGGCTTGATGGCAAATCACAACCTATCCGCCTAAGTTACGAAAACTGGGAAGTTGATGCCTGCCCTCATCATGGTCCAGCAATATCCATTGCTAACGACGGTAGCTATCATTTCGTTTGGTTCAGCAACTCGTCAGAACAGCACGGGTTGTTCTATGCTTACACTTCCGATCAAGGCAAGCATTTTTCTCGACCATTAAATTTTGGAAACTTCCAGGCTCAAGCCTCACACCCCCATGTTTTGAGTCAGGATCAACGCGTATTCATTGTATGGAAAGAGTTTGATGGCATAGCTACTGGCATCTATCTGATGCATTCCATTGATGGGGGTAATCTCTGGTCGGCTCCCAAAAAAATCGCGTCCACCACTGGCACTTCAGATTACCCATTCCTGGTCAGTGATGGTAATAAAAACTATCTTTCCTGGAATACCGACAAAGAAGGCTACCGACTTATTAATTTATCTGAGACCGCACAATGAAATCCGGTGGCACAATTGTTCAATTTCTGCTCGGTTTATTGCTGTGCTTAAGTTCTGCTTGTTCCTCGGCTGCACAAATAGCCAAACATTTTGTGCGCGGCAGTTATCAGGAAATTGTTTCAGCCAGGGCGGGTAAACCTTTCATTATCAGTTTATGGTCTCTCGACTGTACATATTGCCTCGACGATATGGTGCTGTTCGGCAAGCTATCGAAAAAATATCATGACCTTGATTTGGTACTGATCTCAACCGATACCCCGGAACAAATAAAGGAAATTACGCGCAGGCTACAAAAATACCCTCTGAAAAAAGCTGAATCCTGGGTTTTTGCCGACAGTTTCGTTGAGCGCTTGCGTTATGAAGTTGATACGCAATGGTATGGAGAGCTGCCACGCACCTATTTTTACGATGCGCAAGGACATGTCTTAGCGCTAAGCGGCAAGTTGGACTATGCCCAAATTGAGCAATGGATACGCGCAAGCAAAAAGAACGAATAAAAACTCGACATAGAATTTTAACTGTCACCAATCCCTATCCCATAGGCCACATATTAGCGGGCGCATCAACCAAGTTCCGGCAGTTTGAATTACGCGAGTTCCTACTGTATCTTTGCAGGTGAGCCTAAACTTACCGTCGTGTCGCGCGTTACCTCTGAATAGGTGGCAGATGAACACTGGCATCCGCAGCAACAAAGCCTCGTGCTTGAAGACGGCTGCTATGAGTTGCGCATCCCTTACGCTGACCCGCGCGAACTAATTATGGATATCCTCAAATATGAGCCGGATGTGGATGTGATTGAACCAAAAAGCTTGCGTCAACTTGTTCATGAACGGCTGGCATCGGCTTTGGCGCAATATCGCGACATTCTTACTTAAGGGAATCGCTAATCATATAAATTTCGTCCTTCCCGCGCAGGCGGGAATCCAGCAAAATACACAGCAAATATTTCATGCAACGCACGGAATAACGAATCACAAGATGCGCACTTAAAAACTAAGCGGAAAATACCATGAACGACCTATCCCTACTTCCAACCTATCCCGACGAAGAACTCGCCAGCCTTAGTCAGGCAGCCTTGATGGCACTAATGGCATGCGACGAAGATCGCGTGCCGCGCAATGTTATAGACGAATGCGCCAGGCGCGGCGACACCATGCTGGAATTCTTAAACACCTTGGTTGAAGACAGCAGCGACTGGGAGTACGAGCCATCGGGCGAATGGTGGTTGAAACTGCACGCGGTCATGATACTCGGCCTCATACCCGGTGAGAGTGCAGGGCTATTGCTGGTGAAATACATGCGCCGCATGTCGCGCGAGGATGACGATCTGCAAGGTTGGCTCTCCGGCTACTGGCCAGCCCTGTTCCTTAACAAACCAGAAAGCGTACTGTCAGCATTACGTGCGCTGAGCGAAGAACTCACCATCAATTGGTATATGCGGATACAAGCCATAGACACTTGCGTTGCCGCAGCGCGGCAGCAAGGGAGCGATAAGCTGGAGGCGTCACTAGAATGGCTGGCAGGCATTGTTACCGACGAAGATGAAGATTGGGATTTGCGGCTGTGTTCCGGTAATACCTTGCTGAATTTTCCACGCATACAATATCGCCCGCTGTTAGAAGATATGGCGGCACAACAGGGCGCATTTGACGCGCATTTTTGCCAGAACGACGTGGAGCTGGTTTATGCAGCCATGCAAGACCAACCGGACTGGGATCGCTTCAGTAAACCTTGGGAGTTCTATACCCCCGAAGCCATAACAGCACGTCAGCAGCGCTGGGCAGAAGAGAAGGCGAAATATGAGGAGATTGAAAGGAATGAAGAGATTGATGAAGACTACAATTTCATGAGTAACAAATTTCCAGACGAAATGTTTCCCTTCGATGAACCCTACATTCGCCCGGAACCTAAAGTCGGTCGCAACGACCCCTGTCCATGCGGCAGCGGCAAGAAATACAAAAAATGCTGTTTGGCTAAAAAATAATTTCACGGACTCATCTAGTAAGCCTGTGTGTGGTGTACTCTTCCTTACATGGATAAAGTTATAACACCTCAAAACATTATGATTGCGCATCATCGAGAAAGCGATGGCGCAATTCAAACCCTTGAGCAACATCTGTGTGGGGTTGCAAGTACGTCAGGCCTATATGCCCAGAAATTGAATCTGAAAAATCAAGGAGAGTTAATTGGTCTTCTTCATGATCTAGGGAAATATAGTCAGGCGTTTCAGTCCTATATCAAATCTGCTGTTGATCTGCTCAATCAAGATGAAGATGAAGAGTTTGTTGATGCTGTAGGTTTGAAGGGTAAGATTGACCATTCTACGGCAGGTGCGCAGCTGATTTGGCAAGAGCTCTCAAAGCAGGGTCAGTTTGGACAGATTGTTGGTCAGATCCTTTCCTTGTGTATTGCTTCCCACCACTCGGGTTTGATTGATTGCCTGTCGTCCGATACAAATAGCCTTGGCGAGGATATATTTGGCAAACGAATGAACAAGGGCGATGAACGCACTCACCTGAAAGAGGCGCTTGCCAAGGCAGATGCTTCAATCCTCTCTCGCGTTAAGGAACTCACCGAAAAGCCGGACATGCTCCAAGCGATGCAGGCAGCACTCGCAAAGATTGTGCGAACTGCACCAATTAAAGATGATAAAAGTACTGTGGCTCAACAGCAGATCGGCCTGCTGGTTCGTTTTTTGTTTAGTTGCCTGATAGACGCCGACCGTGTTGATTCCGCCGATTTTGAAAGCCCCAAAGCGGCCAAGTTCAGGGCGCATGGGAAATACACCAACTGGAATATTTTGTGCGACCGTCTGGAGAAACACCTTGCAGGGCTAAAGCCTAGCAAGCCAATTGATGATCTTCGGCGAGATATTTCTAATCACTGCAAAAATGCTGCATCACGCAACAAAGGAATCTACACCCTGACCGTTCCAACGGGCGGCGGAAAAACCCTAGCGAGCTTACGTTTCGCGCTGCACCAGGCAGAAAAACACAAGATGGATCGGGTGATTTATGTAATCCCCTTTACATCAATCATCGACCAGAACGCCGAGGTGGTGCGCAAGATTCTGGAACCTGATGGAACAGAGCAGGGCAGCGTAGTTCTCGAGCACCATTCCAACCTCACACCAGAAGAACAAAGCTGGCGTGGGAAAATTCTGGCTGAAAACTGGGATGCTCCTGTTATCTATACCACAAGCGTGCAACTCCTGGAGACGCTGTTTGGTGCAGGAACCCGTGGAGCACGCCGGATGCACCAGCTGGCGAATTCCGTGCTGATCTTCGATGAAATTCAGACGCTGCCAGTTAATTGTGTCCACCTGTTTAACAACGCCATTAATTTTCTGGTCGAGCAGTGCGGCAGCACTGTTGTCCTGTGCACCGCTACCCAGCCGCTTCTCGATCAAGTTGATGCAAAGAAAGGAGCTCTCAAAATACCTGATGGTAATGAACTGATGCCCAATGTAATAAGGTTATTCGACGAGCTAAAGCGGGTAGAGGTAAAAAATTGCCGCAAACCCGGTGGTTGGTCGCATGACGAGATTGCTGCTCTGGCACTGAAACAAGCCCAACGGGCCGGAAGTTGCCTGGTAATCGTCAACACCAAGAATGCCGCACAAATCCTATACCGCTTATGTAAGGAACAGTACAGTATTCCAATCTATCATCTGAGCACAAGCATGTGCCCGGCACATCGCAAGATGATTCTGAGTGAGATTCGGGATCGTTTGGAAAAAGAACTACCCACACTTTGTTTCAGCACTCAACTAATCGAAGCTGGGGTGGATGTCGATTTCGGTGCAGTCATCCGCTACACCGCAGGGCTGGACTCAATCGCCCAAGCGGCGGGGCGATGTAACCGCAATGGGCGACCTGAACGGGGGTTTGTGCACGTTATCAACCCGAAAGATGAGAATCTGGACATGTTGCCTGACATTCGAATTGGTCGAGAGAAGGCCGAGCGTGTCTTGGACGAATATAAGGATGACCCAGCGATATTTGGTAATGACCAAATTGGCCTAGAAGCAATGAAGCGGTACTACTCGTACTATTTTTTTGACCGGCAGAATGAGATGGACTACCCGCTTTCAGCTAAGACCATTGGTCACGACGACACCCTGCTCAACTTGCTATCTGGCAATTCAGTAGCCGTTTCCGAACACGGCAAACGAACTGGCCATGCGCCTAATATCTACCTGCGCCAATCTTTCATGTCTGCCGCTAAGGCGTTCAAAGCCATTGACGCGCCAACACGCGGTGTCATAGTCCAATTTGGAGCGAAAGGCCGAGAAATTGTCGCTGAGCTTTGCGCCGCTTACCTGCCGGACAAAGAATTCGATATGCTGCGCCGTGCACAGCAATTTTCCATCAATGTATTGCACAACGTGCTTGAGCGCCTGACGAAAGCCGGAGCAGTCAGGGAAATACAAGAAGGAACCGGCATCCTTTATTTAGATTTCCGTTATTACAGCGACGAATTTGGACTAAGCGAAACACCCGTGAGAAATATGGAGGCTCTGAATGCTTGAACGAAGCAGCATCGAATTTAAGGTTTGGGGGCGGTATGCCCTGTTCACTGACCCGCTGACCCGCATCGGCGGAGAGAAATGCTCTTACCACGTCCCCACCTACGAGGCGCTTAAAGGCATTGCCAAGTCCATTTACTGGAAGCCGACATTTATCTGGGTCATTGATGAGGTACGGGTGATGAAGCGCATTCGCACACAGACAAAAGGTACAAAACCTTTGGAATTCAGCGGCGGAAACACCTTGGCCATTTACACCTTCCTGGCCGACGTGGAATACCAAGTACGTGCCCATTTTGAATGGAATGAGCATCGTCCTGAATTGGCAGATGACAGGAATGAGGCCAAGCATCACATTGTCGCCAAGCGCATGTTGGAGCGTGGTGGGCGACAGGATATTTTTCTGGGGACGCGAGATTGCCAAGGATATGTCGAACCGTGCGCGTTTAGTTCAGGAACCAGCCCTTATGATGGGGAAGGCGAGTTGGCTTTTGGTTTGATGTTTCACGGCTTCGACTATCCGGACGAAATTGGCGAAGATAAACTCTATGCTCGCTTTTATCGGCCAACGATGATTAACGGAAACATTCGATTTGATCGCCCACAGGATTGCGCGGTACGTAAGTTCGTTCGTGATATGAGCACCAAAAAATTCGACAAGGAACGAAATCTACTTGGTGTTGAAGCGGAAGAAGCATGGCTGGAGGTTTGACATGAGCTGGATTCAGAAACTTTACGAGACATACGAGCAGTGTAAGGGGCATGAGCCACCCGGTTCAGTACGCCTAATGCCCATTAGTCATAATCCGCAACAAGCCCATATCGAAATAACGCTTGATGTTGATGGCAATTTCAAAGGTGCGAGAATTGTTCAGAAAGAGGAAACCGTTGTTCCTGCCACTGAGAAATCAGCGGGAAGAACGGGTTCCAAACCTCCACCTCACCCGCTCTGTGACAAGGTGCAATATTGTGCGAATGATTACCTAGCGCATGGAGGGGGAAAGCCTTCATTTTTCAAAGAATATGAAGAACAGCTATCCACGTGGTGCGACTCTAAATACAGTCACGCCAAAGCTAGGGCAGTGCTTGCGTATATTCACAAACACAGCGTGGTAGCCGATCTGGTTAAGGAAAAGCTTTTGCATATCGGAATAGATGGAAAATTGCTTACCCAATGGGTTGACAATAACGACGCGCCTGACATCTTTCGGTTGCTTACAGCCAAGGAGGGGGGGCGGGATCAAGGGGATGCTTTCATCCGTTGGCATGTCAGGGAAGGCAGCAATCCGTGCACCGCAGTTTGGGAAGACTCCTGCTTGCAAGATGCATGGGGATTGTTTGATGCCAGTACGAAAGAATTAAAGGGTGTGTGCATGGTTACTGGCGATACCAATGCCTCACTCACCGCAAGCCACCCCAAGCGAATCCGTCATGCAGGGGATGGGGCAAAGCTGATTAGTGCTAATGACAGTTCAGGCTATACATTCCGAGGCCGATTCACGGATGAAGCTGGACAGCAAGCCTGCGGCGTTAGCTATGCAGTTACTCAGAAAGCCCATAATGCTTTGCGTTGGCTAATTCATCGGCAAGCTTACAAAAATGAAGATCAGGTGATCGTCACTTGGTCGGTAGCAGGGAAGCCCGTGCCTGATCCTTTCAAGGATTCCATCTCACTCTTTCTTGATAGCGAAGAAATTACCCCGCCGAAAGTAGACAGTGAGCAACCTGATGCAGGTGATGTTGGACAAGCTTTTGCGATTAGATTGCGCAAAGCGATGGCGGGGTATAGCGCGAAGCTTAATCCCACTGAAGATATCGTCGTCATGGGATTAGACTCCGCCACACCGGGGCGCATGGCTGTCACCTTTTACCGAGAACTAAAGGGTTCTGATTTCTTGAGTCGAGTACAAAATTGGCATGAGCAAACCGCTTGGCTTCAGAACTTTGGCAAAGAATCCAAATTTGTCGGTGCACCAGCACCGCGAGACATAGCCGAGGCTGCTTTTGGTCGCCGTCTTGACAGCAATTTACGCAAGGCCACGGTAGAGCGACTGCTGCCCTGCATAATTGATGGAAAAGCGTTGCCACGCGACCTAGTTGAATCGGTCGTTCGTAGAACCTGCAACCGTGTAAGTTTGGAACACTGGGAGTGGGAAAAATATCTGGGCATTGCCTGTGCCCTGTTTAAAGGTTCTTACAAAGAAAGGGAATATCAAATGACACTGGAAACAGGCCGGACATCGCGGGATTACCTTTATGGACGGCTGCTGTCCATCGCGGAGCACATCGAAGGCCGCGCGTTATTTGTTGGCGGCGAGAAGCGTGATACAACCGCTGCCAAATTGATGCAACGCTTCGCGGATCGCCCCAACAGCACGTGGCGAACTATCGAACTCGCTCTTACGCCTTACAAGGCTCGTCTACGAGCAAAGCGTCCCGCTTTTTTGTACGGGATGGAAACGCTACTTGATGAGGTTGTCGCAACATTTGAAAGGGATGAATTCTTGAGTGATCGAAAATTATCTGGTGAATTCTTGTTGGGCTATCACTGCCAGCGCCAAGCACTGAATCTATCCAAACCGGACAAAACGGATGAATCTGCATCCGATGACGACACAGCCAATAATGACATCTAATTGACCCAAGGAGACAACATGAGCACGCTGCAAAACAAGATCGACTTCGCTGTAATTCTTCACGTCAAAAATGCCAATCCGAACGGTGACCCACTTAACAGTAATCGCCCCCGCACCAACTATGAAAACTTTGGGGAAATAACCGATGTTTGTATCAAGCGAAAAATTCGAGACAGATTGGTTGAACGGTTTGTGAAGCTTGGAGGTGAAGAAGGTAAAGCAGAAGCAAAGGGGCTGGCAGTATTTGTCCAGTCCGATGACCGAAAAATTGACGATGCAACAAGTCTGCGCGATAGAGCCGAAAAATTCTTTAAATCCATAGGAAAAACACTGGGAGCGGATGAAACAGTCAAGCTTGCTTGCTCAGAATGGATTGATGTGCGCGCTTTCGGTCAGCTATTCGCGTTGTCTAAAAAGAAAGGTAAAAAGAAAGAGGACGGCAGTGATGAAGAAGGCGATACCGGAATTTCCATCGGCATCCGTGGGCCAGTGACTGTACAGTCTGCATTCAGCTTAGTACCAATCGACATCACCAGCACACAGATCACCAAAAGTGTGAACGGCGAAGACACTAAAGATGGCAAGAGAAGTTCCGACACTATGGGCATGAAACACCGTGTGGATCAGGGCATCTATGTTTTCTATGGCAGCATGAATCCGCAGCTTGCAGAGAAAACAGGATTCAGCGATGTCGATGCAGAATCCATCAAGCAGTTGCTTCCTAGGTTATTAGAGAACGATGAGTCATCCGCTAGGCCAGCAGGAAGCATGGAAGTTTTGAAAGTAATTTGGTGGAAGCACAGTTGCAAATCAGGCCAGTATTCCTCAGCCAAAGTACATCGCAGCCTGACAGTGCAACCTGATGGCGGCATCCAGCTTGACAAGCTTGATGGACTCCATCCTGAAATTTTTAATGGTTTTTGAGTGAAAATTGAACAAAAGGCTTAACTATGAACGAAATTCTGTTTCTTGTTGAAGATGCCCCAGAAGGCGGATTTATTGCCCGTGCCCTCGGTGAATCCATTTTTACCGAAGCGGACGATTTGGAAACCTTGCATCAGCAGGTGCGCGATGCGGTGCATTGCCACTTTGAGGAAGGTGAAGCACCGCAGATGATCCGCCTGCACTTTACCCGTGAAGAAGTCATCGCCGTATGAAGCTGCCGCGTAATTTATCCGGCGCGCAGCTCATCAAGGCGTTGGAGGATTTGGGGTACCAGACAACACGGCAAGCTGGCAGTCATGTGCGTTTGACCTGCCTCGTTCGTGGAGAGCATCACTTGACCGTTCCGCTGCACGATCCATTGAGAGTGGGAACGCTGGCAGCGATTCTTACTGATGTGGCAGCGCGTCATGATTTGACGCGCGAGCAACTTATCGTTGTGCTATTCGGCAAACATTGATGGCGGTTTACGATCCCGGTGATCCGATTATGCTTTCCGCCCTCCAGCACTGGAGCTATTGCCCGCGCCAGTGTGCACTGATTCATGTTGAGCAGGTATTTGATGAAAACGTTTTCACCATGCGTGGCAACGCAGCGCATGAGCGGGTGGATAATCCGGGGTTTGAAACATTTGAGGGCGTGCGTGCCGAACGTGCTTTGCCAGTGTGGTCGGATCGGCTGGGGCTGATCGGTAAATGCGACGTGGTGGAGTTTCATCCAGACGGGCATATTTATCCGGTGGAATATAAACATGGCCGCAAGCGCGAAAAAATCCACGACGATCTCCAACTTGCCGCGCAGGCAATGTGCCTGGAAGAAATGACCGGTAAGGCCATTACGCACGGCGCGATTTATCACCACAGTTCGCGGCGCCGGCGGGAGTTGGTGATTACGCAAGAATTGCGCAACAAGGTAGAAGAGACTGTGAACGCCATTCGCGTCATGATGGATTCAGGAAAGCTGCCGCCTCCGGTCAATGATGCGCGCTGCAAGGAATGTTCGTTGAATGAAATTTGTCAGCCGCAGGTTGTCGCTGGACGTGCGGCGCAGCATAGATTGCTCGAAACTTTGTTCGAGCCGGAGGCAACGTAAAAATGGCGTACCAGCTTCTCAATACTCTCTACGTTATTACGCCAAACTCCTATCTCCATCTGGAGAATGACACGGTGCGGGTGGATGTGGAGCGTGAGAAGAAATTGCAGGTGCCGCTGCATCATCTTGGCAGTGTGGTGTGTTTGGGCAACATCATGCTTTCGCCTGCTTTGATGCACCGCTGTGCGGATGACGGCATCAGCCTGGTGTTGCTGAATAACCAAGGGCGATTCAAGGCGCGGCTTGAAGGCCCGGTTTCCGGCAATATCCTGCTGCGGCAGGCACAGCATCGCTTGGCACTGG
>Ga0335397_10012800_pt1 | contig 10251 bp, 6 predicted proteins | sample MAT04_FD_205740 | JGI IMG/M metagenome (GOLD analysis project Ga0335397, IMG submission 205740) | Freshwater microbial communities from Lake Fryxell liftoff mats and glacier meltwater in Antarctica - MAT-04 (spades assembly) (version 2) ...
CGGTGCCGGCAGCGCCGCCCCCGCCGCTATGCTTGCCGCACCACTTTCACGGGAAAGACGACTCGATGATCGCGATCGCTGGCGGCATGCTTGCCGCGCTGGGCGTCTTCTCTGCGGGCCTGCTGGTCGCCGCCGCGCTGGGCTGGACTGCCTCGGCGCCAGGGCTGACGCTGTGGGTTCTGTTCCCCGTTTTCACACTGGTGGGCTGGGGCCTGCTGGCCGCGGCAGGCCGCGACCCTGCGGCGCGTGTGTCCACGAAGCTGGTGTCCGTGCCGCTGCTGGCCATGGCCCTGGTGGCGGCCGTGGCGCTGGTGGGCCGCAGCGCCGGCCTGCTTGGCGCCGGGCAGGAGGGTGGTTCTGCGGCACTGTGGTACGTGCTGGTGCTGGCCGGCTTCGCGGGGTTGCTCGGCGGTGCCGTCTCGGCGCGCGCGCGCAATTAAGGTGCTTGCACCATGGCCTGCCGGTACACCCGGTAGGCAAAGACGTAGGTGAACACGGCCACTGCGGCCACGGCCAGCAGCATGCCCACCAGCAGCACCGAACCCACGCCCTCGCCGCGCCCGAAGACGACGCTCGCCGGCACCGCAGCCGCCATCGACACATAGACGCCACGCCGCTCGCCGAACGCGAGCGCCAGCGCGCAGAAGGCCACGCCGGCACCCACCCAGGCCGTCAGCAGCAGCCACAGGCGCCGCGCCGGCGTCAGCTGCTGCCAGTTCGCGTGCAGCGTCAGCGCCGGCGCCGCTTCCAGTGCAGGCTCGACGCGCACCCCCGCCTTGTCGATGGCCGGTGTCCAGGGGCCCTTTGCACCGCCCGCGTGGGCACGCAGGAAAGCATCGAGACGCCCCGAACCGGCCACCGCATCGGCCGTCTGTCGATTGGTCAGCGCATTGAAACCAGCCTGCGTGCGGGCGGCCTGGTCAGACCACTGGAGTTGGGGCATCCGGCCTTGCTGCAGCATCGACATCGCAGTGCGCCAGGTGTCGTCGCTGTCCCAGCCCTCGGATTTGCAGACCATCGCCAGCTTCGATCGCGGCGGCAATGCGCCATGGCCCGGTGCCTGCGGCAGGCAACGCCAGTTCACAAACTGGTTGAACGAAATGCGCATCTGCACATGCAGATTGCTGGCCAGCACGGTGACGGGACCGGTGTTCTCGATCGTCAAGGCCCACATCCCCCGGCTGCGGCTCTCGGCTTCGATCCACACGCCTGGCGCTGACGGCACGAGGCGGTTGGCCCGGCCGGCGCTGGCCTCGACCTCAGGCGGTTCGGCACCGGCAGGCAGTGCGCGCAGCGTGGCGGTGAGCGCCTCGTCCCAAGCCAGAGGCAGGGTGTCCGGGCCGGAGATCCACTTCGACCCCGCTGCAGCGTCCAGCAGGCTGCCCACGGTCGTGACGGCCGGCGGCGGCCGGCCCTGCAACTGCTTCAGTTGAAGATCGAAGAGGCTGCGGCGCAGGTCGTTCAGGCCCCTGGTGTTGCCCGGCTGCAGCTGCCGGTAGGCCTCGAGCCAGATCCACGAACGGCCAGCCGTCACCGAAAGCCGCTCGGCACGCAGCGCCTGCATGGTCGAAGGCGACACCGGTTGCCAGCCGGACCAGGCCGCCATCGCACCCGCGCCGGCCACCACCCCCATCACCACCAGCGGCATCCAGCCGCCCGCCAACAGCCTGCGCCAGCCCGTGGCCGCGGGTGCCGGTGCGTGGCGGCGCCGGGTCTCGATCGCACCCGGCCCTGCGGCTGGTGGCAGTGTCTTCCGGCCCCCGGCGAAGCGCGACCGGCGTTGCACCTCGGCCGCCGCGGCCGCGTCGAGCTCGGCCTCGGCCGCTTCCAGCAGCGGGGCGATGTCGGGCAGTTCCTGCACCACGACAAGGTGGCCGCAGCGCGAGCAGCTCGTCTCGCGCCCGGGGTCCAGCGCGGCGCCGCAGCCGCGGCAGGACCAGGCCACATGCCGACCCTGGTCTTGCGGCGATGGGCCCATGCCGTCGAGCCGCAGGCGCAGCGAATGCGCCAGGCGTGGCAGGTCCAGCACCACCAGCGCGGTGGTGCAGTAGCTGCAGGCCTCGTCCTTGGCGGAAGCCGCAGCGCCGCAGTTCAGGCAGTGCAGGGTGCGTCGCTCCTGCACCAGGGCCCGACGCTCGGCCGCACCCAACGGGCGCACGAGGCCGCGCTCGGCCAGCAGGCCGCTGTGGCTGTGCAGGTGGCCGTGACGCTGCGTGCATTCCAGCGCCGCGAAGAGGCCGAAGCGGGTGCGGTTCTGCACCGCCGTCAGGGGCGAGTCGCAGACTGGACAGGCCGGACGCGAGACCCTGGCCGTGGCCAGGGGCAGGCCCGAGCCCTGTTCCAGTTCGCGCAGCAGACGCACCCAGCCCAGGCCGTCCAGCTGCACCGATTCGAGCGCGTCGAACCACACCAGACGGCAGCCGGCGCAGTGGTCCACCGTGACCGGTGCGCCGCGGTGCGTGGGCAGCGCCAGCGCACGCATGGGGTCCCTGCAGCGCGGGCAGGCGACGATGCGCCGCTCGCCCGCGTCTGCGCTGCGGGTGGTGCTGAAGATCGCGCTTGAAGCCTTCAAGGAGCGGATTCTGTTCGGAGCCCGTGCGCCCTGAGCTTCATCAAGCCGCGCGACTGCGCACTCCTGCACGCAGCGTTGCCACGGCAAGAAGTGGCACACGGCATCAGCTGCGCACCCGACACCGTCCGACAGCGTCCGACACCGCTCGGCCCGAGCGCGGTTCCTGCGCGAAGGTATCCCACAGACAGCTCCTCAGCGAGTTGCAACGGGGACAGAAATTCGAACGCACTTCTTTTTTCCCCTACAGGCCCGCGGCAAGGCTCCCGGCCACCCACTGATGCAGCACTTGGGTTGCTTCCCGCGCGGGTGGCTCGGGCTCTTGTCCGAACTCAGACCGCGAGCTTGGCGTAGAGGCCCGTCACGTTATCCATCACTTGGAGGTTGCGCTCGCTGGTGGTGAACACGTCGGCCATCGCCTTTGGGTCGGTGCCGGAAGGTTTCGGCGTGCGCAGGGCCGTCTCGGAAAAAGGTGAACTGCGTCTTTACAAGCTGCAGCTCCGAGAGGATCGCGGGCGTGGCCTCGGGCGCAGACTTCAGTACCTGGCTTGCCTTGACAAACTCGTCGCGCGCCTTTCCCATCTCTGCGCTCGCTGTCGCCGTGTCGACGCCCCAGCTGGCGCCGAGATAAAAGGCCGCCAGGCGCTGGCTCAGCATGCGCTGGCGACCGCCCTTGTTGATCGCATCGTTGAGGTCCTTCACCTGGGCCACGGCCCAACCGGTCAGGGCCAGAGCGGACACCTCGAGCATGGCGCCGCGGCGGTTCCTCGTGTTCTGCATGGGAAACCCCCCGAAAGGGCAATGTCGTCAACATCACGTCGCCGCCGGTTTCCTCGGAGCAGCGGAATTTGCGTTTAATGCCAGGGCAACGTCGTCGGTACGGAGTGCCACTTGGATGGCGGCCACGAGTCGCGGTCGTCAGGTGCAGCCGGCTGCTTGCATGCGCTCGCGGGTTGTTTGAATCAGCCGCGGCACGTTGCGCAATTCTTCTTCAGAATGACGCTCGCCGGGGCGCGGGTTCTTCATGGCGTCCAAGGCCTGCAGGCTTTGCCGCTCCTCATCGCATGCCCTCTGCTTCACCACGCTGAGCGGCTCCTGTTCGCTGGCGATCCGTTGGCTCTCGGCTTCCCAGACACGGGTGCTTTCCCGGGTGCTCTGCAGGTCGGAGACCATCGTCGTGTAAGCCTGCGCGCAGGTGGCTGGCGAGATGTCCGGCCGGCATTCAGCGAGCTGCTGCATCAGGACCTTGAGACCATCGCCAGAGCCGGCAATTTCAGGCCCATGACGGGCCGCCAACACATCAAAACACTGTTTGGGCGTGGACGTCGGTGCACACGTGGCCACCAGCGCATTGAACCGGGTGAGTGACTGCGCCACATCTGCGTCCTGGGCGGCCCGCGCCATGGTCTCCTGCCTGGCGACGACTGCAGCGTCTGCAGCGGCTGCAACCTCAGCAGCACTGGGTGTCGGCGCCGGAATCACCTCGGGCGCGGGCGCGACCTCCTGCGTCGGCGCAGCGGACACGATGGCCATTTCCCTCTTGTGCATCTCCGCGGCCTCTCGGTTGCCGCAAGCAGCGCACAGGGCGCACAAAACAAACGCATACAAGGTCGTGCAACGCATGGAATTCCTGGCGGCAGATGATGGCGACCGCTATGTCGATCATGCGCGCAGAAATCCTGTGTGTTCATGCGGCAGATGCCTGCGGCGTTGAAAACGGCACGCTGTCGCTGTTGCACCGGGGCACGGGGGCACGGGGGATAGGCCACCACCGCGCAGCGCGAGATGGCTGCTTCGGTCGAGAGCCAGCGCAGCTTGCTGCAAAACGTGAGCGACATCCTGCTCTGCGGCCTGACGGTGTTTGACGCCGACCTGAAGCTGCAGGTCGCCAACAACGAGCATCAAAACTGTTTTTGCACCACTGCTTTTGGAACATCAGAAAGCCGGCAACTTTGACGAGGGCGTGGGCCAGGATGCAGGACAGGAGATCGCGACGCCAGAGGAAAAAGAGTGCGAAGACCAGACCCAGCGGCGCGGCGAACACGCGTTGAGCCGGGCCTCCATCCGCCCAAGGCGACGCAGGCAAGGAACAGCGTGGGGACCGCCAACACAGCCGTCCAGACTCGACTCGACATGGCTTGCTGCTTCCTGATTCGCGACAGCCTTCAGCCACGTTCTTTGTAGCTCATCACTCGAGCTACTCGCACGTCACGAAGGCGCCCCAACTTTCACGGGATGCACCATGACCATGAATCACGTCCAGTTCCAGCCCGGCCTGTTCAACGCCGAGTTCTTCCAGCGCTACGGAACCGAGGAACGCTGCGAGGCAACACTCCTCCAGTCGCGCTGGCCGGTTCCTGGCCATTCTTCGTTCGAGTGCTGGCGCCGCCTGCGCCATGAAGCCGCACGGATTGGCACGAGGCATCTTGTCAGCCAAACCCCTGCAGTCGCCGCAACGGTTCATCGGCGGCGCGATCGAGCGTGTGAACCAGATCATGGGCGCGATCCAGACGGCGACCCGCGAGCAGACCGATGGCATCTCGCAAGTCGGGCAGGCTGTGGCCGAGATGGACCGCGCCACGCAGCAGAACGCGGCCCTGGTCGAGCAGTCCGCCGCCGCTGCCGCAAGCCTGAACCGGCAGGCCAAGGCAATGATGGAAGTCGTCGGCCGCTTCAGGCTGAAGGCTGCTTGCGCGTGCGCTGCCGATCAGTGTTTGTGGTGCCGCCGTTCACAACGACAGGCATCCAATGTGCCTACAAGCTCACGCGTCGATATTCGCCGCCCTCAAGGCATTCGCTTCTATGAATTCGCGCCTCGGCTCCACCTCATCACCCATCAGCATGGTGAACACCCGGTCGGCTTCGATGGCGTCGTCGATCTGAACTTTCAGCAGGCGGCGCACGGTGGGGTCCATCGTCGTTTCCCACAGCTGCTCGGGATTCATTTCGCCCAGCCCCTTGTAGCGCTGGCGGCCCACGGCGTGTTCGGCTTGGCCCATCAGCCAGCCCATCGCGGCGCGAAAGTCGGCCACCTTCTGTTCCTTCATCTTCTCGCCCTCGCCACGACGCACCACGGCTTCAGGGCCCAACAGGCCGAGGAAGGACGTTCCGGCGGTGGCCAGCGCGGCGTAGTCGGCGCCATGCACGAAATCCTGGCTGATGACGCTGCTCTTCAGGTTGCCGTGGTGCCGGCGGCTGATGCGCAACAGGTGCTTGTCGGTGCGCTCGTCGAACTCGGCGCTGACCATCGCGTCCTTCAGCCCGGCCTGCAAGGCCACGGCGCTGGCCTCGGCCGCGGCAGCGCTGTCCAGATTCAGCGTCAAGCCGCTGGCAATGGCACGCACGGCGTTCACGTCCATCCAGTTGCTGAGCCGGTCGGTCACGGCGTTGGCCACCAGGTAGCTGCGCGCAAGTGCTTCCAGGGCCGGGCCTTGCAGGGCGTCACGGTCATCCGCGGTGGTGCCGACGCCATCCGGAAAGATGGCGGCGCCGTCCAGCGCCACGTTCAGCAAGAACGCGTCTAGCGCCAGACCGTCCTTCAAATATTCCTCGTGCTTGCCCAACTTCACCTTGTAGAGCGGCGGTTGCGCAATGTAGATGTGGCCGCGCTCCACCAGCACGGGCATCTGGCGATAGAAGAACGTCAGCAGCAAAGTCCGGATGTGCGCACCGTCGACGTCGGCGTCGGTCATGATGATGATGCGGTGGTAACGCAGCTTGTCGGCGTTGAAGTCTTCGGCGCCGATGCCCGTGCCCAATGCGGTGATGAGCGTGACGATGCTGTCGCTGCTGAGCAGCCGTTCATAGCGTGCGCGTTCGACGTTCAGTATCTTGCCACGCAGGGGCAGGATGGCCTGGAATTTACGGTCACGGCCCTGCTTGGCACTGCCGCCGGCGGAGTCGCCCTCGACGATGTAGATCTCGCATTGCGCTGGGTCTTTTTCCTGGCAATCGGCCAGCTTGCCTGGCAGGCCCAGACCATCCAGCACGCCCTTGCGGCGTGTCATTTCTCGCGCTTTGCGCGCGGCCTCGCGTGCACGTGCGGCGTCGACGATCTTGCTGCAGATGATCTTCGCGTCGTTGGGGTTCTCAAGCAGCCAGTCGGTCAGCAGTTTGCTGACGATGTCTTCCACCGGGCCGCGCACTTCGCTGCTGACGAGCTTGTCCTTGGTCTGGCTGCTGAACTTGGGCTCGGGCACTTTCACGCTGACCACGCAGGCCAGACCTTCGCGCATGTCGTCGCCTGCAATCTCGACGCGGGCCTTCTCTGCAATCTTGTTCTCGGCGATGTAGTTGTTGATGACGCGGGTCATCGCCGCGCGCAAGCCGGTGAGGTGTGTTCCGCCGTCACGCTGCGGAATGTTGTTGGTGAAGCAAAGAACGTTTTCGGCATAGCCGTCGTTCCACTGCATGGCCACCTCGACGCCGATGTTCGTGCCCTGGTCGCTCATCTTGTCGCCCATGGCGTGGAAGATGTTCGGGTGCAGCACCTTCTTGCCGGTGTTGATGAAGCCGACAAAACCTTTCACGCCGCCCGCAAAGGCGAAATTGTCTTCCCTCGCGTTGCGCTCATCGACAAGGCGAATCTTCACGCCGTTGTTCAGAAAGCTCAATTCGCGCAGGCGTTTGGCGAGCACGTCGTAATGGAAGTCGATGTTGCTGAAGATGGTGTCGTCAGGCAAGAAATGCACCTCGGTGCCGCGCTTCTCGGTTTCGCCGATGATCTTCATCGGGCTGGTTTCGAAGTTGTCTCGCATTTCGATCGCGCGGTTCTGCGTCACGCCACGCTTGAATTCGATCTGGTGCATCTTGCCTTCGCGGCGCACGATCAAACGCAGCCACACGCTGAGTGCGTTCACGCAACTTACGCCCACGCCGTGCAGGCCGCCGCTGACCTTGTAGCTGTTCTGGTTGAACTTGCCGCCGGCGTGCAGTTCTGTCAGTGCAATCTCGGCTGCAGAGCGTTTCGGCTCGTGCTTGTCATCCATCTTCACGCCGGTGGGAATGCCGCGGCCGTTGTCGGTGACGCTGATGCTGTTGTCGGTGTGAATGGTGACGACGATGTCGTCGCAATGCCCGGCCAGCGCTTCGTCGATGGCGTTGTCCACCACCTCGAACACCAAGTGGTGCAGCCCGGTGCCATCAGACGTGTCGCCGATGTACATGCCTGGGCGCTTGCGCACCGCCTCCAGCCCCTCCAGGATCTGGATGCTGCCTTCTCCGTACGCCGCACTGGCTTCGCTGCCGGTGCTGGCGGCCTGGCCTTCTGCGGTGGGCACGGCACGTTGCGTCACACCGTCTGTTGACGGGTTGATAGGCTTCTGCGGATCGGTCATCGGGGGCTTTCTGCTGTCGCGGGGCGCAATCTTTCGGCCCCTTTAGAAACGCTGAAGCGGGCCGCGGCCCGCTGCAAATTCGCGCAATGGCGCAACAGCGCAATGGCGCGGTACTGCGGTGTTGTCGCTAGATCCGCATCGGCATCACGACATACTTGAAGCCAGGCTGGTCAGGAATGCTGAACAGGGCACTGGCAGCGCTGTCCTGCAATTCCAGCTTCACCATTTCGTGCGGACTGTTGGCCAGCACATCGATGAGGTAGGTGACGTTGAAACCAATCTCGATGGAGTCGCCGCTGTAGTCCACCTCCAGCTCTTCCTTGGCTTCTTCCTGCTCGGCATTGCTGCTGGCAATCTTCAGCACACCGGGCTCGATGTTCACGCGCACGCCCTTGAACTTCTCGCTGGTGAGGATGGCCGCGCGCTGCAAGCTGGCCAACAACGGCGCCCGGCCCAGAACCACCGCGTTCTTGTGGTTCTTCGGGATGACGCGGTTGTAGTCGGGGAACTTGCCTTCGACGAGCTTGGTGATGAACTGCATCTCGCCGAACATGAACTTGGCCTGGTTGTTGGCAAAGCGCATTTCGATCACCGTATCCACGTCCTTCAGCAGGCGCTGCAATTCCAGCACCGTCTTGCGCGGCAGGATGACTTCCTGCTTCGTGGGCACGTCTTGTTCCAGCTCGCTTTGTGCCAACGCCAGGCGGTGGCCATCTGTCGCCACCAACGTCAATGTCTTGCCTTCGGCGATGAACAATATGCCGTTGAGGTAGTAGCGGATGTCGTGCACCGCCATCGCGAAATGCACCTGGTTGATGAGTTCGCGCAGTGTCTTCTGCGGCACGCTGAAAGTAGGGCCGAACTCGACACTTTCATTGACCAGCGGAAAGTCATCGGCGGGCAAGGTCTGCAGCGTGAATCGGCTTTTGCCGCCCTGCAGTGTCAGCTTGTTCTGCGCAGCGCTCAGGGTGACCATTTGCTCGGCCGGCAGGCTGCGCAGGATGTCGATCAACTTGCGCGCACCGACCGTGGTGGACATCTGGCCCGCATCACCGCCCAGCTCGGCTTGGGTACGCACCTGGATTTCCAAGTCACTGGTGGTGAACTCGATGTGGTTGCCGTTCTTGCGCAACAGCACATTGGCCAGGATGGGCAGGGTGTGCCGCCGTTCCACGATGCCTGCCACTGACTGCAGGGCTTCGAGAAGCTTGGCCTGCGCAGCTTTGAGAACGATCATGCCTTTTCCTCTTTTTTAACTTGGTAGTAGCTGGTAGAGCCGCAGCACATCTGGGGACAAGGCCATTTTCGCCTTATTCATCAACAACTTGGCGCTGCCTCAAGCTTGTGTGCCAGTCCCTGCTGCCGTTGTCACGCCAATGGGGACAAGTTGGTCTCGCGTGCCTCGGCTGTGGACAAGTGGTCAGTTGTGCGGGATTTCTCCACAGCCTTGTCAAAGTGCCGATTGTGACGTGGGCTAGGTGCTCGACGACATCGGTCGGCGCCAGCGCTCGGGCAATGCTCGGGCAGCGGGCGCTCACTCGGAGAGCCATGGTTTGCGGCCTCATCCCTTCAAGGTCTGCTCCAGCACGTGGAGTTGCTGGTTCAGTTCCGGATTGATGCTGCGTTCAGCGCCTATCTTGCGCACGGCATGCAGCACCGTGGTGTGGTCTCGGCCACCAAAAAGCTCACCGATTTCGGGCAAGCTTTTTTTTGTCATGTCCTTGGCCAGGTACATCGCAATCTGACGCGGCCGCGCGATGCTGGCCGGGCGCTTCTTGCTGTACATGTCGGCGACTTTGATCTTGTAGAAATCGGCCACGGTCTTCTGGATGTTCTCCACACCGATCTGTCGGTTCTGGATGGACAGCAGGTCTTTCAGCGCGTCGCGTGCCAAGGCGATGTTGATGTCTTTGTGGCTGAAGCGGCTGTAGGCCAGCACCTTGCGCAGTGCACCTTCGAGTTCACGCACGTTGGCACGCACGTTCTTGGCGATGAAGAACGCCACGTCTTCTGGCATCTCCGTGTTCTCGGCAGCGGCTTTGCGCATCAGGATGGCAACCCGCATCTCGAGCTCTGGGGGTTCGATGGCGACGGTGAGGCCCGCATCGAAGCGGCTCGTGAGCCGCTCGTCGATGTCCACCAGCCCCTTGGGGTAGGTGTCGCTGGTCATGATGATGTGGGCGCGCTTGGTGAGCAACGCCTCGAAGGCATTGAAGAACTCTTCCTGCGTGCGTTCCTTGCCGGCGAAGAACTGCACGTCGTCGATGAGCAGCAGGTCCAGGCTGTGGTACTTCGCCTTCAGTTCATCGAAGGTCTTGCGCTGGTAGTTCTTCACCACGTCGCTGA
>Ga0335397_10012805_pt1 | contig 10248 bp, 16 predicted proteins | sample MAT04_FD_205740 | JGI IMG/M metagenome (GOLD analysis project Ga0335397, IMG submission 205740) | Freshwater microbial communities from Lake Fryxell liftoff mats and glacier meltwater in Antarctica - MAT-04 (spades assembly) (version 2) ...
GTCCGGTTCCTGGGGGGGAGCCTGCCGCGAGGCAGGCCCCTACCCGAAGGGACCGCTTACCAGTGGCCACCTCCCGAATCGGCCCCGTACCTGCCTTCCTGGTGTTCGGGGTCGATCTCGTTTCATCTGCACGTCCCCGTCTCGCGATTCCCTCGTGTTCCGAGGAATTCTGGTTCTCTCCCGAAGGAGGTCATCGGCCGCAGACCGAAGTGATCGACGCCCGACGCTTCCGACTCAATCGACTGAACCCACGCGAGTACTCACCCAAAGAGGAGGTCATCATGACCCTGTTCACCCGCCTGACCGCGCGGGATTTTCCCATGCTCTTTCACCACTGCATCGGTCGCACCGGCGGGCAAGTACCGCCCGTCGTGATCCGCATTCAGGGAGGCACGCGAACGGTCTTCTCGACCACCGCGGGCGGCGTGATACTGACCCACTCGTCAGCCGCACCTTCCGCACCCCAGAGACGCGAAGACTGCGTTGTCCTCCCCGCAAAGCTTCTGGCCGAGGTCGCGGGCAACACGCAGGAACCCGTCTGCCTGGAGCGGCAATCGACTTTCCGCGGGATGGTGCGGTGGCGAGCACGAGGGGAGCCACGCCGTTTACCCGTCGAGTTGATCACGCCGGGTCCGTTCTCCGAGAGCCCGACACCGCCTTCTTTCACGTCTGTGTCGGCACGCTTGCTGATCGCGCTGTCCGAATGTGGACAATCCGCGGCGAGACAAAGTAGCGCGTATGCCTTGTCGAAGATTCAGGTCCAGGGAGGAGCGGGTCGCGTCATCGCCACCGATGGCATTTGTGCGATTCTCTGCGATGGGCTGTCGTTGCCGTTTGTCGACACGATCCTCGTCCCCGCACTGTCGGTTTTTGGAGCCAGGCCGTTTGCGCGGGTCGCGAACGTGAAGGTTGGGCTTTCGCCGACACACCTCGTCGTGGTCGCCGGGCCGTGGTCGGTCGCGCTCCCCACAGACACCCGGTCTCGCTACCCCGATGTCGCCTCGGCGATTCCCCGCCCACCACACACGATCGCCCGCATCGCGCGAGCCGACGCGGCGGAGTTACTCAAGCACTTGCCCGAATTGCCAGGGAAGGAGCACGAACTGCAACCGGTCACGATCGACGCCACTGGTGGGCTGCGTGGGCTACGTGTCCTGGGCCAAGTTCCCGGTGGCCTGACAAGTGAGGTGACGCTCGGTCGTTCGCAAGTGGAGGGGTCGGGTAATCGGGTCGCCATCGATCGGCGGGTGCTCGCTCGTGCCCTGACGCTCGGCTGCCACACCCTGAAACTGACACACAGCGGACCCATCATGCCCATCATGCTCGAAGGGGATGGCGTTTGTCTGCTGGTCGCCCCGTTCATCCCCGCTCTGATCGTGCCACGCATTCTGGACACTCACGAGGCCATCAGTGACGAAATCCCCGTCCCACTTCCGACCCTGAGCCGGGCTTCCCACACACAAAGCCCGGCTCCGAAGTCACTTGATACCAACGACCCCACACAACCCCAGGGTGATAAGGGTGGTGAGGGTGATGAGGGTGATGCAAACCACCCGTTTGCGATTGCCGAGGAACTGCGTGCCACGCTGACGCGCGCCGCGACTCTGTCCGCTCGGCTCCTGTCGGCCTTGCGGCCGTCGAAGTAAGTGAAGAAGACGCTGTGCGGCCTGGCCGCCGGAGACAACTCCACCGCGGCAACAGCGGCCAATCAAACTGCTTCTACTTCGAACGTTCACCTTCGACAGCCCCACCGACCCCCACCGACCCGAGGAGGGAGTGTAGGCGCGGGCGGGTTGTCGGACCGTTTCGAGATCGCAGCGCCGTGTCCTCCGATTGATCGGAGGTTACGGCGTTCTTCGTTGATCGGGTCGCGCAGCGACCAACAGTCGACGGCTTTCGCGCCGTGCGAAGGCGGACGTGTTTTTGACACGACCGCCTCCGCGTGGGGGCGGTCTCAACTGGAGAACCATTGGAGAACCCCATGAATGCTTGGACTTGCCACGAGGAGTGGAAAGCCGAGTTCGAGAGCTTGCTGCCCAGGATCACGAGGTACTTTGCGTCCGTGTTTCGGTTCATTCGTTGTGCGGTTTGCGGGCAACCTGATCGTGGCGGCGTTCTTCGCGGCGGACAAGGACAACCATCGAAACGCAAAGCGTGAAGATTACAAACGCGCACTCTCGGTCTACCTCCAGAAGTCGTTGCCGCAACTGCGACCGAACAAGGAGGAAGCCGCACTCCGTAGCGGTCCGAACGCGATTGAGCCGTTCCACTGGGAAAAAAGCGTCGAACACCGACTCCAGCGGAACAGCGCCCGGGGGAACGGCCGACCTGTTCTGACGGCAACCTGCTGTGGTAAGATGGCCGCACCAACACGGGAGGAAATCATGGCAATCGAAGGCACCGTCGTGAATGGGATGGTGGTTTTTGACGGCAACCCACAACTGCCCGAGGGAGCGCGGGTGCGGGTCGAACTGGCAGACGCTGACGACGACCTGTGGGACGAGTTGGCGAAGGCACCGCCGCCACCACCGACGGAAACATACGAGGAACATCTGGAGAGCCTGCGCAAATCCATTGCCGCAGCTCAGGCCGGGGAGAAGGGAATGTCGGTCGAGGAAGCGTTCGCCGAGATCAACCGAGGGTTAGACCGACACACGAACGGGGAGGGATGAACTGTGTCGCGACAGGTTCGTATTCTCCCACCGGCCCAGTCTGACCTGCGAGGAATCGCGGAGACCATCCGGGTCCGGGTCTCGGTCGCGTCAGCAAAACGATGGGCAGCGTTACTCCGTGCCGCCATCGACGAGCTTGCGGATTCGGCGGAGAGGCACCCCGAGGCTGACGAAGCCGCCGACCTGGGAATCGACCTGCGAGTGCGGTTCGCCGGCAAACGACCACACATCTACCGCATCCTGTTCACCTTCACGGACCACGTGGTGAATGTTTACAAGGTTCGCCACGCGGCCCAGGACTGGCTCACGGAAGACGACATCTGAACAACCCGGAACGCCGAGGACGAGCGTGGAAGTCCGCAAGAAAGCGGATGCTAACTCGTGCCCTGACGCTCGGCTGCCACACCCTGAAACTGACACACAGCGGACCCATCATGCTCGAAGGGGATGGGGTTTGTCTGCTGGTCGCCCCGTTCATCCCTGCTCTGATCGTGCCACGCATTCTGGACACTCACCAGGCCATCAGTGACGAAATCCCCGTCTCACTTCCGACCCTGAGCCTGGCTTCCCACGCACGAAGCCCTGCTCCGAAGTCACTCGATACCAACGAGCCCACACAACCCGAAGGTGGTGAGGGTGATGAGGGTGATGCAAACCACCCGTTTGCGATCGCCGAGGAACTGCGTGCCACGCTGACGCGCGCCGCGACTCTGTCCGCTCGGCTCCTGTCGGCCTTGCGGCCGTCGAAGTAAGTGAAGAAGACGCTGTGCGGCCTGGCCGCCGGAGACAACTCCACCGCAGCAACAGCGGCCAATCAAACTGCTTCTTCCTCGGAACGTTCACCTTCGACAGCCCGCCACCGACCCCCACCGACCCGAAGAGGGAGTGTAGGTGCGGGCGGGTTGTCGGACCGTTTCGAGATGGGAACGCCGTGTCATCCGAACCGATTGGTCGGAGGACACGGCGTTCTTCGTTGACCGGGTGACGCAGCGACCCGCAGCGACCAACAGTCGAAGGCCGTGCAAAGGCGGACGTGTTTTTGACACGACCGCCTCCGCGTGGGGGCGGTCGCAACTGGAGAACCATTGGAGAACCCCATGAGTGCCTGGACTTGCCACGAGGATTGGAAGGCCGAGTTCGAGAGCGTGCTGCCCAGGATCACGCGGTACCTGGTGTCCGTGTTTCGGTTCGTGAGGTGCGCATCCACTCGCGCCGACATGATTGCCGAAGGTGTGGGACTGTGCTGGAAGTGGTTCGTCCGCGTGAGGCAGCAGGGGAAAGACCCCGCCGAGTTTGTGACGACGATGGCACGGTATGCGGCTCGTGCTGTTCGTTCCGGAAGGACGGTGTGCGGCCAGCAGAAGAGCAAGGATGTTCTCTCGTTGACCGCGAAGTTAAAGTTCGGCGTGAGCGTCGTGCGCTTCGCTCCGGGTGCTGCTCCGGAACACGCCGCGCGGCAAGCTCCCGCGACCGACGATAATCTCGTTTACGAAGAGCATGTCTCGGACGACACGCAGACGCCGGTGCCCGACCAGGCCGCGTTTCGCATCGACTGGCCTCACTTCATGAACACCCTCACCAAACGGGACGGTTCCATCGCGGCGTTCCTCGCTCTGGGTCATCAGGCGACCGAAGCCGCCGCGGCGTTCAAAGTCACGGTGCCGCGAATCTCGCAGATCCGAAAAGACTGGCAGCGTCGGTGGTACGAGTTTCACGCTGGTCCGCTGAGTGATCAGATGAGCGAAGTTACGCCTTGACCCGTTCTGTCAACTGGAACGACCTATTCCTCAACACCATCAACCTGGAGAAGAACCATGTCCGCAACGACCATGAACGGAAAGCCCCGCAAGCAGTTGGCCGAGCAACTCGACCGCCTCGACACGATCATCGACGCCCTGGCCGATGTGCTGCCCCAGGCCGTCTCCGATGCTTGCCGCGAAGGTGCCAGGGCCGCCGTGAAAGATGTGCTTCTCGAAGTCTTGTCGAACCCCGAGCTGAGAGCCTTGATCGCTCCACCGGCGATTCCAGCTCCACCTCCCGCGGTTCGCGACACGCCGCCAGCACCGTCGCCGAAACCAGCCGCACCGTCACTCTGGAGCAGACTCAAGTCGAAGGTGAAGGCCGCGAAGGATGCCGTCATCGGTGCCGCCCTCAACATCAAGAACGCCGTCGTGGATCGCTGTCGCGCCGTGCGTGATGCCATCGTCGTCGTGGGCAGCGCCGGTGGCGAAGCCGTCCCCGTCCGCAAGATCGCGGGGATCGCTTCGGCAGTCGGTATCGCCGTTGGCGTCGCGTGCTTGATGGTGCCCGACACCCTGGCGGCCGTCATTGGTGGGCTGGGAGCCGCTGGCACCGCGATCGGCGTCCAGGTGGGTTGCTGGCTGCGGCGAGCCGCGTGTCGCGTCGGGCTGCTCGCCTGATTGAGTTCAGTTCGGTGTGCAGCGTTTGGTCGAGCGGTCGGTGTCGTGAAGAATCTGGCCGGTCACCGCGTTCGCGAAAGCGAGCGAGTCAGCCCGTGCAGGTTCAAGATCGACTCCAACGGCAGACGGCTCGATCAGGTTCCACACACCGAAGAGCACGCCCGTGCTGTTCACACACGCCGTGAGCTTTTCGCTCGCGTTCCTCGGCTGCTGACTTCTGATCGAGTTCGTGATGTTTCCCGTCTCGCGTTGACCTATCAGGGTGAAACGCGAGAGGGGAAACACCACGAACTCGACAACGGAAGAGCCGCGAACACTGTGCCAAATTTTTACTTATTGGCCGGCGTCGGGTCGAAGTTTGGCTGAAGGAACTCCGTCACCCAGCGATGCCGTTCCTGCGTCAGTTGGCGGAGGAAGAGCCGCGCGTTTGAACTTCTTGGAACTCCCGATCGAGGAGCGTGGCCTGTACTTCGCACAGGCTGCGACTCGGCGCGGGTTGTCGCCGGTGATCCTGGAGAAGGACTTCTGGGTATGCTGGCTGCTCGGCGTGCTGTTCGAGTCGCGGTTCGCCGATTCGTTGGTGTTCAAGGGCGGCACGTCGTTGTCGAAGGTCTTCGGCGTCATCAATCGCTTTTCGGAAGACATCGACCTGTCGCTGTCGCCTGAATTCCTGGGACTCCCCGATGCTGGGGAAGTCGGAACCAAGCCAACAAGTGGATGAAGAAAGCCGAGACCGCCTGCGGAGACGCTGTGCGGAATCAGATTGGACCGGAACTGGAACTCGCGGTTGCAGCCGTGCTGGGTAAACGAGAGAGTCCGTGGTTCGAGTTCCTCACGGACGTTGCCACGAACTCGCCGGTCCTGCCTTGCCGCGGTCCCGCGAGAGTCGGGCAGCAGCCACCACGTCGAGCAGAGTCTCTTGATTGCTCAAGTCCCGGCCTTCGGTGACGTAAGGCCGGAACAGAGCTTCGACCACCGGATCCTGCACGCCCTGTGTGTCGGCCAACCAGATGAGTCGGTGACAGTCGAGGGTGTTCGGCGTTCTCTTCATCCGGTCGAAGTCGAACACGATGCCCTTGGTCACGCCGACTTCCTACATCCTGGCGTCGAGGGCGAGTGACTGTTCCCAACTGCTGAACTTCGCGATGCGATAATCTCGTCGGTTCATGCCTTCCTTCGGCATCTGGGGGTTCAGTTGAAACGGGTGCCACCGAACCCGAAGATCGTGTGGTCCGCTCATGTCGCGGATGGCCGTCTCCAGCCTTCGTTTACCAACGAGGCACCACGGACAGATCACGTCCGAAATCACGTCGATTGTCAGGGTCATCTCGGGCCTCTTCAAACGCGAGCGGAGAACCTTCGGCGTCCTGGGGCATGTTACGCACGGCAACCGCATCCGCGAATGGCGATCGGCATGTGTGTGATTGCCGAGGCCACCACGACAAAGATTCCTCCCCGTGCGAAACACTCTTCGCAACGTATCTCTCGAAATCGTTTGTATGTGCGGTTGAGTCCACAAGTTGTTAACTCTTCTGTAGGCCGCTGAAACCCTGGAAATCTTCGGAGTTGATGAGCCTTGCGATGTGAAACCAGGACACGCCGAACTTGTCTTGCTGTTTTCCGCCTCACGGAGGCGTCCGAAGGAGCGCCCGGCGTTGCCCTTGCTCGTCGGAGTACTTCAGCACGCCGCCAATCACGCTGGTGGAGAGTTTGGCCCGCTTGACCGCCCGCTTGACCGTATCATACCAGGGCCGACATGCGGTCTCACGATCGCTCGTCCATGAGCCGGGCTACCAGGTCTCGGCAACCCGTGGCAATGCGTCGGAAGCCGACGCTGAGTCCGTCCTCATCGCAGAGGCGTGACCAATACTTCAGCGCGTGATTCGCCACTTCGTGCCACAGATGCAGGTTCAAGGCGGTTGGGGGCCGTGGGGCGAATTGCCTCTCGACCAAGTTCGCGTCCGTCGGCGCGAATACCATCGGCAACATGTCGTATACGGGCGTCGGAGTCAACATCAACTCCCTTGCCTCCTCGGCGAAGAAGCAAAAGTTGCCGAAGTGCCTGTCTGTGTTCCCGATGAGATCTCCAAAGGTGTCCAGCCAGACCAGCCGGTCAGCATGTCCGGCTTCCATACTCAAGGACGGCTCGTCAAGAATACGCTGGCTGGCTCTGCTCCAACTATCGAAGTCATCGCCGAGGTAGTGGCAGTTAATGGCGTACAGCGAGATCACTCCCCGACGACCCTGCCTGCCAACTCGGTCGAAGCGTTCCATCTCCAGGTACCTGCTCCCGTCGAGGTCGAACCACTCCGAACGGGAGACGGGAACACCGGCTTCCCGCAGCACCTCCAGAGCGAGGTGCTCGCAGATGAGCAAGTCGCGCCACCTGTCCGCCGCCGCGCCGTCACCGCTGGCAAACTTCACCAGCACGTGACGACCTTCGGAATAGGTGATGAACTTGGGATGTTCGCCGCCGGCGGACGAACCCGGTTGACCGGCCAGCGCGCCTGTGGCGAGGTTTGGATAGTCCGCCCTCGTGCGTGGCTGGGGTTGCCCCGAGAGGAAGCGGTTGAGCGACTCCTCGCCGAGAATGATGTTGCCGACGCAGTCCTCGCCACGCATGGCGAGTGCGATCAGTTGGTGGTCATCGCTCCAGTCTCTGATGCGTTCTGGCAGTCTCAATTCTGGGTAAAGGGCCGGGAAGCCGCGCCCGATGTAGCCCTGAAGCCGCATGTCCTCCGCAAAGGGGGGGAGTCCCGGGAACGACTGGCCGTCTCCTGACTCTCGCTCCAGCCAGCATCCGCCTCCTGCGAGAAAGTGCAAAACACCATGCCGGGTCGGATGGCCACGCTCGTCCACGCGGAAGACAGGCGAATGGCGTCCGAGGCCAGCGACCTCCCGAGGCAATGCGTAGCGTGTCGCCACACTCCGCCCGAACCGACAGACGCGAGGACCTGCCTCACGCACGAGGCGAGACATTACCGGCTGAGAGATTCCGAGTTCCTTCTGAATCTCCTCGCCGCGCAGAAGCCCACGTCTCCTCAAGACCCCAAGGAGCCGATCCAACTTCTCCACCGAGCTTTCTCCGAATAGCTTTTTGAATAGCTTTTCTTTTCCGATATTCAATAGTAGCAGTGCCTTCGGTGGAATTGACAATCAAAATCCGGATAGCTCCTGGAATTGCTCATTCAGCCCTTCCAACAAGCGATCCCGGGCCGCATTCCCAGCGAACTCCCCTGACGCCCGACCGCTCTGTCGGACCGAACCAACCACAGTCGACGCCGGCAAAGACGCTGGTGATGATTGCCGCGGATCAAGGGGTAGGAAAGACCTCGGAGGCGGGATGTTCGCGAACTACCCCCCCGGCAGGTCGCGTGCGAGGATCACCCGAGCCCCAGGCCAGTCCCCACCAGGGTAAATGAATGTGCTTTGCCGTGAGCCGGGGTGATCCGCACTGGCATGGAGATGCACGAACGATACCGGCTCGGGGGCGGCACTCATGCCTTCTTCGCGCCGGGCTTGCCCGCCTCGACGACGAACGATGCCCGTGTGAGGAGCTTCCCGCCAGGTTTGGTCACATCCTCGCAGACGACGTAGTCGCTTGTCCAGTTCTCGGGCGTGACAGAGCAACGGACGTAGCCGCGCTCGCGGTTGTGAAACTTCACGCACGGATTGGCACCGAGCAGGTCGTCCAGCCCCTTCGGCTTGTCGATCCCGGTCCCGCCGCTGGAAATGCTCGTGCCGACAAACTCGGTCGCGACGACCGGCGTCTCCGCCTTGCGGTCGTCCACGCGCAGGTCGTTCACCCAGTTGGAGTGGATGTCACCGGTGAGTACCACCGGGTTCGGCACCTTGCGATCCGCGAGGAATCTCACAAGCGCCATCCGCTCGTGCGCAGCACCCGGCCACTGGTCCATGAATTTCGCGGTTGGGGACCGTCTGCTTGAGCTGACGGGGGAAAACCGCGCCCATGAGTAAAAGAGAACAACCGACATTACGTGAGACAGTCGGCAACGGCATCATGCTTTCATGGAGCACGTAACAGAGCATAACAGACGGAACGCTGGTGCGGTTGACTCACTCAAGTATTACGTCGTTTGGTGTCCGAAGTATCGTCGCCCGGTTCTTGTTGAAGCGGTTGCGACCCACCTCCGCGCCTGCGACAAGAATTCCTGACCCTGAAATCCCGACTCTCAACATTGTAGAGTCGGTCGTACTACACAGACACAGTCGGGGCCGTGAGCGAAATCACCGTGAAGCGATACATCGAGAACCAAAAGGGAAGTCGTTCGTGAGACTAGCGTATCAATACCGACTGTTCGTCAATACCAATCAGTCGCGTGAACTCGCGACGATGGTCGAGACGCATCGTTTCGAGGGCCACACATGAAGTCTTGCGCCAAGTGTAATCAAGCGAAGCCGCTGAGTGATTTTGGCAAACGTTCTCGCAGCCCCGACGGACTTCACCCGCGTTGCCGAAAATGCGTGAGTGACGATAGTCGTGACACCGAGCCAGCAACCCTGCGTATCGACAGAAGGCGTTAATACGCTGTCAGCAGTGGCACGCAAACAATCGCGGTGTCGCCCGTGCAAGAGCAACCGCCCACTACCACAACAACAAAGATCGGCACCGCAACACTCGCCTTCTTCGGAAGTACGGAATAGGTCTTGCGGATTACGACTCCCTGCTTGCCCTTCAGTTCGATGCCGCCGAGGATCATGGCCAGTTGCGTTGTCGTGATGGCGAGTTCCTTGCTTGTGGCGGTGGGGAAGGCGAACGTCCCCTTCTCTAGTCGTCGGAGGTAGAGTGCGAAGCCGTCGCCCATGAAGCCAAGGATCTTGAGCTTGTCGCCGCGTCGGTTCTTGAAGACGAAGATGTCGCCGGAAGCGGGGTCGCGGCCAAGGATCGTGCGAACGACACCAGCGAGGCCGTCGATCCCCTTGCGTCCGTCCTGGGACTCGACGGCCACGTAGATGGTGCCGGTGGTGCCGATGTTCAGCATGTCGTGGCTCCCAGTGCGAGAACCAGGCGTGCGAGTTGCTGGGCAACAGCGGACAACGGCACGCGGAGTTGAAGTCCCGATGGCAGGATGACCTCGACGACCGCATCGGGCACAACACGGACGGGGACGAAGACGGGTGCTGGCTTCGGCTCG
>Ga0335397_10012813_pt1 | contig 10244 bp, 8 predicted proteins | sample MAT04_FD_205740 | JGI IMG/M metagenome (GOLD analysis project Ga0335397, IMG submission 205740) | Freshwater microbial communities from Lake Fryxell liftoff mats and glacier meltwater in Antarctica - MAT-04 (spades assembly) (version 2) ...
GACCAGTTGCGGCGGCGACAGCGTCGAGTACGAGAAACGTGCCTTCGAGTCGGGCACCTGATCGATGGTGAACGCGTTGCCGGGCACGAACGCAACGCCCTCCTTCACTGCAGCGGCAAGTAGCTCGGTGGTGTCTGGCATGTCGCTGAACTCCGTCCACAGGAACATCCCGCCCGCGGGTCGGTGGAACGAGATTCTGTCGCCGAGGGTGCTCTCCAGGGCGTCGGCCAACGCCACGCACCGTTCGCGGTACATCGGCACGATGCGAGCCTTTTGCGCGTCCAGCCAACCCGGCTGACTGACGACATTGGCCAACAGCAACTGGGCAAAGCTGGAGGTGTGCAGGTCGGCCGCTTGCTTGGCGCGCGCAACCCAGGCCATCACCTCCGGCGGCCCGATCATCCAGCCGACACGAAAGCCGGGGGCGACGATTTTCGAGAAGGTGCTGAGGTAGACCACGCGCTCGGTGAAGCTGGCGATCGGCGGCAATGGGTCGCCCTCGAAGCGGATTGCCCCATACGGGTCGTCCTCGATGATCAGCAGCTGGTACTGGTCGGCCAGCGCAGCCAGCTGTTGGCGTCGCGCCAACGACATCGTCGCGCCCGACGGGTTGTGGAAGTTGGGCACCACGTAGACCATCTTCGGCTTGAGGCCGGCTGCCAGGCGTTCGGCGAGCACCTCGACCTGCATGCCGTCCTTGTCGCCGGGGATGACGTCGAACTTCGGCTGAAAGAGCTCCAGCGCCTGGACCGCACCGAGGTACGCCGGCGACTCGGAGACGACGATGTCGCCCGGATCGATCAACACTTTCGCGAGCAGGTCGAGCGCCTGCTGCGAACCATGAGTGACCAGGATCTCGCCGTCGACCGCGACCGCCCGACCAAGCTCAGCGGTGTACCGCTGCGAGATCCACTGGCGCAGCTCGATCACGCCGTCGGTGGCGCTGTACTGCACCACTCGTGGGCCGTACTCGCTCAGCAGTCGGTCCGCCTCACGACGAAGGTCGGCCAGCGGAAAGCTGTCGGGGGTAGGCAGCCCACCGGCAAGTGACAACATGTCTGGCATCTCGGTGACCTTGAGGAGGTCGCGGATTGCCGACGACCGAAGCCCCTGGGTGCGTGTCGCGAAGTGGAACGTCATAGCGGTTGCACGGTACTTCCTGGGTGCTGCCTGCTGTCCAGCCACCGACACATGAATGGGGTGCTGTCGCTACCTCCGAGGGAACAGGCCATCCACGAACTGGTCGGACGGAAAGCGCTCGGTCGAGTCCTCGAGCTGCACGCCAAAAGTGTTCAGTGCCATCGACACGAGGGTGTATTGCCCGACGGCGAAAACCAGGTCCATCAGCTGTTGCTGACTCCACGTGGCGGTCAACGCCGACCACGTCAGGTCATCGACGAACTGATCTGTCACGAGCTGCTCGGTGGCTTGGAGCAGCGATCGGTCCCCATCGCTCCAGCCGTCGGCCGTCGAGCCGAGGGTGAGACGCACGATCTCCGAGTCGGTCAGGCCTGCTGCTCTGCCGATGACCGCGTGCTGCGCCCACTCGTAGCCCGACCGGCACAGGAAGCCAGTCCGCAAAATCACCAGCTCGCGCTCGCGGGCCGGCAACGTGTTGCCATTGAGTACGTGATTCGCAAACACGACCCAACGCTTGAGCAGCTTCGGGTGTCGGGCGATGGTCGCGAAAACGTTCAAGACCGGTCCGTGGGCCGAGTTGGCCGCAAGCACCGGTCGTGAATCATCTGTCCATTCTTCTTCGGTGACGGGCTGGATTCGAGGCAGGCGAAGACGCATGCCTCGAATCCTTGCACCTCGCCGAAGCGGAAGGTATGTGCTAGCGGCTCGCAGGGGCGCGACGGCTGCGGCCACGCGGGTTGGTCGACGGGCGTGAGGCCGGGCGACCGTCCTGCGTGACACGGGCCGGACGGCCGGCGTCGGTGGTGGCTGCAGCGGCCGGACGCGAGGCGCCCGATCGCTGCGACTGGCCCTGGCCGGAGCGTGAGCCCTGGCCCGAACGTTGGCCCGAACTCTTGGCCGGCCCACTGCCCTGACGATGGCTGCCGGCGCGCTGACCCTGGCCCTGACGCGGCCCACGCTCGACCATCGGCGCGGCCTGCGCAACGGAGATGCGACGGGCTGGCTGTGCCGGCCCGGCGAGTGCCTCGAGGATCGGGTGGTTGGCATGCACGGCGTCGGTCACGATGGGCTCGATGCGAGCGGAACGCATCATCGACCGGACCTCTTTGCGCTGGTCCGGGGTAGCAATCGTGACGACGATTCCTTCGGCGCCGGCGCGGGCGGTGCGGCCCGAGCGGTGCAGGAACGCCTTGTGCTCCGCCGGCGGGTCCACGTGGACCACGAGGCGAACGTCGTCGACGTGAATGCCGCGGGCTGCGATGTCGGTAGCAACCAACACCTTCGTCTGGCCAGAGGAGAAGTCGGCCAGGTTGCGCTCGCGAGCGTTCTGCGACAGGTTGCCGTGCAGTTCGACAGCCGGGATGCCCGACTGGCCGAGCTGCTTGACCAGCTTCTTGGCGCCATGCTTGGTGCGGGTGAACAGCAGGCAGCGATCGGCGCCGGCAGCGAGGCGACTGACCACACCGAGCTTGTCGGTGAGGGCCGTCTCCACCAGGTAGTGGGTCATTGCTTCGACGGGCGAGTCGGCCGGGTCGAGGGCGTGGTTGACCGGGTTGACCAGGTAGCGATCGATGAGCACCTTGACGTCGTTGTCGAGCGTGGCGCTGAACAGCATCCGCTGACCAGTGCGCGGCGTGCGATCCATGATGCGCTTGACGCCGGGCAGGAAGCCCATGTCGGCCATGTGGTCGGCTTCGTCGAGCACGGTGACTTCGATGCGGTCGAGCCGGCAATGGCCCTGCTTCATCAGGTCTTCGAGACGGCCCGGGCAGGCAACCACGATGTCGACGCCCGCCTTCAGCGCACCTGTCTGGTTGCCAAAGCCAACGCCGCCGTAGATGACGGTGTGGCGCAGGCCCATGGCCTTTGCGAGAGGAGCGATGGTGGCCGCCACTTGGTTGGCCAGCTCTCGGGTGGGGACCAGTACGAGACCGCGCGGCGAGCCGGGACGAGCCTTCTCGCCGCTCTTGGCGAGCGCAGCGACGAGCGGGATGGCGAAGGCGATGGTCTTGCCACTGCCGGTCTTGCCGCGACCGAGGAGGTCCTTGCCGGCAAGGGAGTCGACGAGCGTGACAGCCTGAATGGGGAACGGTGCCGTGACGCCGTCGGCGGCGAGGGCGTTGATGATGGGCGTGGGAACGCCGAGGGACGCGAACGAACGCGCGTCTTGAGGGGACGACATTGAAATTGGAATGGCTCTCTGTGTAGGGGTGGCCGTGGATGCACTCACACCGCGTTGGACTTTGCCAACAACCGCTGCACTCGACCTCTGCGACAACGGTGTCACAGCGGCTACAGACTACAGGTGTTGTCACCTGAACTGTCTGATGGTGCGCTTCGCCACGAACGGTCAGACGTCACAGGTGTATCGTCCGCAGCCATGCAGATCTCGCTAGAGGGCAAAGTTGCGCTGGTCACTGGCGCGTCGCGCGGGATCGGAAAGGCAATCGCCAGCACGATGGCCGCGTCGGGGGCGCAGGTGATGTTGACGTCGCGCAAGATCGACGCGCTCCGTGCGGCCGCAGCGGAGATCGTGGCGCTGACACCGGGGGCTGATGTCGAAGTGTTCGCCGCCAACACCGGCGATGTTGCATCAGCGGGGGAGTGTGTGGCGGCAACCATCGAGCGCTTCGGCGGGCTCGACATCATCGTCAACAACGCCGCCACCAACCCGTACTTCGGGCCGACGCTCGGTGTCGACGAAGCACGTTTCGACAAGACGTTCGACGTCAACCTTCGCGGACCGCTGTTCTGGTGTCGAGCCGCGTGGGAACAGGCGCTGAAGGACAAGCCCGGTGTCATCGTCAACATCGCCTCCGTAGGTGGGCTGCGCGCCGAGGGCGGGCTGGGTGTCTACAACCTGACCAAGGCAGCGCTGATCCACATGACCCGTCAGTTGGCTGGGGAACTGGGCCCGACGCGTGTCGTTGGTATCGCTCCAGGCCTGGTGCAGACCGACTTCGCTGCGTTCCTGGTGGAGAACTTCGGCGACCGGCTGGCTTCGCAGTTGCCGCTGCAGCGCCTCGGCGAACCGCAAGACATCGCCAATCTCGCTGTGTTTCTTGCGTCGGACGCAGCCTCGTGGATCACCGGCGAGACGTACGTCATCGATGGCGGCGCCGGAGTCCGCAGCACGGGCTGATGGTACGGTCGCACCATGCGCTGTGCCCGATACGTCGCCGTCCTGGTGGGGCTGTGTTCGTTCGTCCTGAGCTGTACCAACCTGTCGCCCAGCAAGGCGCGGGCCAGCGATGTGTACGCCACCGTCATCCGTTCCTTCGCCACGCAGCCTGAAGGTGAACAGCCGTTGAAGGTATTCGTCGAGCCACGTGGTGAAGGCTCATCGATCAGCGTCGACGTGCAGGCCGAGGTCGTCACGGCCGTGGAGGACGTCGCGGAAGTGCGCTTCATCGACGCCCGTTCAGAGGCACTCGTCGAGGATGAGGCGGAAGTGTCGGGCGTCCGCGATGACGGCATCCTCCTGGCGTTCGGTCCCGTGCCGAACGATGCATCCGAAGTCGTCGTCGAAGTCGATCAGTACATCGACGACACGAACCTGGCCACGCACCGGTTCGTCATTCATCGCAGCGGTGAGGAATGGATCATCGACGACGCGTCGGTGACCTACGAAACCATTACTCCTGACGAGCCATAGAGCCGTCCGAATCCGCTTCGAAGCGCTCCACCGCCTGCTGTGCGGCGGCCAGCATTCGATCGACCAGGTCTGTGGTTGCCGGTGTACCCGACAGCACGGCGTCGCCCTTCGCAGCGAGGTCCGCCCACGCGTCCGGCGGCTGGATGGTTCGCTGCGCGAGCGCTGAGCGGATTGCTGCGTGACTGGTAACGATGGACAGCCGGCGCGCCCCCTGCTGTGCCTGCACCCTGGCCTCGTCGAACAGCGCCCGTGGAAGCTGCGACGTAGGGGAGTAGGTGGATGCACCGAGCAACAGCGCGCCAGCCCCGCGACGCCATGACGAGCTTCCCTGTGAGGCGAAAGAGATGCCGCTGACCAGCAACACGATGGCCACGACGAGGATGCCGACTCTCGGGCTGGGCGTCAACATCACTGCCAGCACTGCGCCGGTGACGTTGGAGAGCTGGAAGCGCAGCTCGTTCGCGGAGATGGCCCGCCCCCTCGCGACATCTGGGACCTTCCCGTACATCGCGTCCATGGTGCGCGTAGCGACGCTGCTCCCGAGACCGATCGTGAACGCCACCACCACAATTCCGAAGTTACCGGCAGTCAAGACACTCACGGCCGTGACCACACCCGGCACCAGCAGGACGAGCGCGATGACTTGATGAGCGACGAGGCGGCGGTGCAGCGCACCGGTGACGAGAGTGCCGATGAACGACCCGATGCCGCTTGCGGCGAGTGCGACCACGAACAACCACGCATCCACTCCGCCGCGCTTGATCGCGAACGCCAGTAGGTACGCGAGCGCACCTGTCGATGCTCGGATGCCGCACACCGCCAGTCCCGCGCGACGCACCTCCGTGGGCACTGCCACCCGAACGTAGCGTGCACCTGGCCGGGCCGACAGCGAAGCGGTGGGAATGCGGTGAGCCGTGAGGGCAGCGACAAGGAAAACCGGTACGGCGAGGAGTGGAACCAGTTCGGCATTGACCAGGCCGAGTACTGCGGCACCGATCAGCGTGCCGAGACCACCAGCTACCGTTCCGACGCGGCTCAAGTGTCCGCTGGCGTCGGCCAGGCGATCTGGCTCGGGCACCAGGTTCGGCAGGATTGCCGTGCGCGCCAGCGCGTACACCTTGCGGCTGAGCAGCACCACGAACACCAGCGGGTAGAAGACCGGCGACTTCAACGAGCTGACCAGCGCCAGTGCTGAGACCGCTCGGAGCAGTTGGGTGGAAATCATCGTGGCGCGAAAGCCCGCCCGAGTGCGCTCGAGCAATGGCGACAGCACGGGAGCAATGACTGCAAGCGGCGCGACCGTCAACACGAGGTAGAGCAGGATGCGGTCGCGAGAGGCCTCCAACGACACGCTGAAGAACAGTGAGCCGAGCAGCGAGATGTTCAGGAAGCCGTCGGCGACGTCGTCGAGTGCATGGGTGACGGAAAGTCTGCGGACCTCGGGCGGGCCAGCGATTGCCTGGCGCGCCCGAGCCCTCCACGCTTGCTGGGGCCGGGGCTCCGACGGGTCCGATGCCACCTCCCAAGTATTGCCGCACTCGCCGGCGTTCAGTCCGCATCGTCGCGAACCGACGGGACATACTTGCGTCGGTGAGTGACACGGAGATCCCAGGAGTCGACCTTCTGGTGCTGCGCGACTGGATGGACGCGCTCTCCCTGGGTGACGGTTCGCTCGACGATGCCGAACTGATCACCGGCGGTACGCAGAACATCCTGTTGCGCTTCACGCGCGCCGAGCGGGCGTACGTGCTGCGCCGGCCACCTGTGAACAAGCGGGCCAACAGCGACGAGACGATGCGGCGTGAGTCGCGAGCTCTTGCGGCGCTGGCCGACAGCGATGTGCCGCACCCTGCGTTGATTGCAGCCGAACCAGACCCGGACGTGCTGGGCGCGGCGTTCTACCTGATGCAGTCCGTCGATGGTTTCAACGCGACTCTTGGGCTGCCCGCACCATTCGACACCGACCTCGCGTGGCAGCGCGAGATGGGTCTGTCGATGGCCGACGCAATTGGGTCGTTGGCTGCGGTCGACCACGTGGCACTCGGCCTCGCAGACCTTGGCCGTTTCGATGGCTGGGCGGAGCGGCAGGTTGGCCGCTGGCGCAGACAACTGGATAGTTACAGCGAGCTGGCCGCTTACCCCGGGCCGGACATACCGGGTGTCGACGCCGTGGGCGAGTGGCTCGCTGCCCGCCTGCCAGCGGATGCCCAACCCGGTCTGATCCACGGCGACTTGCACTTCGCCAACGTGCTCATTCGTCGCGACCGTCCGGCCGTGGCGGCGATCGTCGACTGGGAGCTGGTGACGATTGGTGATCCGTTGCTCGATCTGGGTCATCTACTGGCGACGTGGCCACAGCGCGATTCTGTGGGCATCTCGGTGTTGGCCGATGGCCTGCCCACCCACGACGAGATCATCGGCCGCTATGCCACGCAAACCGCAAGGTCGCTCGACGACCTGCTGTGGTACCGAGTGCTGGCGTGCTACCGGCTGGGGCTCATCCTGGAAGGCACTCACGCTCGCGCATGCGCGGGGTTGGCGCCGAGGGCGATCGGCGACCAACTGCACGCGCACTCCGTCAGCCTGTTGGAGCAAGCGCTGACACTGATTGGCTAGCGTTGTTTCAGCTAGCGCGGGAGCCCGTCGATGTTGATGAGCGCGCCGGTGGTGTAGCTGCTGGCATCGCTGGCAAGGTAGAGCGCGGCGCCGACGATCTCGTGTGGCTCGCCGCCGCGGCCGAGCGCGTATGCACTCTTCGCCCGCGCGTTGAACGCGTCGAGATCCCACGCTTCGGAGATGTCGGTGAGGAAGGGGCCGGGGACGATGCAGTTGACGCGCACCTTCGGCCCGAACGCCGCAGCGAGACTGCCCGTGAGTGAGTTGATGCCTGCCTTGGCTGCCCCGTACGGAGCCTCGGTGGGACTTGGACGCTGACTGGCGATGGACGACACGTTGATGATGGAGCCGCCGTTGCCCGCGACCATGCGAGTACCAACGACTGATGACAACCGAAACGGTCCCTTGAGGTTGACGCCGATGACCTTGTCGAACAGCTCTTCGCTGACTTCTTCGAGGCTGGCGTACAGCGGCGACATGCCGGCGTTGTTCACCAGGATGTCGACGCGACCGAACTCTGCGTACGCCGTATCGGCCAGACGGTCGGCATCGGCCCAACTGCCGGCGTGATAGGTGATGGGCAGCGCTCGGCGCCCGAGTGCACGCACTTCAGCTGCAACCGACTCACAATTCTCCAGCTTGCGGCTGGCGATCACGACGTCGGCTCCGTGCTCGGCGAAGGCCAACGCCATCTCGCGCCCGAGGCCCCGCGACCCGCCTGTCACAATCGCAACTCTCCCGGTCAGCTCGAACAAGTCCTGAGGCATATCAGGAACCTACAGTGACGCGCATGGCCATTGATTTCACACTCAGCCCTGAACTGGAAGAGATTCGACTGCGGGTACGCGGCTTCATCAACGAGGTCGTCAAGCCCGCCGAGGCTGAGCTGGACAGGCTGCGCGATGGCGACCGAGGCGACTACATCGCCAAGCTGATCGGGCTGCGCAAGCAGGCGCTCGAGGTTGGTCTGTGGATGCCGCACATGCCCACGGAGTGGGGCGGCATGGGCCTGGGCCATGTGCAGTTGGCGATGGTGCAGGCGGAGGCCGCCAAGGCCAGCATGGGCCCGTGGGTGTTGAACTGTCAGGCACCGGACGAGGGCAACATGCACACGCTGCTGCACTGGGGCACGCCCGAGCAGAAGGAGAAGTACCTCAAACCGCTGTGCGACGGCACGGCGATGAGCTGCTTCGCGATGACCGAGCCGGAGGTTGCAGGTAGCGACCCGACCCTGATCCAGACCACGGCGGTACAAGACGGTGACGAGTGGGTGGCCAACGGTCACAAGTGGTTCATCTCGAATGCGCAGCGCGCCAAGTTCGCGATCCTTGTGTGCCGTACCGAGGACGACCCCGACCTGCCCCAGGCAGCCAATACCGCCTTCATCATCGACCTGCCCAGTGAGGGCTGGAAGCGAGTGCGCGAGGTGGAGACGATGCACGGCGCATCCGGCCACAGCGAGATCGTCATCGAGGACCTGCGCATTCCCGCCGCCAACATGCTGGGTGGTCGCGGGCAGGGTCACCTGCTGGGCCAGTACCGCCTTGGGCCCGCCCGTCTGGCGCACTGCATGCGATGGATCAGCCAGGCCGAGACGGCGCTGGACATGATGGTCGACCGGTCGCTCGTGCGGTACTCGCACGGCAGCGTGCTCGCCGAGAAGCAGGGCATTCAGTGGATGATCGCCGACAGCGCGATGGAGATCTACCAGTCCAAGTTGATGGTGCTCCACGCCGCCTACCTCATCGACAGCGGAGCCGATTTCAAGAGCGAGGTCAGTATGGCCAAGCACTTCGTCGCCAACATGCTGGGCCGGGTCATCGACCGCAGCATCCAGGTGCACGGCGCGCTGGGCTACAGCACTGACACCCCCTTGGCGCACATGTACCAGCACGCCCGCTGGGCCCGCTTCGCCGACGGCGCTGACGAGATCCATCAAATGCGCATCGCGCAGCGCACGATCAGCGCCTACCGCGACCACGGCAGCACTCGAACCGCCACCGGCAACCTCCCGCTCTAGCCGGATCGGGCCGAGCTTCGGCGTTGAGGTGCGGTACTACCGCATCTCAACGCCGAAGTTGTGGGGCTGGCTGTGCGTCCGGGAACGCGGGTGGCCGATGTCATCCGAAATTGGCACCCTCCTCCGGTTCTCAGCATGCCGCCAGGTGATCCAGGGAGTCTGCGAACGACCCGGCCGGCACCGCGCAACCGCCGATCAGTAGTTCGTGGAGCGCATCGGCACTCAGCGGGCGCGCCAGGAAGTAACCCTGTGCCAAGTCGCAACCGAGCGAGAGCAGCGCAGCTATCTGTGCCTCACTTTCGACTCCTTCGGCGATCGGGACCAAGCCCAACGTGTGCGAGAGCTGGATGATGGCCTCGACCATCGACGACTCAGGTCGAATCAGCATGTTCTTCACGAACGAACCGTCGATCTTCAGGTAGTCGATGGGGAACCGTTCGAAGTAGCTCAGCGAGGAATAGCCGGTGCCGAAATCGTCGACGGCAAGACGGACACCGAGCTGGTGGAGGCGATGAAGGTTCGTGGTCGCCATCTCCTGGTCGGGCATGAGCGCATTCTCGGTGATCTCGAGGATCAGCCGGTCCGGTCGGACTCCGTTGTGCTCGAGGTGAGCCTTCACTCGCTCCGGCAGCCTCCGGTCCAGGAGCTGGTGCGGGGAGAGGTTGACGGCGACAGCCGGCGTATCTGCTCCGAGGGCGATCTCCCACCGGCGGGCCTGACGGAGCGACTCGTCGAGGACATGATTGCCGATCTCGTCGATTCGCCCGCTTGCCTCGGCGAGCGGGATGAATGAGCCAGGACCGAGAAGTCCGC
>Ga0335397_10012815_pt1 | contig 10242 bp, 8 predicted proteins | sample MAT04_FD_205740 | JGI IMG/M metagenome (GOLD analysis project Ga0335397, IMG submission 205740) | Freshwater microbial communities from Lake Fryxell liftoff mats and glacier meltwater in Antarctica - MAT-04 (spades assembly) (version 2) ...
GATCGTCGATCGGCGCGAGTGCCGTCTCGTCGGTGGTTGTCGACGCCGACTTCGTTCGTGGGACGCGTGCGGTGTAGCCGGTTGCTTCGATTTGGGCGATGAGGTCGGCGGGCGAGACGGATTCGTCAAAGCTCACCTTTGCCTTCTCGGTTGCGTAGTTGACGGTGGCGTTGACGCCTTCCATCCGGTTCAGCTTCTTTTCGATCCTGGCCGCACACGAAGCGCACGTCATGCCGCCGATGTCGAGTTGGATCTGCGACCCGCCAGTGTGCGGGGTTGTTTCGGTGGACATGTCAGTTTCCTTCCTCGTCGAGTGATGCGGAGTTCATCGTCATGGTGTCGTGCGGGCCATCGGTTGCTGCTGGAACAACCACAGTGAATGCGGCAGTTCGGACCTGACTGTTGTGTGAGAAGTCGAAGAACAGCCGATACGTACCGGCGCTCGGGAACTGACTGGTGAAGGCGATGACGGAAGAGCTGTCGGTCTCATTCGGGTGAACGTGCAGGAATGCGAGGTCGCCAATACGGATGGCAACCAGGTGGCCTGCAGCGCCGAGGTACGGATCGGTCTGGACCAGTTCGCCGTCGAGTTCGACGGTGAGGCCCAGTTCTGTGTCGCCGACTCGGGGAGTTCCTGAGAGCGACACGATGTACTCATCGATCGTGCTCACCTCAGATGGGCGGGGCAACTGTCCAGCCTCGCCATCGCCCGGAATGGTGATGTCAGCGCCAAGGGTCAGGTTGTCGCCGCCGACCGGTTGGAAGTCGGCGAAGACGCGGTATGAGCCAGGCTCCAGCGCTGGAAGTTCAACCGTCCATCGGCCGTTGGCATCCATGCCCGGATGGAGATGCAGGTAGTCGACCAGGTTCCGCGAGAACACGATCAGGTGCAGTTGCCGTTCGTGGAGTTCCACGAACCGTGTGACGGGCATCCCTTTGTCGTCGACGATTTGGAACGCGAACGGCAGCGCGGCACCTGCCCCAACGGTGTCAGCCTCGAGGACAAGGCGGTATCCCGCTTCGGAAATGGCGAGACCCCGTGGACGATCCATCCCGGTGGTGTCGGTTGGCGTGTGAACGGTGTGGCTGGTGCCATCACCCACGTCGATCGGACCGACCGCCGCCCCAACCGCCAGCGCGCCACCGAAGGTGACGGCGAGAACAGCGGCGAATGCCGTCAGCTTGGTGCGCGTCTTCATCCGGCCACCGCGTAACCGGCTTCGTCCACCGCTGTGGCGAAGGCGACGGGATCGACGGGTCCGTCTGACTGCACGATGACTGCGCCGGTTGCGAGGTCGATCTCGACGCTGTTGACGTTGTCGATCTCGGAGACCTCTTCGGTGACGGCAGCGACGCAGTGTCCGCAGGTCATTCCGTTGACGGTGAAGGTGGTGGTCGTGCTCATTGTGCGCTCCTGTTCGGGGGTGTGGCGGTTTCGATCACGAGGTCGGTGAACGGGTCGAAGGTGCCGGTACGACGTTGAGTGCGACGAGTCGACACAACCCCACTCTATATACCCATAGGGGGTATTGTGTTACGCACATACCGACCCCACTCCGCCCGACAAGGCTTGGGGCACGAGCTGAGCTCCGAAGGCAAGGCAAGCCCGCACATCAACGACCTGATGTCCCCATGTCCGGTCGGGCTGCAAGAAATCGTGCCCCAAATCGGTGCAGCGCAAGAATCATGGCAGTAGACACCCAGCTGCCGGGAGCCGCTCCCGTGCACATCCCGTGCACATGACAAGGACGTCCCGTGCACATGACAAGGACGTGGCGCGATACGGCACGACGACCGACTTCGGGAGGCTTGCTCGGAGGGCGCACCCCCCCTGAGCTGGTCTTTCAATCGAGCGGGTGACGGGAATCGAACCCGCGTTCTCAGCTTGGGAAGCTAGATCGAGCTGGGGACGGCCACCCAGGTCAGAGGCTATTCCTCCAGCTCAGAGGTCATCAACGTGAGGTGTCGGTTCGTCGGTGCTGCCCCTTGTTGTCCTTTGTTCGCCCCTGTTCTAGGCACGTTGTAGGCATGGCATCGAGTCGAAGTGCCCTTCCTCAGGCCTTGCAGCCACCGCCTCGATTGCGCATCCGGCGACCTCGGTTCGCTACTGCAGATCGAGTCCGTGGCTGACGCTCGTGGTGTCACGGGAGACTGGCACCTGCGGCGTCGGTGCAGGGGGCCGTCGTAGTTGTTCGTGCTCGGCGAGCTGGTCGCTGGCAGCCGGAGTTGCACCGAGGGGTTGGGTGGTGGTCACACTCCAACGTTGGCGGTACTCGGCCATCGCATGGAGCTGTTCCGCTGCGTCGGATTCGAGCCGGGTGGCCCATTGGGGCGCGAGACCCGCGAGTGCGATCGGCAGCCACGGTTCGTCGGCAGCAACGGCCGCCGCGAGTGCACTTCCGGGCTTGGTCGTGAGGTTCTCGAGGATCGCTGCTGTGTCGGGTCCCCAGAGTTGGTGGGTGAGGGTGTTGGTGATTTCGGCGTACTCGACGATGTGGGGCCAGTGTTCGAGGATCCAGTGTCGCCGGGCGTGTTGGGTTTCGAGGGCGGTCTTGAGTGTCTCGGCGGTGTCGTCGAGGAGTTGGGGATCGCCTCGGCGTAGGCGGGTGATGAGCGGTTGCTGGTCGGCTGGGGCGGTGTCGAAGATCTGGTCGAGTTCGGTGCGTCGTGCCACGAGTTCTGGGTGCGAGCGGCGGCGGGGCCATGCAACGGTGGGCGGATCGCGATGGTCGAGCCAGGCCTTGACGTGGACGAGTCGGGTGTTGAGCGCCTCCCACGACGAAGGGTTCTGGCCGTCGGCTGCCGTCGCGATGCCGATGTCGTCTGCGGTGTGGTGGTGTCGGGTTCGCCAGGTCGCGATGTCGCGCACGGCGGCTGTCCAGGTTTGGGTTCCGATTGGGTCGGCGGGTTGGTGGCCGACGAGGGTGGTCAGCCATTGGGGTTGATTGGCGATGAGGGTGTTCGTCGCTCGCTCGATGACGCGTCGGATGGCCTGTTGGACGTTGTCGGCTTCGCCTGGTGCGATGCCGTTGTCGGCGAGGTAGCTGGTCCAGGTGGTCAGCGTTGCGTCGGCGGCTTGGCTGAGTTGAACGAGGCGCGTGCACGCGCTGTTGGGCAGCGGGCGAGGTGCCGTGTGTTGGTCGAGGATCTCGACTTCCTGCCAGGCGAGGGAGCGTTCGGCGCACTTCCCGTCGGCGGACAGGAACCCGACGAGCACCTGGCCGGCGGTGTCGTCGAGTCCGATAATGGTGCCGATGTTGTGCCGGTCGAGTGCTTTGACGGTCTGCCCGATGGCGGCGTGGGTTGCCGTCTGCGACGCCGTGGCGATCCCTTGACGGAGTTCGCTGGCGTCGACGCCGATGTGCTCGTTGGCGAGACGTTCGATGCGACGGCATTGAACAAGCCGGGCTTCGAGCTGGTCGAGCGGTCGCTGGGCGAGCGCGTCGACGGTGGCGAGGTTGGGATCGATGGTGTGGGCGAGCTGCTTTGCGCCGGAGCGTTCGAAAGTGTCGACGAGTTCAGCGTCGATGGTCCCGGGTTCCTCAGTCGGTAGCGGGATGCCATGTTGGTCGTGGCGCTCGAGCGGGTCGCGGGCGAGGAGGTCGATCTGTTCGGCTTCAGGCTTGGTGATGACGAGCAGGTTGTGGTGTTGTCCGCGGGACATGTCGACGTATGCGGCTTCTCGGTAGAGGCCGTCGAGGCCGACGGTGATCGCTTGTTCCCAGGTGCCGCCTTGGGCGCGTGTGGTGGTGAGCGCGTAGGCGTGGTCGACGCGTCCCCCATGGGCGAGATAGCTCTGGTCGAGGGTAATGATCTGGTTGTGGTTGTCGAGGATGATCGAGAGAGCGCCGTCGCTGATGCCGGTGACGGTGCCGGTTTGGCCGTTGGCGACGGTGACTTGTCGGTCGTCGAGGGTGCGTGCACGGTCGCTGTTGCGGCGTAGCACGATGCGCTCTCCGATTCGGTAGCCGCGGTGGCCGTAGTGCCCGTCGAGTTCGGCGGCGAGTTCGCCGCTGTCCACCAGATGTAGGCGTGCAGCGTCGTTGAGAACGTCGACCAGCTCATTGGTCCCGGCGAGCAGCACCACATGGCGGCCATCCGAGCGGGCATGGTGCCATCGGTCGATCGCGGTTTCGACCATCTGTTGGCGGTCGTCCGCGACGGCGACGCGGCCGTGGTTGAGGTAGGAACGCACGGCGATGCTGATGTTGCCGGCGCGCAGTTCGGCCAGGGCGTCTTGCTCCCACGGCGCCTGCTGGCGGCGGTTCACGGTCAGTTCGGCGACCGTGGTGGTGCGCTCGGTTGCGGCGGCGAACCCGCCTCCGGCGTCGATCTCGGGGAGCTGGTGGTGATCGCCGACAAGGACCACTCGTCCCCCGGCTTCACGGACATGGTTGATGATGCGTTCGAGGAGTCGGACGTCGGTCATTCCGGCTTCGTCGATGACGAGCACGGTGGACGTGGTTGGTTGGTCGTGGCCGCGTTCCCACGCTGCGAGCAGCGAGTGCAGGGTGCGTGACGGGATGTTCGCGCCAGCGTGCAATTCGATTGCTGCACGGGCGGATGGGGCGGCGCCGATCACCTGGTAGCCGGCACGCCAATAGGCGTCGCGGACCGTGTCGAGGGTGAAGGTCTTGCCGGTCCCCGCCGGCCCGACGAGCACCGCCAGCGGCCCGGTGGCCGCACAAAGGGTGCGCACTCCCGCGGCCTGATCGACACCGATCGTGATCCGCTCGGCGATCGCCGATTCGACGATGTCTGCGGTGAGCGGCTGGTTGGTGTTGGTGGCGGTGAATGCGGCGAGGAGGCGTTGCTCGACGGCGAGCATGTCGCAACTGGTGTAGCGGGCACGGCCGCGTGGCGCCGGTGTGTCCGGTTCGTGGACTGCGATCACTTGGTTGCTAGCCAGGACGCGGGCGACGACACGATCGATGGTGGTGACCGTCGCACCCGTTCCGATTCGGGCAGCGACCGCTTCGGTCAACTCGAACCTGGTGAACGTGGTCGAGGTTTGGGTGAGCTCTCGCCGGAGCAGATCGGCGATCCACTCGTCCGGTTCGACGGTTCGCTCATAGTGGTCGACGTCTCCGGCCTCATCAAACCCCGCGGCGGCGAGCCGCCACACCTCCCCGACCGGGTCCGCAGCGACGGTCTGAGTGGCTTGGACGATCAGCCGCTCGGCGTGGTCCGGGCCCCAGCCTTCGGCGATCGCTTCGCGTTTCCATCCGGCGTCGAGCCGTTCGCCTTCGCGTTCTGGCTTGCCGCGTCGTGTCGCCAGGGTGGCATCCTGCGCGGCCTGTGGGGTGTCGGCTCGACCGCTGGACGCCAGCCATGATTCGATCTCGGCGCGGCGTTTCGAGAACACCTCCAGCAGATGCGATGGCACACCGGCGATCTCTTGGACGTGTCGTCCGCGGACCCAATCGACGCCGAGGCTTGCGGTCAGTTCGCGGCGGGCGACGGCCTGGAAGATCTGCCCGGCGGTCTTGGCGGAACGGTAGATCTCCGGGTGAGCGAACGCCGACCAGCGTCCGTCTTTGCCTTCGACGAGGTTGGCGACGAGCACATGCCAGTGCAGCAGCGGGTCACCGGCGCGTGAGGTGCGATGACGGAAACCTGCGGCGACTACACCGTGCGTGGTGATTCGCTGAGGCCGCCACTGGGTCGTGTTGTTCGGGTCGAGGGCTTGCTGTTTGTCGAGCCACGCTTTGTTGTGTGAGCCGCGGTTGGCGCGGATCGCTTCGCGATCCAGCCAGGCGATCGCTTCGCGGGCGGCGGTTTCGCCGGCGTCGATGATCGCTCCTTGGACGCGGGGATCATCCGAGACGGCGTACAGCACGCTCGCGGACTTGGGAAGTTTGAACGTGAGATCGAACCCTGGAACGCGCCGGGCGGAGGTGCGGAGTTGGTTGCCGTTCGGGTCGAGGCCGCCGGTGCCGGGGGCGAGTCCGGCGAGCACGGCGCGCAGATCGTCGGGGCGTACGTCGCCGGTCAGGTCGAGCCTGGCGGCTCCGCCGCCGAGCCATTGGCCGACGGATTCGCCGGCGCCGGTGTAGTAGTCGTCGAGGGATTGGGCGACCCCGGAGAGGTGGTAGGCCTCTTGGCCGACACGGAGTTTGGCGATCGACAACATGGTGCAACGAGGCACCCCACCCCTCCGCCGGTGCGGCCGTGACGCCTGTTCACCCTTGGGTCGTAATCTGTGCAATCTGATCGGTGCTTTCGGGCGCGGATCGGGAACACAGCGCGAAGGCCGGTCGGGAACACGTTGACCGACTCGATGCGTCGGGGCTGTGGACGGGGTGGGGTTCATCGGTGAGCGAGCGCGCACGGTGCGGGCTCGGGAATCGAGACAGCGGTCATGTCGCACCCGGAGACGGGACGTTCGACGAGCGGCCGAAGCCGTCGGTCAGTTCGGGTTGCGTCGATGGTGCCCGACGGGTTCAGGTCGCACACGGCTGCTGCGAATCTTCGACGAGCCCGGCGGAGTCGCGGATGGTCACAGGCAGAGCTTGGTCAGCGGGTGGCGCCGCTGCTCGATGGAGTGTCGCTGACGCAAGCTCAGGTGTCGGCGCTCGAGCTTGGCCGGACGCATCTGACCGTGGATCTGCTCGTCGTGTTCGCGATCACCTTGGGCGTCTCGCTGGGCGGGTCCGTCACTCCGATGGCAGAGGTTCCGGTTCCAGCGTGGGCGGCAGCGGCGCTCGGGAGGCCGTCGCTGATTGCGGTGTCCGACGGTGAGTTGATCGCTGAGGTGAGCAGGCGGCTCCGACTTTGAATGCGGTTGGTCGCACGTTGTGACGCGCGACGGATTCTCGAGGGGTGGGGTGACTCTGCGTCGAGAACGCGCTGGGCGGGCTCGACTCTCGGGAGGTCGATGATGAGGTCAGAAGCGGTGAGCTCGCTGCGGAATTGGGCCAAGGACCGGCTCGGAGAACAGGAAGATCTGTTGCGCTCGGTCGAGCGCGCCATCGCGCGCTTGGCGGAACTCGACCACGAGCGCACGCAAATGGTCGACACGATCGGCGCGTGCGTTATCCATCTCGGTGAACTCGGACTCGACGAGCAACAAGTCGCCGCGTTCGTCGGAGTCGAACTCGCCGCGCTGCGCGCCGGCCGCTCGAAGCCAGCCAGCACCGCCCCGACGCGTCGCGCACCAGCGGCACCGGTCAACGGCGAGTTGCCGTCGTGACCGAAACGAACCCCGTCGCCGAGTGGTTCGCACGGAATCCGCATCGTTCAAGTCCCGAGGTCGACTACGGGCAACGTTGGACATCGACTCGCGTACCTGGCGTCGAGTGGCGGATCGCCTGGAACACCGGCACGGGCGAGATGTACGCGGCCCGTCGTGACAACGCCGATCTGCACGTGCTCAGCATCGCCCGCACCTTCGCTGAAACCGAGACGGCACTACAGGGATGGGCGAGCCACGCCAACCAGCCAGGCGGGCTCGACTGGGCGATCGAACGAACCCGTGATCTCACCGGCGACGGCGAACTCTCACTCCACCTCTCATGCCTCCGCGCCGACCTCCACCAGCTGGCCGCTTGAACGTTGGTCGGTCGCGGTGCCCGGGAAAGCCGGTCAGTGGACGGCTATCGGTCTTGCGAGTTCACGCGCGCCGATTGAAGCTCTCCTCCTTCAAGCGACGCGAACTGGTTGGCCGGTTCCCAGCCATCACCGCGGTATTCGGTAAGGTAGGGGCGGCCGAGTCGGAGGAACTTCGCCCATGCCTGGTGCCACAAGCCTGAGGTCAAGTCGCTACACAATCCCAGAAGTAGCTGCAACGCCTGGGGGCTCCCGGACGACTAGTAGGTCATGGATCGCAGCGCGTTGTGGCAAACTGCAGTGGGGGTGACCGGCGATGCCTCCCGCCCAGCGGATGTCTATGCGTCAACTGCGATGGACCTAACCCGACTTGCGTTCCTCCTCGTAGGCGACTGGTCAGAGGCCGAGGACATCGTCCAGATCGTCTTTGCCGAAGCACTCCCTCGTTGGGCCTCCCTCGAGAGTCCCACGGCGTACCTCAAGCGTGCGGTTGTAAACCGATCCGCCGACTCGCACCGACGTCGACTTCGAAGAAGATTCTGCGATGCCCCTAAGCGTCTAGAGCCCGCCCCCGAGTTGGACGAACTTTGGTCGTTGGTGCAGGCGCTGCCAGCGAGGTCACGCGTGGTCATCGTGCTGCGTTACTACGAGGACGCACCGACGTCTGCGATCGCGGCCGTGCTGGGACGCCCTGAGTCGACAATTCGTTCCGATCTCCGGCGCGCGCTGATTTTGCTTCGAAAGGACTACAAATGAACGACAGCACCCTCGAGGAACTCGAACGTGAGTTGGGCCCAGCCATTTCACGATCGCTCCAGCGCGCCAGTGCACGACATTCCACCATCCCAAGTCCACTCCACTCGGAATTCGTTCAGGTTAGGAATCCGACGCGAAGCAGCGGTCGTGGTCATTGGAGAACCATCGGGTTGACTGCGACAGCTGTGTCGGTGATCATCGCCGTGGCTTGGGTTTCCGTGTTGCAAAGAGCCGGGTCGCCAACAGTGCGAGGTGCTGGCTTTACGTCAGGGTGGTTTCTAAGCGCTGATCCGCAGGCGCCCGCCCGCCGTGGTGCAGCCCTTGTTGCTTCTGGAGAGTTTGTGGCCGTCTTTGGTGGAGTTTCGCTAGATGGAGGTGAAGTGATCGAAAATGGGCTCGTCTATGACACAAACCAAGACGAATGGCACCTGATTCCATCGGTCCCAATCGCTGGTAGGACAAATCTCATAGCGTTCTCGGCCGGCGCAGACATGCTGCTGTGGGGTGGACTCGATGCTGACGGCCAACCCGCACAAGATGGCGCCTTGTTCGACCCTAGTGACCGCACTTGGCGAATGCTCCCTGCGGCCCCGATGGATCTACATTCGGAACGGACGGTCGCAGTCTGGACAGGCACGACGATGATCGTCTGGGGCGGCGGCCCAGGCCACGCAGGTGCTGTGTACGACCTTGTAAGCGACAGTTGGTCCGTTACCCCCGATGCCCCCGCCTCGTCACCGGATGTCGTCGAATCACACTCTGCGGCCTGGACCGGAACGGAAATGGTCATATGGGCAGGGCAGACCGGTGTCGCATACGACCCGAGTTCGCGAGAGTGGAGGTTGATCGCCAAGGCTCCGTTGAGCCACTCGATGCCTTCTCTAATATGGTCTGGAGACGAAGTCCTGCTTCTTGGCGGCTCACTCACCGTAGCTGGTCGAGCGGAAGGAGCCGCTTACGATCCTTCTCGGGACCTCTGGCGTCCGCTCGCTTCAGGCCCAGTCCACCCCGGCATGTCTTACGCGTGGACGGGCGAAAGCGTCTTCGCGGCAGTCAAGGCGATAGCAGTTGAGTACGACGTCGAACAGAACTGCTGGAGGGAGGCTGACGCAGCGTACGGAGCGCAGCCGGGTGGAGTTTGGGGTGACGGCTATTACGTCGTCTTAACGAGCATTGATGGCAAAGACCTACAACTCGCGAGCTACACCCCACCATCACGGCCGGCGGCGAACTCATCAGAGAGTCCTTGTAACTGATGCGCTACTGTGAACGTGACCGGGAATCCTGGACACGGGGTTGTGAGAACCAGGTGTTCTTGGTTGGCGCGAGCGGTCGGCGCAACTCGGCGGGGGTGAGGCGGTCGAGGCTGGGTTGGTGGAGTTGGCGGTTGGCCAGATGCAGATAGATCCTGGTCGACTCGATCGGGCGGTGCCCGGCCGGGGGCCCGGACTGTCGGCGACCATGAGACATTGCCTCGATCACGGATCATCGACCCGGCCGGCCTTGACGCACCTCACGCGGGCGCTGATCGCAAACAACGGACCGGGCGATGATCCGGGCGCCGCGCACGCTGTCGTGTCGCAAGGCCGCGCGGCTGATCACGCGCTGGGGAGATTCGCTCGGCGGGTTCTAGTCATCGTCGCGCCTGAGGTAGGCAGGTGGCTATGAGAAACAGTTCCAGAGGTCGTTCAGGGCGTCAGCCAATGACGGAGAGGCGAGTCGAGTACGCCCGCTTGATCGGGCAAGGTGTCACGGTCTCCGAGGCGTGCCGTCGGCTCGGGGTGGACCGCAAGACGGGGCACTGGTGGAAGAACGGCGGGACGATCACCCGCAACGGGATCACGAGGTCTCGTGGAACCGATCATCAACCGGCAGCCCGCGTCGACTCGCCTCGCTACCTCAGCGAGCACGAGCGTGTACTCATCGCCGACGGAGCCT
>Ga0335397_10012816_pt1 | contig 10242 bp, 10 predicted proteins | sample MAT04_FD_205740 | JGI IMG/M metagenome (GOLD analysis project Ga0335397, IMG submission 205740) | Freshwater microbial communities from Lake Fryxell liftoff mats and glacier meltwater in Antarctica - MAT-04 (spades assembly) (version 2) ...
GGGCCGGGTGGGCGGACGCGGACGAGGTCGGGGTGCTCCGCCCGGCCGACCAGCGGGAGTGGTTCCAGACCGCCTTGGACGACGGCGTCCGCTGGGTGGTGATCGACCCGGACCGCGACCGGCACCTGGCTGGCGACCCGCAGTCGGTGGCCGCCATCGACGGCGACCTGACGGCACTCGCGCAGTCAATTGCCCACAAGTAGTCAGCCGACATCCCGTCCCGCTCTATCAGGAGGCTCGCCCGTGGCGACCGTACCCGGCCCCGAACCGACCGCCGCGCCCGAGGGGCCGCGGCAGGTCGTGGTCATCAGCCACTCGCCGATCTTCTACTGGTGGCCGGTCTGGCTGGCGGGGTTCGTGATGGCCGCCCTAACGTACTACGACGGGTACCACATGGCCCTCGTCCCGGTCGGCACCGTGGCCGAGCGGGCGCGGGCGGTGGACGGGTACGACGGGCCGCGGGACGTGCTGGTGCTGCCGGCCGACTCCTCGCTCCCCGGCGACCCGGACACCGGCGGCCCGGATCAACCGCGGCTGCGGATGGCGGCGAGCAACAACTTGGGGGTGATCTGGGCCACCGTCCTCTGCCTGGTGGTCGTCATCACCCACATCCACCTCCGCGGGCTGTGGTCGGTGATCATCATCATAACCGTGGTGTTCGCGGTCATTCTGCTAGCCGTCCTCGGCTGGTGGGACCCGATCCTGCGGGCGGTGAGCGTCATCGACATCCACATCAACGCCTTCGGCTACCTCTCGATCTCGCTATTCCTGTTCGTCATCTGGCTGGTGACGTACTTGGTGTACGACCGTCAGGTATACATGGTCTTCACCCGCGGCCAGCTCCGGGTGCGGCAGGCGATCGGCGGCGGGGAGCAGGTGTACGACACCCGCGGGATGGTGGTCGAGAAGCATCAGGACGACGTGTTCCGGCACTGGCTGCTCGGATTCGGGTCCGGCGACCTGACGGTCCGGACGGCCGGAACCACCACGAAAGAGTTCGAGATGCCGAGCGTCCTCGGCATCAACCGCAAGCTGGCGCTCATCAACACGATGGTCCAGGAACGAGAAGTCATCCAGGGTACGGCCTAGCCGCCGCACCTGCCGCAATCACACCCACCCAGGAGACGAGCCGTGAAGAAGCAACCCAGGACGAAGCAGCCGACGACCGACGTGGTGTTGGGCTACTTGGCGGGGACCGAGCCGCCGTGCGTGTCTCTGTACCAGCCGACCCATCGCAGCAACCCGGACAACCTCCAGGACTCGATCCGGTTCAAGAACCTGGTCCGGGACATCGAGAACTCGCTGAAGGAGAAGTACCCGACCCGGGAAGTCCGCGAGTTGATCGCGGCGTTCCGCGACCTCCAGGACGACTACCAATTCTGGACCCACCAGCTCGACGGGCTGGCGGTCCTGGCGTCGGCCGGCCGGTTCGACGTGTTCCGGCTTCCGCGGGCCGTGCCGGAGTTGGCCGTGGTGGCGGACAGCTTCCACCTCAAGCCGCTGCTGCGGCACACCCAGTCGGCCGACCGGTACCACGTCCTCTGCCTGGACCGGCACAAGGCCCGGCTGTACGAGGGGAACCGGTATTCACTGGACGAACTCCACCCGGACGACTTCCCGGCCACCATCGAACTGGCGCTCGGGGATGAGCTGACCGAGCAGTATTTGTCCGTCGGTGCCCAGGGGGCCGGGGCACCCCGGGCGGCCGGCGGCGGGGTGGCCGGCAGCGGGGCGGCCCCGTCGGTCCACGCCCACGGGGACAAGACGGACGAGGTGGACATCGACCGGGACCGGTACTTCCGCGCGGTGGACCGGTTCGTGCTGACGTACCTGTCCAACCCGGCCCGGGTGCCGCTCGTGCTGGTCGCCCCGACCGAGTACCACGCCCCGTTCCGGGCGGTCAGCAAGAACCCGCACCTGCTCGCCGGCGGGGTGTCCAAGCACCCGAACGCCCTGACCCCGGCCGCTCTCCGGGAATCCGCCTGGGAGTCCGTCCTGCCCCGCTACCAGGAGCGGCTGGCCGGGCTGGCGGACGACTTCCGGGTCGCCGCGTCGCGTCAGTTGGCCGCCGGCAAGCCGGACGAGGTGGCGGCGGCCGCCATCGCCGGGCGGGTCGGCACGCTGCTGGTGGACGCCGACCGGGAACTGCCCGGCCGGGTGGACCGGGCGACCGGGACGATCCAGGCGGCCGACCTGTCCAACCCGGAGGTTGACGACGCGATCGACGACCTGGCCGAAGAGGTGCTGCGGATGGGCGGGCAGGTGGTCGTGGTGCCGGGCGACCAGATGCCGACGGACACCGGGGTGGCCGCCATCTTCCGGTACTGAGTGGCGCGGCCAACACTTTTACCCCGGCGGCACCTGGCCCTCCTATGGCAGACCAGGAGTTGGTATGTTCTCTTCGCCGGGCCGACACCAGACACCCGTCTGACATCGGCCCGGGACATCCGTGGGTTTAGACGAAGCGGGCACCCCTCACCGTCGCGGGAGCACGGACCGCCGAGCCGACCACACCAGCGGAGGCGGCATGACGGCCCCGTTCGACCAGAAGCCGGCGGCCGGTTGGCGGCGGCGGGTGTACGAGATGGTGTTCGAGGCCGACACTCCGTACGGCCGGTGGTTCGACCTGCTCTTGATCTGGGCCATCGTGGCGAGCGTGGCCGTGGTCGTGCTGGAGAGCGTGGCCGCGATCCGGGCGCGCTATGGGTCGGCCTTGACTGCGGCCGAGTGGGCGTTCACCCTGCTGTTCACCGCCGAGTATCTGGTCCGACTGGCGTGCGTCCGCCGGCCGGCCCGGTACGCCACCAGCTTCCTCGGGGCGGTCGATCTGCTGGCCATTGCCCCGACGTACCTGAGCCTGCTCGTGCCGGGCGCGCAGGCCCTGGTGGTGATCCGGGCGCTCCGGGTGCTGCGAATCTTCCGGGTGCTGAAGCTGACCGCTTATCTGCAAGAGTCGCGGGTGCTGGTCGATGCCCTTTGGGCTGGGCGACGGAAGATCGGGGTGTTCCTGCTGGCCGTCCTGACCCTGCTGATCGTCATCGGTTCGGTCATGTACCTGGTCGAGGGGGAGGCGAACGGGTTCACGGACATCCCGACCAGCGTGTACTGGGCGGTCGTCACCCTGACGACGGTGGGGTACGGGGACATCGCCCCGCGGACCACGCTCGGGCGGGCGCTGTCGGCGGTGGTGATGATCCTCGGGTACACCATCATCGCGGTCCCGACGGGGATCGTGACGGCCGAGTTGAGCCGGGCCGGGCGGGGGCCGGCGGGCAGGCAGTCGTGCCCGGGGTGCGGGACCGGCGGGCACGACGCGGACGCCAAGTTCTGTAAGAACTGCGGCACCCGCCTGACCGAGGCGGCGACCGGGTAGGCCGCTCCCGTCAGCCGCACTTTCACCCGTAGTATTGCAGGCCATGCTCTTGTCCCACCCCTTTTTCCGCGGCCGGAAACGCCTCGAGGTTCCATGACGTTCGCAATCTGGTGTGTCGTCGTCGGCGCGGTCTTGGTGGTCATTGCCCTCGCCGGGACGGTCCTCAAGCGGCTGCCGCTGTCGGCGGCCATGATCTACCTGGGGGTCGGGTACGCCCTCAGCCCGGCTGGGACCGGGTTTCTCCGGGTGGACCCGGTCGCGGACGCCACGTTCCTCGAACGCCTAACCGAAGTCGCGGTCGTCGTCTCCCTGTTCACCGCCGGGCTGAAGCTGCGGGTGCCCCTGTCCGACCGGCGGTGGCGGCTCCCCGCCCGGCTGGCCGTGGTGTCGATGACGGCGACCGTCGGCCTGGTCGCCGCGTTCGGGGTGTTCGCCCTCGGCCTGCCGGTCGGCGCGGCCGTCCTGCTCGGGGCGGTCCTGGCCCCGACCGACCCGGTCCTGGCGTCGGACGTGCAGGTGCGGGCGGTGGGGGACCGCGACCGGGTGCGGTTCGGCCTGACCGGGGAGGCCGGTCTGAACGACGGGACGGCGTTCCCGTTCGTCATGCTTGGGCTGGGGCTGCTCGGGCTGCACGACCTGGGGGCCGGCGGGTGGCGGTGGTGGGCGGTGGACGTGGGGTGGGCGGTGGCCGGCGGGCTGGGGATCGGCTTCGGCCTCGGGTCGGCGGTCGGCCGGCTCGTGCTGTACCTGCGGAAGGCCCACCGGGAGGCGGTCGGGCTGGACAACTTCCTGGCCCTCGGCCTGCTCGCCCTGGCCTACGGGACGGCCGTCCTGCTCGGGGCGTGGGGGTTCCTGGCCGCGTTCGCCGCCGGGCTGGCGCTGCGGACCGAGGAGATGCGGCGGACCAGGGACCGGCCGTTGGAGGCGACGGGGGTCAGCCCGGACGAGGCGGCCGTCCACCCGGAGAAGGCCCCGGCGTACATGGCCGAGGCCGTCCTCGGGTTCAACGAGCAGGTGGAAAAGGTGCTGGAAGTGGCCGCCGTCCTGGTCCTCGGGGCGCTCCTGGCGGCGACCCGGCCGACGTGGGCGGCGGCGGGGCTGGCGGCCGCCCTGTTCCTGGTCGTCCGCCCGGCGTCGGTTTTCGCCGGGCTGGCCGGCGGTGGGGCGTCTGTCGTCCAGAAGGGGCTGATGGGGTGGTTCGGGGTCCGCGGGGTCGGGTCGCTGTACTACCTGACCCACGCCATCGGCCACGGGCTACCGGGCGACGTGGCACGGACGCTGGCCGAGTTGGTCGTGTGGGCCGTCGCACTGTCAGTCCTCGTCCACGGGGTGTCCGTCACCCCGCTCATGGACTGGTACGGTTCCCGTGGCGGGAAGCGGGGCATCCGGGTGTGATACGTCTGGAAGTACCAATAACAGTACGCCTTACGCACTTGCCGGGTCTGGCAGGCGGTAAAGCGGGCGTTCCAGACACCGGCGGACGGCCTCGCGGACGATGACCCACTTGGCGGCGAACCAACTCACCCCGGTCGTGAAACGATGGTACTCCAACCGGACGAGCGCCCGGATCGCGCACCCGATGTGGTTCCGCTGGCCCCGCTCGGCCCGGACCTGGCACCGCTCGATTCCGGTGCATTGCTTGATCCCGCGGTGGTAATGCTCGATCGCCCAGGAGAACTCGGCGAACGGCAAGCGGGTCAAATCGGACAGGCCCAGGTCGTTGGTCGCCCAGTGGTCGATGCTGCCGTCTGGGGCAACGATCCCGAACACTCGGACCAAACCAAACCCGGGCAACCAGACCTCTGTTCCCGTCGGAGCGATGGCGGTGTCCTTCAACGCCCGGGATCCTTGCCGATCCTTGTTGACCAACCGGTTCGACTTCAACCGGGTCAGCCACGTCCACCCCACGGAGCGGATCAATTCGAGGTTCTCCAGGCTGCTATACCATCCGTCGAACGCCACGCGTTGCGGGGAAAACCCGCGTTGCTGCGCGGTTCGGATCATGGCGGCAAAGTGGTCGTTCTTGGTCGCTCCGTCGGTTCTGTCGTAGACGCGGTAGTCGCACGGGATGTGGCGGTCTCCGTCGGTCCAGAGGAGGGTGACCAGGTTGATCCCCCGGACGACGGCGTGATGCTTGCCCGACCCGTGATGGGTGACCAACTCGATGGACTTGGCATAGGGCTGATCGAGGGTCGAGTCGTCAATGACGAGAATCCCGGCGGCGAGCCGGACTTGGGTTCGGGCCTCCCGCCAGAGTTCTTCGGGGTTGGGTTCGAGGCGGGTCAAGGGTCGGCTGAAGGCGTCGTGGGCCGCCGGGTCGGGCGCGTCGGGTTGGACCCGTGCCGCCTCGGCCGCGGAATACGCCCGCGGGGTGGCAATCAGGAAGTCGATGTAGTCCTTGGGAACCAGTTTCGGGCTATTCATGCCCAATCCTAGTCCCGGAACAGCTCAGGCGCAAACTGCCCAGAATACCAACTGCGTAATACCTATGAACGTCTCGGGACAAAATCGGGCTGAAATGCAGGCGTTTTGCCTTCAGAGTTACAGCCTCTTAGGTAGAACTGCCGATCGATATTCTTCATTAGACCCGCTGCACAATCGCGGATTCGGCTCATAAGCTGTCGGGATGACGCACGCGGATCGCCTCCGGCGCGCGGCGCGCACGTTCCGCCGACTCACCGGGATCACCCCGACCGCCTCCGGGTCGACCTTATCAGGAACATCCACGGGGTTGCGGCGGTCGCCGAACTGGACGGGGACGAAGTGGGCTACTTGGTGGCGAAGGTGGCGGAAACAAAGAGGCAGCGGTTACGAGGGACGGGCGATGGACGGCCTCCTACGTTCCGTGCAGCGTGGGCGAGAGCGGCCAGACCGGGGACCAGGAGTAGGTGGGATGCCAGCCGAACGAGTCGAGGCGGTGGTGAACAGGGGAGCGGACAGGCTTCGTGAAACCAGCGGGAGTGCCTACCATCGTGAATTCCACCCATGAAGAAATCGAGCGTTGCCGGGCTATCGTCCGGTTCCCGATCAGCATCCGACTTCCCTCCGGGCCGCCCTCGGACATTTCGCACGCAGCCGATGCGGTGAAGCAGGAGTACCGCAGTTCGGTCAAGTGAAAGAAACTCCGCAGCCGTGAAGTCCTCCCCACCGACGACGGCTCCGTGTTCAAAATCGACCTCGGCCAGTCCGTCGAGTTCGACTGGACCTGGGAAGGTGCAACGGCGTTTCGCCATGTCGTCATCGACGATTCCAGAACCTTCAAGGACGACTCCGACGAAGAAGACTCGGCGGTGTGGTACGGGGAGGTCGTGGAGGTCGATGAGACGAAGGGGGTACTCTTCGTTTGGCAATGATATACTTAGCTCACCCGCGGCAGACATGAAGGCCGGCGGGTGGTGACGGGCGAGAAATGGTCAGTCGGCCTTACGGGACCCCTTCGCCTTCTCCTTCGCCCGCTCTTGCTGGTACGCGGCTTCCTTCGCGTCGGTTTCCGCCTTCGGCACCTGGATGATCTTCCCGGCTAGAGCCTTGAAGGCGTCGAACGGCGCGGCGGGATCAGCGGGTTTCGGTTGTGGACTGTCCATATTGATGTCCATCGCATGTCAGGACGGGGACGTAGCAACATCTAGGCGTTCCTTAATGAACGCGACGCGATTGTCCAAGTCGTTCCAATACACGATTTTTTCGGTAGTTGCTCGCAGCATGTCGAGTCCGTACTTCACTTCATCGCTTTTTGCGTCATCTTCATTGATTCGAACTATAGCAATGGGGGCGACTTCGACATTGCTATTTTTCTTCTTCTCAATAATGTCCTCAAACATGAACGCCGCCCATCCTGCCGTCTCACGTGCCGATGTCTTATTCCTTGCAGTAAAATCGATAGCTTCCATCACCCATACCTTGCCGTTGGTCTGGACGTAGGAAGGCTTGTGAACAACATTGTGCCTCGTGCCGGAAATTGGCACTTGCTTCTTTATAGGGTAAAGGATGCCGTAGTTGTACTGAGAATCGCTCGACAAAAGCCCCTCGTCCTTAAAAGCGTCATCGAGTTCGCTCTTGAGCTTTTGCACTGCCACTTCTGTTGTAACCTCTTCGGCAATGCCGAGCGCCTCTCGAAGCCCGCCGTTGGTGACGAGAAGCGGGAACAGGAAGGCAGCAATATCCTCCGCGATGTCGGCACCAGTGTCGGCTATCTGGCCTCCCATGACTACGTTGTAATTCTCGCCATTCGATTTCATCATCTGGACGATTGGGTCTTTATGGGTCGCAGTAGTTCTCTTCCAGTAATCGACCCATTGAACGTACACACCCGGGCAGTCAAATTTTTTGATTTTGCGACCGTCAATTTCTCCGCCGGGGGACTTCTCGCCAAAAAATCTCCCCGCAATGCGGCCGGCTTTGACTACGAATACGCCAACGTTGACCGGCTCCTTGCGGAACAGGTTCGGAATCATCTGGGCGATGAAATATGTCGCGTCGCATCTCATGGTATATATCAGATACAGTAGTCCAGGTATTCACCACCCCAGTTGTCGAAAAGCGTGGCGTCGGCAGCATGAAAGGCCGAACGATTGCAGGCGATCAACCCCAATAGCTCCGAGCGTCGTTCGATCAGGTGGTTAGCCACATCCGTCTCGTTGTCTCTAGGGAGTCCCATAGAGACGGCGTCGCGAACTGTGTCGCGGATGAAATAATCCGGCAGCGCATTTATTCTATTATACCACATCACTCGGCTATCGAACAACTTCAGTTTATCGGCCAAGCAGTGTTCGGCGATCCCGAGGCTTCCGTTAACCTTATCTACGCTTTCGATCCCGTCCGGCCACAACAACGATTGGCCGTGGTCATAAAGGTGGAGAGTTTTGGTATCTCGATTATAGGAAATATTTCCTTCGTGCCTGTCTCTGTTCCCGATCCATATGTCGAACATCACGATGCCAAGAGACAACTCAGGCAGATCATTTATCACCGCTTGCGAATCTGCCGGCGGCAGGCCTTGTCCCGAGAGGTTAAAGTCCATTGATGCGTAAAATACGACACCATCTTTGTCAATCGTTACGCCTACAGGAATAGGTAGGCCAATGGCCCGCCCGACCTCTTGGCACACATATTCATTTGCCACGGTGTAGTGACATACTGTAGACCTCTTAGCCCTGACCTGTATGGCAGCGATATACTGTTCATCGACGCCGTCATTCGTGGCGGCCCCCCAATTGAAAATCTTGTAATTAGTGGCCGCCATACTTTACAGAGCCTCATTGACGCTTCGGTTCCAATTAGCTGTTACTGTCCACAGGCTTCGGCTTTGCCCGTCAGTTTCTTGTAGGTCAGCCGCTTCCCGGCGGTGCTGCCGGTCACGTTGATGAACCGCTCGCCGTCCGTCTTCACTGTGCCGCTTGGGTGCTTCCGCTCGTTGTACCGGAAGTTCTCTTCGTCCAGGTAGCGGAAAAGGTGGAAAGGCTCGACGCTGACGTAGGTGCCCCGGATACACCGCTTCAAGAGGGACCAGTAGTTCTCCAGCCCGTTCGTGTGGCAGTTCCCCCTGACGTACTCGACGGCGTGGTCAACCGCTTCGTGGACGTAGTCGGGGGCGAGTCCTTCGTAGCTCTTGAGGGCGTCGGTACAGACCAGCGTACCGGGTTTCACGTTCGCCCGCACTTCGGCCTGAACCGTCCCCTTCTTCGTGTCCGGGATCACCTTCGTCCGGACTTCGCCGTCCCGCTCCAGGACGCCGATGACGATGGCCTTCCCCGCCGTACCCCGGCCCTGAATTTTCTCGGCCCGCTTGCCCTTGTGCATGTTCCGGGCTTTGCCGCCGATGAACGTCTCATCGACTTCCACTTCCCCGCTCAACTTGGCGAACGACCCGGTTTGCATCGCCAATCGGATGCGGTGCAAGAGGAACCACGCGCTCTTTTGCGTAATGCCGAGCGCCCGATGTGCTTCCCACGAACTGATACCGTTCTTCGCGTTGGCGATGAGCCAAATGGCCGTGAGCCACTTGTCCAACCCGAGCGGGCTGTCCTCCATGACCGTCCCGACCTTGACGCTGAACTGCTTCTTGCACCCCTTGCACTTCCAGGTGCGGCGGGTTGAAATGAACGAGTGTTCCTTGCTGCCACACCGCGGGCAGACCACGCCGTCCGGCCAGCGGAGCGGGACAAGGAACTTGAGGCAGGTGTCCGGGTCGGCGAAGTACCGGATGGCCTCAACCAGCGTTTTCGGATTCGTGTCGGCCGGCGGCGTGGGTTCCATACCTAGATTCTATGGCGAACCGCCGGGTGAGTCAAGTATATTGTTGCCCTTCGTTTGGGTCAGTGACCCCGACCGCCCGCCGACGAAAGGGTTGTTCTATGTGCGCCCGTTCGAGTTCCTGGCCTGCCTGAACGCCCTGTATCACGAGCCGGCGCACAGCGGCCTGCGGGACATCCTGCCCGGACGACTCCACGCCAGCCGGGGGGACGTGCATCCGGCGGTCGTGGCACCCGTGTCGCCGTGCCTGCCGCACCTGTCGGGGGTGTGGTCGCACGCCTGGTCCGTCATTTGGGGGCCACCGGGAACGGGCAAGACGTTCACGGTCGGGCGACAAGTGGCGGAATGCCTGGGCGACCCGACCGAGCGGCTGCTGGTGATCTCGACCACGAACAAATCGACCGACGAGTCGGCCTTCGCCATTGGCCGTGCGGCCCGTGACCGGGACGCCGGTTCCGCCGATTCTGGCCGCATCCTCCGGGTCGGTAAGAGCGCCCACATCGAGGCGTACCAGGCGAACGGGCTGGAAGGGCTGCTCAAGGGTGCGGAAACCGACCTTCTCCAGCAGGTGGGCATGCTGCTGAAGAAGCTCCACGGGACCGCCGTGGCCGAAGAGC
>Ga0335397_10012821_pt1 | contig 10240 bp, 6 predicted proteins | sample MAT04_FD_205740 | JGI IMG/M metagenome (GOLD analysis project Ga0335397, IMG submission 205740) | Freshwater microbial communities from Lake Fryxell liftoff mats and glacier meltwater in Antarctica - MAT-04 (spades assembly) (version 2) ...
CGAAGTATACACAAAGTAGCTGAACGCTTGAGCATTAGCATCTGCATAAATCCAATCCACAACCTTTTGTTGATTATAATAGGACCCATCAGACGTCAGAACAAGTGGTGGTGTAAGAAAATAGCTTTTTATAATCCATGTAACTGGTGATAATAGAGCCAGACAAAGAAACACTACCACGATTGCTCTTCCCAGTCTTTGTTCTGAAATAACTTTCATTGAAAGTACTAATAACATCGAACTGCTGACAACTAACGCTAACAAGTAATGGCTCCATATAGGAAAAGGATAAACAATATACAATAGAAAAAATCCAATTTGAAAAAAGAGTAAGAAGTAGTATTCTATCCCCTGTATTCTGGTTTTCTTACGCATTAACAAAAATGCCCAACAAAAAATTACGACAATTAGGAAAAAGACTAATGGCCTATCGTCGTATATTGGCATAGAGAAAGAGCTTATAAAGAGAGAGAGTCTATCTTGTACTCGATAAAATATATCTGAGTATGCTTCATACCCTTTCAACGATTCAGAGTGGGTTCCAAAAAGCCTGAACACTGCCTTGGTCATTAAAAACTCATGACGTAGATCAAAAAATATAAAGGTTGCAAGCGGTGTCAGAAAAAGTATCGTGGCCGCAACAAGATTTTTTAGACCAGGTAACTTACGTCCAAGAAAAATAGCAATTATGGATGTTGGGATTAATGTTATGGCAAAAGCTGGTTCTGACTGAAACCCTAGTCCTGCACAAAAAAACATGCCGAAAAGTGCTCGACTTGACCCTCGCAAGTAAAAAATCACACTTCCCAAATAACAAAGAAAAATAATAGGCATGAGGTGTGCGTTTGTCGTAAACTGCGCATCAGCTATTAATGGCTGTGAAATTGCGAGAAAAAAAGCAATTAGTATCCCAGCAGATCTCCCGTATAATCGACTACCTATTATGTACCCAATAATGATAAGAGTCACTGTCACAGTAGTATAAAGTGGTATAAGAGTTAAGAATGGATCACCCTTAGACAGAATAAAGAAGGGTGTAATTAAATATATCCAGAGTGGTCCATGAAATAATCCGCCGAACCCTGCCCTTGCACCGATCAACATTAATTTATGATCTACTACTACCTGCTCTGCGAGCAACATGTCTCGTCCTTGATCAATAAGAAAATAAAAATCACCAGATAAAAATGCGTGTGAACGCAACAATAATCCCAGCAGAACTATCAAACCTAAAACAAAAAAGTGCCTATATTTCGTACTATACATTTTCATACTTTTAAAGCGCGAAGGTAGGCTCTTGGAAATCTCAATGCAGAAAAAAATGAAAAAACGAACCCTTGCCATGAATCCATAAACCCTTTGTGTCTAAAAAATGTTCTCAAAAACCATGCAATGGGGAGAAATAACAGATACTCTAACATCACTAAGGGCTTTTTTATAATTTTTTTTTCTTTTAACTCTTCTGCTAATAAATCAATATATCTACTATTTCGTACCAGATAGCGAGCAAAGGTTGGTGAATCCTTATGAAGGAGATCGTTTTGAAGCCATCCGACCTTTCCATCGACTGCCATTTGCTCATGGACGCTCACACATGGAAAATGAACTGCGTTTTTTTTAACTAAACGAATAACGCCATCAGGATAGACTCCACCATACCGAAGATTTCTACCAAGGAAGTAATTTAGCCGTGGAATAAAAAACGCTTGATATGCTCCACTGGAAGCACCGATTGCACCGTCGCGTCTTTCTAAAAGTTTTTGATGTCGAGAAAATAAAGTACGGCCCGGAAGCTGCTTTTGGTACACTTCAATTTCGTCGTCCTTAAGGGAAATTATGTATTTAATCTCTTTTGCCAACTTTCCAGTGACTCTCTCGTCTGCATCAAGTTGGAGAATCCATGGACCAGATGCAGCATCAAGAGCTTTTTGCTTATTAATATGAAATATTAGCGGATTATCCGTTACGATAACAGTTGCTCCGTAGGCCTTAGCAATCTCAACTGTCCTATCTTGAGATGAGCCATCGACAATTATAATTTCATCAGCGAATTCTCTTACTGAATCGAGGCATTCAGAAATATTTTTCTCCTCATTGAATGTAGCAAGAACAACTGATAATTTATTATTCATGGGTTTACTCTTGTTTGGACAACAATCCCACCTTTCATTTTTTGTACTTTAATAACTTTCCCATCACCCTCTCGCTGTTTTAACCAATTCGTTAATCTCTCTGGGTACTCAAAATCTGGCTCTAGTATGACAAAAAATAAATTATCTACAGACTGATCAGGAGTTTGGAGATATTTCCCCTCGCCTAACCAGACGAAAAGATACCTGTAAGTATAATCATATAATGGAGGAGTGTACACGGTATACTTAAAGGGGCGACCTCCTGCCTCCTCATAAATATAATTTATTACTGCTTTCTGATTACGATACACCGAGACATCACCCTCCCATAATGGCTGAGTAAAGCTACTCCAAACGTTAAGCGGCTGAATAGTGAGAACAATCAGCCCCACAGCACACACAATAATGCCAGCCCTTAGGGGTGGTAGAGCGTGAATGATAGATACTATAGCAATCCCAAGAAGTAGTATAAAAACAACTGGTAATCCAACTATGTAATGAGACCATAGATCATGACTGAAAAATAGTAGTCCTGTATAAAAAACTCCGACTGTTAGAAGGGAGAGTAAGAAGAACTTTCGCATCATAATATTCATTTTTGATAAAAATAAGATTCCGGCAGCACCAACTATTAATAGCTCGAATACAGCTAGTTGCGTAAAACCTACCGCTACAGTATCGGTCCACATCTGGAAAAGAAAGCCTAGTCTTTGTGGAATTCTCTCTAGAAATGGCAACTCACTACCACCGGGTAATACACCAGTAAAAGAGGAAAGGAGGGTTCTTACCATAATAAAATTATTTTTAATTTCAAAGAGTATACGCGGACTTAATACTAGAACAATTCCTACTAAAAAAATGCCAATTCGTTTTAACGTCAACATTGACCTAAACAATAAGGCGATAGAGATAATCACGCTTCCAATAAATAAGGTTCCAAAAACTATCTCTGCGTCTAATGAAAGACCTGCGAGAACACCAAGACTCAGAAAAAGCGGCAAACATCTACCTAGTAAGGCATTCTTATCTAACATCACTGCACTGACAAGCAGGACATAAAACAGCATGACGATCAAAGGCGCGATGTTAGGATTCCATATCTGTGTAGTAAAACCATGCATAACGGGAGAAAAACTAAGTAGTCCTGCTATAAAAAGTCCCAGAAAAGTACTACCAAGCTTCCTACCAAAACTATATCCAAGTATCGCTGTTACCGTTCCAGTAAGCACCATAAATGCTGCAACTACAGTAGGGCTTCCAGCGCCAATAAGATACGATGGAACCAATAGGTAATACCACCAAGGACCATAAAAGACTCCAGGCAAACCTGTCGTTGGTCCAATAAATAAAAGGTTGTGGTGGACAATTATATCTCGTACCGCTAGCAAATCTCGACCTACATCATAGGTGAAAGCAAAAGACTCTTCGAGTATCCCCTTGATGCGTATGATAAAACTTAGGATAAGCGTACTTATGAGGACAACAGCTGAGATAGGAGAGCTATGTAATAATCTAGATGCTTTCATATTGGTTAATACCGTTATTTTTTACCCTGATAAACTTCAAGAATTCTAAAAACAACTGTCCCATCAGGTCGATGGATTTCATCAAGAACATGAAAATCGTTTGAAGCGAGACACTCTCCCCTGTCAACATAAATAATGCTAGCTCTCTTTTCAGCTATATATGATGGACAATCGACCTTTCGATACTGGACCCCGTCATATACCAACCTATCTTTGTCTCGTGGTGAGCCAGCTTTCTGAAATGCAACAGGGTCAGATTTATTAAAGAATAAATAGAAAATGATCAAATTTGCACCCTCTGACGTCATAACAACTTCTCTGCCCTGATTTTTATATTGATTTACTTTAGCCAAAAGTGCACCCTCTCCCTCGTTCCGATACTTTGCATTATGAGTTAAGGTGTGGTGAAAATAATCATGAGTAAAAATAACAACCTGATAAATGCCTACAATTCCTACAACCAGTATTACTAAAACTCGTAATCTTACTAAAGAAAAACGAGATACCAACAAATAAAAACCATATGAAGCAATAAGTAATACTGCTGGCAACATCATGATGCTTCGCTGAAAATGAGGAATATCTTCAAAAGTAAGAGCAGCTGGAGCTGGCCCGATCAGCAGCCAAACCAGTGGGATGCTCAAAAGCCAAGGGAATTTCTTTGCATTAAAGAGTGTACTAGACAGTATTATTAGTCCCAATCCAATAAAGAGAGCGTCGAGAATATAAAAATTACCATTCCAAGGAACCTGATATCTCGGAGGGAGTCCTCCCTTGAAAAAAAGGAAGTCTGGTGTAAAATGCGCTCCGTAATTCACGAACGCTGTGTAAGAAAAAGCAGTTACCTTGTTATGTAATAATCTAACAAGCGGACGAGCGATTCCTTTATCCTCAGATACTTGTTCCCATAGCATAATCTGCGTTGCTGGATAATGAAAAATGCTGATTTCGCCCACTCGACCAGATCCACTACCAACTGAGAATAGGAAAAGTAATCCCGCAAAAAGTAAAATAGAACACCCTACTAGGATCATTTTAGCTTTAAAAAGAATTTTTCTTTCAATAAATACCCAGAAAGCTAAATAAACAACTATAAATGGAATAAAATACCGAGCAGCATGATAAAATTGAAAACTAATGAGTAGCGACAAAAATCCAGTGACTAATGATGGGATAACAACTTCCTTTCCCTCAACCTCCTGAGCCAAACGTATCGATCGAAGAATCAAAAATATTCCAAGAATCACAAAGAACATAGCGACAATACTCTCTGATGTAGATCTCGAAGCGATAATATGCCAAGGATTAAGTGCCATCATCCCAGATGCTATCAGTGCGATAAAATCTCTTCTAAATATCTCTCGTGCTAAAAAATAGAAAATAAAGATAGTAAATGTGCCAAAAAGTGCCACAGGAAAACGAGTAGCGAACTCTGTAAGACCAAAAATAGCAATTGAGGGAACTGTTAAGAAATGAAGACCTGATGGACGAAAATCACCAAATTGATCAATTGCTAATGGGAGAAAGACATTATTTTTATCTCTAAGCGTCTCAAGCAACGAATACGCATTATAGCCTATATGAGCTTCGTCTTCATGGAACCCTCCGGGTACACTATCTAGATTAACAATACGAAACAGACAGCCAACTACCACAAAGATAATTAGCCAAAGATGAGCTTTTCGAGCAAAAGTTGATAAATTCATAGATTAATCTAATAATACCATACCTATTCCTAGGTTCCCACAATCCTCATCGCAGGCTTTCCATTGAGAAAATTTATGGTCGATCTTACTACCGCAGAGCTATCAAATTCATCAGGCATACCGATAAATAACGTATTCTCTCTATTTTTATCGACGCTCCAATTAATTTTTCTAAATTCATATTTACCAATTTTTCGATCAGTCGCACTATTCTCTAAAAAAGACATGTGAGATTGATACTCCCGAGGAGGATACTTCTGGTAAAAAAGGTAAAATATATAGGACTGGTCAAGGTATCCACCATTTGAAATTACTATTTTTTCGTATCCATCGGCCAGCTCACTGGTTTGTGCTACTGCCTGGGCATAACCGTATTGCCAATCTTCTGAGTGGAAATAATTCTGCTGCACAAAGTATTGATCTAGATAATAGACGAAATTAAACAAGAATCCTAAAGAAATAATGACAATTACTATTTTCTGTAATGAGATTATACCGAACTTAGGCACGACCATTCTTCTCTGCTGAAAATATCTAACAATTTCAAGTAGGCCTAATGCTGAAAATATCTGAAAAGTCGGAAGAAAATTAAATGTCCTCACGGCATGAGGAACACCTGTCGTAACCGATGCTGGAATTGGAGCGATGATAAACCATAGGATAATAAGCCTTTTAATTTCCTTCGGATAATTGCCAAAGATTAATATATAAATACCGATTAAGATAAGTGGTAATTCAACGAGATAGAGCAGACCCATACCCGGCGCATGGTGTCTTCCGATATCTCCTTTAACAAATAACCAATTAATATCCCAATGAGACAAATAATTTTCAGCGATCTGACGAAAATAAAAAACACGCCTATTATCAAAAACCAGACCAAGCGCCGTCCCTTTCTCCTTATCGATAAGAACCTTCTGTGTATTAGTATCAAACTCTGCCGACTGCGCACTAAAGACACTAACCCCTTTTGCTCTACCCAGAGTAGTGCTGCTGTCTTTTGTCAACGCAAGGATCATCGGAAGAGATATTATTATCCCAGTAATGACTGCAGCTATATGATACTTAAATGGAATTATTTTCAATTTTTGGTAAAAAACTATTACCAAAATTAAGAATAGTAATGGCACAAAGACCTTCTCACTTTGGTACGAATAAAGTCCCAAGCCAAGCATGAGCGAAGAAAGTGAAAGAAAAAATGGTCTTCTAAGCCCGTATACAAAAAATAAAGCAGCGAGAATATTTAAGCTCAATCCAATATTCGTCTCAAAAGCTACACGAGAAAATTGAATGTGCCACGGACTCACAGCGAGAAAAAATGCTGATAAAAGCGCGAGGTCTTCACGCTTGCCCAGTAAGCGAACCAATAAGTATGTTGTATAAACAGTTAGGATTCCAAAAAACGCTGATGGGAATCGAACAGCAAACGTTGTCAGATCAAAAATTACAATTGAAGGAACGGAAAGATAGCTATAAAGTGCAGGCTTATAATCTCCAAAAGATTTGAGTAGTACAGGAAGTTTTTCACCGTATTCATCTCGCCCCGTCTGAAGTATTGAAAAGGCATTATATCCTAGTGCTGCCTCATCCCAATCAGGTGATGGAGGTACATTCCCCAACTGCCACAGACGAAGTACTGCAGCGATAATTATAATACCAAAAAGGGTAACTAGTTTTATATTTTTCATATTAATAGGTGTAGATAACTAAGGACGTTTCACCATCTACACGCTTAATCTCTTTTAGCTTCTTTGTATCACCAGGGACCCTTTCAGGACCTACAATATATAAACTATCTTTGCTCTTTTTTATAGTAGAAATATCTTTTGGAAACATATATTTATCAAATGAAATAACATCCACAAACCCAAAAACATCCCGACTAACATTCATTGTTTTCCTAAACTCTCGGGGGTCTGTCTTTGTATAAAATAAATAGTAAATATATGGCCTCCCCATAGTGCCAGAGTCATAAACAGCGCTGTATTGATTTTTATGTTTGCTGACATAATCAATCGACTCTTTATATCCATACTGCCAGTCAGCAGAGAATAACCGGGGGTAATGTTGAAAATATTGATATTGAAAATAAAATATACTTCCAGCATAAAAAATTATGATGCTTGTATATATCAAATTTTTTACAAATCTTTTCAACTGGACATTCTTAACCAAGAATATAGCATGAACCAATCCATAGCCAACAAGAAATTGATATGTTGGAAGTGTTGCCTCAGTTCTGAGGGCATGCGGAGTTTCTCTTGCAGCACCAGCTGGTATAAGCCCAATGAGCAACCAGAGCGGGATAATCCACCAGCGCCCTTCGCGCTTGCGAAAAAGAAGAAGGATACCCAATAAAAGAAATGGGAGCTCAAATAAATACATCTGACCCACATCTTGAATTGAGAACTTGGGATTAACGTCACCTCTAGAGAATAAATAACCTGGGTTGAAATGATCGAAATAATGTTCAATATATGCTAGTCCATACACTACCCTATGATTATGAATTACTCGTGAGAATACCGAACCATTACCATTGACAACTTCTTGATTTCTATTCTCAATAAGCTTGGGGTCGGTAAAAATATTTACCTCTTGAAAACGGATCTTTGCTTGAGGAGAAAGCATAAATGGCACGAGCGGTGCGACTAATAGAATTCCCAATATGCTAGCAATAATTACTTGTTTTTTAATCCTCCAAATATCCTTGTAGAATCCAACAGATAACATTCCTACGAGTAATGGCGCGACAATTCGTGCACTATTAAATGAATAAAGGGATAAAACAAATGAGATTACAGAAACCAGTAGCACCCACTTCTTATCCTGTATAGCAACTAAAAAAGCCCAGATGCCAACTACTAGAAAAAATGTGGCAATATTTGCTTCGAATGCCGCGCGTGATAGCATAATATGCCAAGGAGAAAATGCAAGAACTCCAGCAGAAGCTAGTGCATAATACTCTTTTTTCTTTTCTGAACCAAAAATTCGTTTGGTCAAAAAATATGTCATTAATACCGTAAGAACTCCAAACAGTGCTGAAGGAAATCGGACAGCAAACGCAGTTAGTCCGAGTAACTTGATCGGAAGAATATCCAAATAAGCATATACAGGCGGCTTGTAATCTCCGAATGACTCCAGAGAGGCGAGCGGTAAGAACGTCCCGAACTCATCCCTACCATCAATGCCAAGTGAAAAAGCGTTATAGCCAAGTGCAACCTCGTCCCATGTCAACGATGGAGGATTTAGACCTAACTGATAAAATCTAAGCAGGAATGCAGCAATAATAATTAAAAGAAGAAATTTATACTTCATATACTTGCCAGAGAGTTAGTGATGACTCTCCGTAATCGGTAATCACCTTAACGGGCGATACATTCTGAGAGCAATTCTCAAATGGGAGTATGTATACAGATTTTTTTGCTTTACTCGTTTTGGGAAATTTAAGAAGATTTGGACACTTTTCAAGAAACGTAACATTGCCAATAACTGGATTACTGGTAATCCATGCCTTCTGAACTTCCCTAGCATCGATTTTCCCAAAAATACCATACTGAGCTAACATAATCTTACCTGGCGCAACTACATAAACATGATCTGAGCTTTTACTTTCCTTGGAAATTAACTGTACAACCTCCCTGTCACTCCTAAACCAAGCCTCTGCACCATATACTGAATAACGAAAATGATATTGATAAAGGTAAGATAAAACGAAAACTCCATATACACCAAAAAAGCAAAATAGAAGTGCGTTCCTGACTCCTGGTGGATATTTTTTGATTAGCAATATTACTGTATATATTCCACACCCAACAACAATTGAGAGAAAAGGGGTCAAAAAAAGATTACGAAGAATATATGATTTACCACTTACAAAAGTTGATGCTAGCGGAGCAATAAGCAGTCCAGCCAGCACAACATTCCTCCCAGCTCGAGCTCCATGTCTCATCAAATAGTATAAACCTAGTAGAAGTAGGGGCAGCTCAATCAAATACATGACTCCACGCGATAGAACTCCAAGGGTCTTTGCAGACGAGGAGGTATCCCCATATAGAAAAAGAAAATTAGTTGAGAATACCTCAAGATAGTTCTCACGTATGACACGAAGGAAGTAAAGTGGTTTATTATTAAAAAGCTTACTCACAAAAAGTGGTGCTTGATTTTTATCGAGCTCATAATTAACTGTACCCGCCGCTCGTGGATCTTGATATGAAAGAATGGTCTCATCCTGTCTCGTAACACCAGCTGTACTCATAGTGAGAAAAAAAGAAAAAAGAATAATAAGATATCCTCCTATAAAAATTATTACCTCACGCTTTCTATTTTTTAATGTTGTATAAAACATAATAAGCAAAACAGGAAGTAAAAAAAGAAAAACAAACTTAGTTGCATGATAACTATAAAAGGCAAGAAAAAATGAAATAAGCGACCAATTAATATTTCCACTTCTAGCTCCCCTCACAAAAAGGTATGTGCCTAAAAGAAAAAGTTACGTGAATATGCCAAGGCGATATTGACAAAACGGTTGCTGCAAAAAGAGCTATGGTTTCATTACCAAACAGCTCTTTTACCAGAAAATAAAGAACAAAAATAGACGCTATCCCCAACAATACAAAGGGAAGTCTACCTGTCTCAGGCGAAATTCCAAGAAGTCCGACAAAAGGTGCGGTAAGGTAAATAGGTACCGGAGAATTGGAACTATCAGTATTAAAAGAAATAGGGAGAAATGTACCATCAATTCCCTTGCCTGTTGTCCAAACACTATAAGCGCTATAAATATATGATGCTTCATCATTAGAAAGTCCGTAAGGTACGTTTCCACTATTAACGAACCGTAAGAGAGAGGCAAGTAGAAGGATACCAAGGAGCAAGT
>Ga0335397_10012826_pt1 | contig 10239 bp, 10 predicted proteins | sample MAT04_FD_205740 | JGI IMG/M metagenome (GOLD analysis project Ga0335397, IMG submission 205740) | Freshwater microbial communities from Lake Fryxell liftoff mats and glacier meltwater in Antarctica - MAT-04 (spades assembly) (version 2) ...
GCCAACAACCAACTGTTGGGCGGGGTTGCCATCGATCTCGTCGTACCCCACTATGTGCCCAAGGAAGTGCTCTTCATTCCCTATCAAGTGTATTTGTCGCTGGTGCGGAGATAAACGGACAAAACCCGCGCCACGCTATTTGTCTAGCCCTGGTCCGGGCTGTGCTGCTTTTGCCAGATCCTCGCGAAAGTGCATGCTCACTCTGCTGTCGACCCGGCTGCGCTCGGCGCTTGGAAAGAGCTCGCGCAGACGCAGCGCCACGGAGCGCAAGCGATCGGCGTCGAAGGGCGCCAGCTCTAGTTGGGCCTGGCGCAGGCTGGCAAAGCATCCCTGCTTGAGAAAACGGATGCGGTCATGCAGCGGGGCAAGGCCGGCCACGCCCTGGCGCGAGTCAAAAAACTCGGGCGTGCCGGTGAAGAGCCACAGCAGGCCCGGGTAGGAACCGGCGGCGTCGGCGATCTGGCGAATGCCGTTGAGCGACTTGTGCCGCGAATCGGCGCGCATGCGCAGAATGGTTTCGGCCTCGTCGATCACAATCAAGAGGCCGGCATAGCCGGCTTCCTTGACGATTTCCAGCACGCCGCGCAGGTAATCAAGGGCATCGCGGCTGCCGATATCGCCTTTGATGCCGGCGGCCTTTTTGGCGGACGCCGCGACATTGCCGCTGCCGCACAGCCACGCGATCAAGGCGCCGGCCTCGGCCACTTCACCACGCTGCTTCAAATCGAAGATGGTCTGGATCACGCGCACGAAGTCCGGCGGCGCCTGTCCACCCGTCAGCGCGGCCAGGTCCTCGTCCAGCCGCCGGCGCACCTTCGGTTCGAAGTCGGGCGATGCGTCGTCTTCGCCCGCCGCCATCAGCTTCTCTTCGATGCGGCCGATCCAGCGATCCAGAATGTCGCCCAGCGCCCCGCGCGGACAGGAGGCCGTGCCCAGTTCCGTCATCACCTTGCGGTAGACATCGTCGAAGCGGTGAAAACGCAGGTCGTTGTCTGACACGACGACAAAGCTGGTGGCGAAGCCGCTCTGTTGGGCGTCGAGCAAGGCGAGGCGGGCCATACCGTTGGGGCGGTCAACTGCCGCCTGCGCACACTCCTGCGTGTGCCGCCATGAGGACGGGCCGGGGCGGCGGAATTCCACGGAAGGTTCGCGGTGGGACTCGTGTTCGCCAAAGCTTCTCTCTACGAAACTCAGGATTTCGGCGCTATTTGATATCTGAAAAACTGGGAGTCTGTTTACATCGCCAACTTCAAAACCAATCGTCGGATTGAGTGAATGAAGAATCTCGCGAGCTGGGGACGAATTCATTGCACACAGAGTTCCAGACACATCTTCTGGGAAAAGCGATGATCCTTTATGGCCAATGATACTTGGGTAGCGATGGACCCGAGCGAAGAAATCGGCACCAATCGTAGAAAATGCAATCCCGCGTTGAAAATAGTACTGTCGGTTCTGAATACTCGTAAAGCCTTCATACTTGTGGGCAAAGCATAAAAGATATTCGAGCCCTTCGTTTTCCCATGCTGCAAAATCCTCAGCAGGTTCCACCCACTCCCTGCCGCGTGCACCCTTAATCAGCAGTTCTTATTCTGAAAACAGCTAAAAAAAGCGGTGACAGAAGTGCTGGAGTGTGCTAAGGTAGGGGGAAATCATACCAGGAGGAAGAGGCTTGCTGCGCGAAACACTGGCCGTACGACGCACATTTTTCAATGACCTCAAAGCCCTCACCCACTATATCGTCTTTGAAAGTTGGGAGGCGCTCTTCAAATTCATGCTTGACGGCCTGGAATTGACCCTCCCTCCTCCTGACCCATTATGACCAATTTCAGAATGAGAATTGCTGGCCCGTATTGACAGGTTGCTGATTGCCATGTTATAAGTATGATACCTGGTTGATTCATTTATCAAGCCCCCTGGGGAGGCCAACAATGAACCTCGCTACTGCGGTCGTTTTATCGATTGTGTTTATCGTCATTAGCGCCGGCGTGGGCATTTATCTCATGCGCTTCCGGTCGTTCGTGACCGAGATGCTCGGCATGATGATCGGCATGACCTTCGGCATGATGGCAGGCATTGCCGTTGGTTTCTTCATCGGTGCAGCCACCGACATGTTTATCAGCAACCTGGTCGGCGTTACGGTTGGGGTGGCGTTCGGGGCGTTTTTTGGCCGGTGGGGCGGGCTGATGGGCGCCATGGATGGCAGCATGGGCGGCTTTATGGGTGGCATGATGGGCGGCATGTTGGGCGTGATGATCAACATCTCCCCGCTGGCCGTCTGGGTCACAGCCGTGTTCACCACTGTGATCTGCCTGGTCATGTATATTGGGTTGATCCGGCTGGTGCAGACCAGCAGTTTCAAACAGTATGCCAAGGATCCTGTCTGCGACATGCTGGTGGATGTCGCTACGGCCAAGCTGACCAGCGATTATCACGGCGCGACCGTATATTTCTGCGCCGCCGGTTGCAAGCGATCGTTCGACAAAGACCCCGAGCGCTATCTGGTACAGTCGTTGCGTCAGGGCAAAACGCCCGAAGTCGCGCAAGTGCCTTCGTGAAATCTGGGAAACGGCAAAAATGGGAGATTACTATGCGTAGGCTATCTCGTCTGAACCTGCTCCTCGTCGTTGTGCTTGCCCTGTTGGTCGTTACTGCATGTCAGATGTCCAGTTTGGCACCGGATGTACCACCGACGCCAATTGCAGCCATCGCGACGCCGGAACCGGGGGTCCTGGCTGTCACCAACGTGCAGGCCCGCCCTTCACCCCTGCAAGGCGGCACCGGCGCCGTCTATCTGACCGTGCTCAACGGCCTCAACAAACCCTTGCGGCTGACCAGCGTTGCCGGTGAGGTTGCCAAGGCGGTTGAGATACACGAAACCGTCAATGACCAGGGGGTCATGCGCATGGAGCCGCGACCCGATGGCTTCGACATCCCGGCCGGCGCGACGCTTGACCTAAAGCCAGGCGGAAAGCACATTATGCTCATCGATCTGGCCAAGCCGCTGGCAACGGGTGACATCTTCACCTTGACGCTTCAGTTCGACAACGCCGATGCCCTCACCATCGAAGTGCCAGTGGGCACGGCCGCTGACCCCGCAACGTCACAAACCCCTGAGCCAGCACAAGCGCCCGTGCCCCCGCCAGGTCCGACCCTCGGCGGGCAGCAAAACGGCGATTTGCAGGTGTGGCTTGCCAGCACACCGGCGCAGCCCGTGAGAGGTGCGGCGGAAATCGACGAGTACGTGGTCGATAGCAGCGGCCAGCCAGTGACGGATGCCAAGGTCACCTTTGACATCGACATGACCAACATGAGCCACGGCCAAACCCTGGTGACCGCTGAACCCACAGGAAATGGCCATTACGTGGGGAGCGTGCATTTCTCGATGCCGGGTCCCTGGCGCATCATCACGATTATCGAGCGGCCGGGGCGCGAGGCCGTGAAGTTACGCTTTGAGTTTAGGGTTGATCGCAGCTAGGCAACCAGAGACCACGGTGATTGGCCAGCCCAACGATAGAGGGTGCTAACATTTTGACATCACAGCCAAGTACTGCCGTCGGTAAGAACATCACCATTCTGCTTGTCGACGATCAGCCGGCAGTGCGCTGTGGGCTGTGCATGCTATTTCAACTTTAGGCAGGTGCAACTGTCGTCGGTGAAGCGGGTCGCGCTGACGAAGCGCTGACACTGGCAGCGGTGACCAAACCTGACTTAGTCATCGTGGACGTCGCGATGCCCGGCCTTGACGGCATCGCGGCGACCAAACAGTTAATCGACGAGTGGCTAACATGCGTGGTGGTCATTCTGACAATTCATAATCGCCCGCAGTTGCGTGCTCGCGCGTTCGCCGCCGGCGCCTGGGCCGTCATAGAAAAGGGCCGCCCCGAGGACGTACGGGCTGTCTTCCACCAGGTGGTCCGCCTTTTACACGCTGGGCCAGAGTAGGTGCCAGGTACAAGACGGACGCCGGTGGCACGCGAACCTTGGAAACTGCCACCAGAGGTATATTCAATACGCACGCAAAAAGTTAACACTGATCATTTATGTCCAAAAGCGTCCGTTTCTTGATGAGACAGGGTCAAGCGCACCAGTCGCGACCAAGTAAGGCGGTTGACCGTGGATGATCTGCACGTGGCTGGCACTCGCACTTCCGGCCCTAGTCTGTCAGAGCAGAAAATGCTGCACTTCCTGCATATCTTTTATGTGGGTTACTTTGCTTTGATTCTTCCTTTCATCTGTTGGGGGGCACAGGCGACGCCAGGCCATCTACACACACATGCGCATTTTGTTTTTGGCCCACCCTCCGTGCCAACGCACACAGCCCAACAGGTTTTGAGCGAGAGCCGTACGCGGCATGGGTGTGGCTCCCCAATCGGTTCCGCGGTTTCGCATTATACGACAAACAAGCTCGACGCCAAGGCCGTCCCTACGGGCCGATCCATACCTTCCACGATCATATCGACGATCCTATTATCCCCGACGCTGGGCAGGCTGACAATCATCGATCTGCTACCTGCCGTCTTGATGGAACACCTACCTACCAACAATTTCAAATCCATAGATTCTCCTGTTCCCACACGCCCACCACGGCTCCTCGTCTGGACTTCTTTTCAGCCTTCCGCGTAGATCGAATTGATGTCTGGGCGACGTCGCCCGCTATTCCATAGGAGAAACGAACGTGACTTACCACCGAACGATGGCAACATCACTACTGTTGCTACTATCACTACTGCTGCTTACGGCCTGCGTGGCGCCGATTGCGCAGACCAGCACCGCCACTCAACCTGCTGCGGTCGCCCAAGAATTGGTCGTCGGCATGCCGTCCGACAACTTTCGCACCGACGAACGCGCTAATCTTGGCATGTATTACACGGGTATCTATGACACCCTGGTGCGCATGACGCCTGACTACCAGGTGATTCCCATGCTGGCGACCAGTTGGGAATTTGTCGAGCCCAACACCTGGCGCTTCACCCTGCGCAAGGATGTGACCTTTCACGACGGCCAGCCGTTTACCGCCGCTGCCGTGAAAGCCACGATGGATCGCCTCGCTGCGATCGGGGGCAATTCGGCCGGACTGGGACCGGACTCGACAAAGATCGTAGACGACTACACGGTAGAGATTACGCCGCTAGACCCAAACCGGCGCTTGTTCCAACAATTGGTACATCCCAGCTACAGCATCATCGCGCCGGGTAGCGATCCGGCCACCAAGCCTGTGGGCACTGGATCCTTCAAGTTCGTCGAATACACCAATGGAGACCAGCTTGTTGTCGAACGCAACCAGGACTACTGGGGTGTCGTCCCCACCCTGGAAAAGATCACCTTCCGTTTTATCCCGGACGACAATACGCGCATGCTATCGCTAAAAGCTGGTGAGATCGACGTAGCCTTCAATGCTCCCCGTGAACTGGCCGAGGAAATCGAAGGCACCGATGGCTTAAAGGTTGTCAAGTCGTCGGTGGGTGCCTACCAGGCTATCTACGTCAACGTCAGCGGCGAAGGCGGCTACGTGCTGGGACAAGACCCGGCGCTTCGTGCCGCGCTCGCCCATGCCATCGACAAGGACGTGCTGATCAACAATGTCTGGCACGGCAATGCCGAGGTAAACACATCAATGATTCCCGTTCGGATCCTAGGCGATGCAGCCGGTGTCGTGCAGGGCAAGCCGTATGATCCGGCGCTTGCCAAGCAACTCTTGAACGAAGCGGGTTGGGTCGACAGCGACGGCGACGGCATTCGTGACCGCGACGGCCAGCCGCTGCGGCTATCGATGGTGGTCGGCTACCCGATTCCCGAGATCCATCAACCGATGCCGGAGCTCGTACAGGCACAATTGCGTGACGTGGGCATCGATCTCGCAATCGAGGTCACGCCCGATACCGCCACGTATGAAGCAAGGTTAGAAGAAGGCACGGGCGACCTGTGGGCCGAAATCGGCAATCAGAATGACGCCAATCCCTGTTTCTTACCGGGCGGTCTCTTCTATTCCAAGAGCCAATGGGGCGCCTACCCGCGTCTCTTTCCCGCCGGCGCCAAGTTCGACGCTCTGCTTGAAGCCTGCCAAACTGCCGTCAACGTGGAGGATGTTCAGAAGAATGCGGCGGAGTCCATGCGCGTGGTGATCGATGAGGAAGACATCGTAATCCCAATCGCAGGCATCTTCCGCCTCTACGGCCTGGCCGACAAGGTGCAGGGCTTTGAAGCGCACCCTTCTTCGGTCAGCCAACGTTGGGAAGACGTTCGGATTGAACCATAGCGCATGACAAACTATATTGTCCAGCGCGTGCTCGCATTGCTGCCCGTCTGGCTTGGCATCACATTGTTGGCATTTGGGCTGGGTCGCCTGGCACCAGGCGACCCAGCCTATCTGATCGCCGCGCAGCAAAGCGACGGCCCACCCCCAACGGCACTGGTGGAGCAGATTCGCAGCGAGTACGGGCTGAATGATCCCTGGTTTGTGCAGTATGGCCGGTGGGTCGGCCAGGTGTTGCGCGGCGATCTGGGCGTCTCCTATAAGTCCGGCGAAGAAATTCTGAATGCCTTTCTCCACCGCTTTCCGGCGACGCTGAAATTAGCCGTCGCCGGGTTGTTGGTGGGTGTGTGTCTGGCCCTACCCCTTGGAATCCTGGCGGCCGTGCGTCGCGGCTCGTTCGTCGACCATCTGTCACGCGTCATCGCCTTGATCGGTACGTCCCTGCCCGGCTTCTGGCTGGCCTATCTGTTGATCTTGCTGTTTGCCGTGAACTTGAGGCTGCTGCCGGTTTCGGGCAGCAGCACTTGGCGGCACATGGTGTTGCCCGTATTGGTGCTGGGTCTTGGTGTCGCCGGGTCATTGATGCGCCTGACGCGCTCCAGTCTGCTGGAAATATTAGGCCAGGATTTCATCCGCACTGCGCATGCCAAAGGGTTGGGATCGTTGCACGTTTTGTATGGGCATGCGCTCAAAAACGCGTTGATTCCAATTGTCACGGTCATGGGCATCACGTTGGGTCACCTCTTAGGCGGTTCGATCATCGTCGAGACGATTTTTGCCTGGCCGGGGATCGGTAAGTTGCTGGTGGACGGCATCGGCAACCGGGATTACCCGTTGATCCAAAGCTACGTGCTCTTCATGGGCACCTTTTTTATTCTGATCAGCCTTGGCGTCGATCTTCTCTATATCGTTCTGGACCCCCGTATCAGTTACGTGAAGAGAGGTGCAGCCGATGGCGCTAACTAACCTGCGTACGCTAGGGTTAAGCGGTTGGTTTGGGCTAGGCATCGTAATCTTCTTCACAGCAATCGGCATCTTCTGCCCGCTGCTTGCCCCCCACGACCCGGCGGCCATCAATCCCGCACACAGTCTGGCTGCACCCAGCCTCGAATACCCGCTGGGCACGGATAACCTGGGCCGTTGCACCTTGAGTCGACTATTGTACGGAGCCCGCCTATCCTTTGGCACTGCTGCTGTCGCTGCGATTGTGATCAGCGTAATTGGCGTCTTTGTGGGCGCTATCAGCGGCTACTATGGCGGTTGGCTGGACGGCATCCTGATGCGCGTGGTCGACATCTTGTTGGCTTTTCCCAGCATGATCGTAGCGCTGGCCATCGTGGGTACACTGGGCGCCGGGATTGCCAACGCCGTTCTCGGGCTGGTCTGCGTGTGGTGGGTTGGCTACGCGCGGATTGTGCGCGGCATGGTCTTGTCCACGCGTGCCCAACCATATATCCTGGCCGCACACACGATCGGTGCAAGCCATCGGCGCATCCTGCGCCTTCACATCTTGCCCAACGTGATTGCCCCTGTGATCGTCCTCGTCACCCTCGAATTGGGACAGTTGATACTTGCCCTGGCGGCGCTCAACTTCCTGGGCTTGGGTGCGCAACCGCCCACGCCGGAATTGGGGAGCATGCTGAATGCCGGACGCCCCTTTCTGCAGACCGCGCCCCAACTAATGCTCTATCCGGGGCTGGCCATTGCCTTCGTCGTCCTGGGCTTCAATCTGCTCGGCGACAGCTTGCGCGATACACTCGATCCCTACCTGCGACGATCGTAGGTTGCCAATGCTAAATTCGGTAGCGATATCATCGAGAGCGCCAACAAACTCGTGGTCGAAGCACATCTCAAAGGGGCAGGTAATGCACTGGCAACTGTCGCATTCGGAAGCGCTCGCTTTGTCGCCTCACCCAATGCAAAATTACAACACGCACCCCCCACCCAGGGCAGGGCTTTTACAAAATAGGGCCACCGCGGGAAGGCGGTTCAAGCAGCAAGAAACGCGTGTTTCTTAGTAGTCAGGTATGGGAGCGAAAGACAAGATCGAGAGCGGCTTGAGGTGAGCCGCTGTAGAAGCCACGGGCATCAAGTAAGTAGCGCCCCCCCCGTCGGCGGACAAGAGCGACGACCAGATTATTGAGCGTTGCCATGTTCTGAGCCAGGGTAGGATTTGAGATGCGAGTGGCATCTTCATGAAGAGACTTATCGCGCAGATAGTGAAGGCCATTTTCAATACCCCAGTTGCAAACTGTACGATCCATCAGTCTGGGCTGGCCGTATCTCGGCTAGCAGGCTGATCACCGTCAGGACGGTTGCATAAAATAGGGACGAAACCGAACGCCCCGCCGGCATCTGCGGTAACGCTTCAACGCGATTTTGCAGGTCACTGACCAGACACGACGTACAAATGACTGTATTGACAGGTTGCTCATTTTCGTGTTATAAACTTGATATATAGTTGGTTTATTTATCAAATTCCAATCGAATAATTACCATCGACGAGTAAAACTATGCGCCACGGCACCGTCGTCACTATCATCGAGCGCCTGGGACGCGAGATGGTGAAGTTACATTTTGAGTTTTAGGGTCGACCCCAGCCAGGCAATGAGACCACCCTGGAGATGATGATGTCACTGCCCAACGTCACCAAAACGCTGCCCGCCGACCACCGCAGCGGCTATATCGCTGTGATTGGCCGTCCCAATGTCGGCAAGTCGACGCTGCTCAACTGCCTGCTGGGCAAGAATATCGCCATCACCAGCCCGAAGCCGCAGACGACGCGCGACCGGTTGTTGGGCATTCTGACCACGGCGGATGCGCAGTTCCTGTTCCTCGACACCCCCGGCATGCACAAGCCACTGGATTGCTTGGGCGAGTACATGGTGGCAGTGGCAACAAAGTCGATCGAAGATGCCGACGTCGTCCTATGGGTGGTAGATCTCAACACGCGGCCGAGCAAGGAGGAACGCTGCCTGGCCGAACTACTGCAAGACTTGCAGCGCACCCACAAGCTGCCACCGCTCGTGTTGGGATTCAACAAGGCGGACCATTGGAGCGACGCCAAGTCCGCTACGGATATCCGCATCAACGAGTATAAGCGGCTGGTCGAATGGCTGGCAGTCGACGCGCGAGCCAATGGCATGCCTTTGCTCAGTACGACAGTGTTTAGTGCGACGACCAGCGTGGGGTTGGTTGATCTGCAAGAGTTGTTGCGCGGCCTCTTGCCGCAAGGGCCACGGGTTTACCCGGAGGACCAGATCACCGATCGCCATATGCGCTATATTGCCGGCGAGTTAATCCGCGAAAAAACGTTGCTACTGCTTCAAGACGAAGTGCCGCACTGCGTAGCAGTGGAAGTTGATGAGTTCATTGAGCGGAGGCCAAACCTGACCTATATCGCCGCTGCGATTTACATCGAACGCGAAAGCCAGAAAGGCATCGTGCTTGGCAAGGAAGGCAGCATGATCAAACGCATTGGCCAGATCGCACGGCTCGAGATTGAGGCGTTGGTGGGCACCAACGTCTACCTGGAACTCCGAGTCGTGGTCTGGGAATGCTGGCGACGCCGCAAGAACTTATTGCGACAATTGGGGTACGCAGTGGATCGCAAGCAATCGACTGCGCCAGGCAGCCCACCATTGATGCTCACTCACGAAGTCAGTGCCTTGAATGCACCACAGCCCCGGCACCGAACTCCAATCACGCAACGTTTGTATCCGAACAATCGAGGATAAATTCACAGCCAAGTGCAGATACACGACCAACTTGACAGGTGATTTGTCGCCATGCTATAAAGCAGGGACTGTGTTGATTATTCTAGCCGTTCCCTATGCCTGATTCACCTGTATCACGCCAACGCCGGATCCTTGATCTTCTCCAAGTTCGCCGCGCCCTCACCATCCAAGAACTAATCACAGAGCTTGGTGTTTCGACGATGACGGTTCATCGCGATCTGAACCGGCTGGCGGACACAAGCCAGGTGG
>Ga0335397_10012832_pt1 | contig 10236 bp, 7 predicted proteins | sample MAT04_FD_205740 | JGI IMG/M metagenome (GOLD analysis project Ga0335397, IMG submission 205740) | Freshwater microbial communities from Lake Fryxell liftoff mats and glacier meltwater in Antarctica - MAT-04 (spades assembly) (version 2) ...
CCTCCGCTTCGCTATCCGCGAAGGTGGACGCACCGTCGGCGCCGGCACGGTTGTGAAGATCCTCAAGTAACACCCGCTGTAGTAGACGGGGTCGGTCCTTCGGGGCCGGCCCCGTTGTGCGTTGGTGCTGGACGTGGCGCGGCCTATGCCGGTGATTGTGCGCTCTTGTGACACCGGCGCCCGCGCGAGCGGGGTTGCGCCGCGCCGACTCGGTGATTGTGCCCGCGTGTGACATCGGCGCCCGCACGAGCGGGTGCCGATGTCACGCGCGGGGGCTCAAGCAGGCGTGGTGAGCGTTGGCTCATCCGGAGCGGCCTCCGCCCCCAGCATCCGCTCTACCCCTCCGAAGCCGCATGCTTCCGGCAGTCCTCCACAGAGGTGCGCACGAGCCGCCGCTGGTTACTCCCCGCGGGCACTCTGGACCAATGCCGGATGCCTTTGGCCAACGAATCGTCTTCTCGCGTGACCTCGGCGAACACTTTGACACGCGGTACGTTCACGCGCGAGCGGTGTCATCCGGCGCTGAGGTACGTGTCGGTCACGGAGCCTATGTGCCGGGGGAGTTCTGGGACGCCTCGGATCCGAGGGAGCGCTACCTGCTGCGTATCCGAGCCGTGGCGCAGACGCGACGCGTGTCCGCGGTCCTGTCGCACTGGTCCGCTGCTGCCGTCCACAACCTGCCCGTGGTTGGGTCCTGGCCGACCCGGGTTCACCTGATTGTCGGCAAGGCGAGCGGCGGTCGCTCGCGCAACGGAGTGGTGAAGCACAACGTGCGGCTCGATGACCGGGATGTCGTAACGATCGACGGCATGCGTGTCACCTCGCTCGCGCGAACGATTGTGGATATTACGAGCCTGAACCATCCACTGAGTGCGGTCGCCATGGTCGATCGTGTGCTTCATGCTGACCCGCGCTCCCCCACCCCCGCGATGCTCGCGAGGGAGCAACTTCTTCTCATGTGGGAATCGATGACCCCCTTCCGCGGCCATGCAAGGTCACTCGACTTGATCGAGTTCGGTGAGACGGCGGCCGAGACGCCGATCGAGTCGGTGAGCCGCTACCAGATGCGTGTGATCGGATGCCCGCGGCCGTTGTTGCAGACTGCGTTCTTTGATCGCCAGGGCTTCATCGGCAGGCCTGACTTCGAGTGGCCAGTGTTCGGTCACATCGGTGAGTCGGACGGCGACCGGAAGTACCTCGACCCCGCGTATCGCGGAGGGCGAACCGCGGATCAGGTCGTGCGCGACGAGAAGGTGCGCGAGGATCGTCTGCGCGCGGTGTCCCGTGGATTCTCGAGGTGGCGCTGGGCGGTTGCACTGAATCCCGGAGCCCTCCGCCAGCTGCTCGCGGATGCGGGGTTGCCCATGGGGCAACCGCGGGAGTGACGGTGGCGGTGAAGGCTGCATAAGCGGTCTCCCGTCCGTCATAGTGGCGCGCTATCTGATGCGCCTCGGATGCTCGCGGACACCCGAACGCCCTGGCCCGGGGACGTCAGCCCCCGGGTGTGACATGGGCCCCCGCTCGTGTGGGGGCCTTTGTTACGCACGGGCACAATCGTGGCGCGGACCGGCGGATGCCGCTGCCTCAGTGTCCGCCGAGCCGCGCAGTGAGCGCCGCCGCCGCCGCGACGACCGCCGCCCCCAGCCGCGCGATGTCGTCCGGCGTCACGGTGGCGACACTCAGATAGGTCAGCCCGATCGCCGCCACCGGATACCCGTGGCGGTCGGTTGCCGTCGCGGCGACGGAGGAGTAGCCCTGGGTGATCTCACCGTCCTCGACCGCGAAGCCTCTGGATCTGGTCGCCGCGAGAATCTCGTCGAGCGCCCGCAGCGTCGTCGGGCCGAGCCCGCGCCGCGTGACGAGCGAATCCCGGTGCGGGAACAGCGCCCGCACCTGCCCGCCCGGCAGTGCCGCGAGCATCGACCGCCCGGTTGCGGTCAGGTGTGCTGGCAGCCGCACGCCGACGCTCGCGACCGTTGTCGGCGCGCGGTGGCCTGCGGCCTTGCTGACGTAGGAGACGTCCGATCCGTGCAGCACGCCGAGCTGAGCGACCGCGGGCACGCCGACCTCAAGCACGAGCCGGTCGATGAGCGGCTGCGCGAGCCGCCCGAGCCGGGTGGCGCGCAGCACCGACGAACCGATCTCGGACACGAGCGAGCCCAGCCCGTAGGCGCGCAGCTCGGGATAGTGCACGACGTAGCCCTCGTCCTGCATGACCCGGATGAGCTGGTAGGTCGACGACCGCGGCAGCCCGAGGTCCCGCGCGATCGCGGATGCCGCGACCGGGCCACTCTGCCGGGCGAGGTGGGTCAGGATGCGCAGCGCGCCGCGCGCCGCAGGAATGTCGGCCATGGCTCTCCCGTCTGATATCCCAGACACTTTATCGCGCGGATGCCTCCCGCGGTGCCCCGCCAATACATCTAATAAGGACATGGATGCAACCACGATCACCAGGCACGCCACCGTCACCCTCACCTCCGCCGCCCCCACCTTCGCCGAAGTTGTTGCTGTGGCCCGCCAGGGCGCCCACGTCGTCCTCGCCCCCGACGCCCTCGAGGCCATGGCCGCCTCCCGCGCGGTGATCGAGTCCCTCGCCGAAGACACCACTCCGCACTACGGCGTCTCCACCGGGTTCGGCGCCCTCGCGACCAGGTTCATCCCGCTGGAGAACCGCCTCGTGCTGCAGCGCTCCCTCATCCGCAGCCACGCGGCGAGTTCGGGCGCCGAGATCGAGCGGGAGGTCACTCGTGCGACGATGCTGCTGCGCCTGTCCACCCTCGCCACCGGCCGCACTGGTGTGCGACCCGTGGTCGCGGAGACCTACGCCGCGCTCCTCAACGCCGGCATCACCCCGGTCATCAGCGAATACGGCAGCCTCGGCTGCTCCGGCGACCTCGCGCCGCTGGCCCACTGCGCCCTCGCGACGATGGGTGAGGGGGAGGTGCGCGACGCCGCCGGGCGGATGCTGCCGGCCGCGGACGCGCTGGCGGCCGCCGGCATCCGCCCACTCGAGTTACGCGAGAAGGAGGGCCTCGCCCTCATCAACGGCACCGACGGAATGCTCGGGATGCTCGTGCTCGCGATCACCGACCTCCGCGCGCTCGTGACCGCGGCCGACCTCGCCGCCGCGATGAGCGTGGAGGGGCTGCTCGGCAGCACCGCGGTGTTCGCGGCCGACCTGCAGGCGCTGCGGCCGCATCCGGGACAGGCGGATTCGGCCGCGAACATCCGGGCGCTGCTCGCGGGCTCCCCGATGGTCGCCTCACACCAGAGCGACGACTGCACCCGCGTGCAGGATGCCTACTCGCTGCGCTGCGCCCCCCAGGTGCACGGGGCGGTGCGCGACACGATCGCCCACGCCGCCACCGTCGCCGGCCGGGAGCTCGCGAGCGCGATCGACAATCCCGTCGTTACCCTCGACGGGCGGGTCGAGTCGAACGGCAACTTTCACGGGGCGCCACTCGGCTACGTGCTCGACTTCCTCGCGATCGCCGTCGCCGACCTCGCGAGCATGAGCGAGCGGCGCACCGACCGGTTTCTCGACCAGGCCCGCAGCGGCGGGCTCAACCCGTTCCTCGCGGACGACCCGGGCGTCGACTCCGGCCACATGATCGCCCAATACACCCAAGCCGGCATCGTGAGCGAGCTCAAGCGGCTCGCGGTTCCGGCGTCGGTCGACTCGATTCCGACGAGCGCCATGCAGGAGGACCATGTCTCGATGGGCTGGAGCGCCGCCCGCAAGCTGCGCCGGGGGGTCGACGGCTTGACCCGTGTCGTCGCGATCGAGCTGCTCACCGCCGCCCGCGGAATCGACATGCGTCGGATGCCGTCGGCCGCCAGCACCGCGGCGGTCATCAGTCGACTGAGGGAGAACGTGCCGGGGCCCGGGCCCGACCGGTACCTCGCCCCGGACATCCAGACCGCGGTCGACCTCGTCCTGAGCGGCGAGCTCGTGGCGGCGGCGCGCGGCGTGGTGCCGGGGCTCGTTTAGCGGGGTCGCCCGGCCACCCGCTGGCCCACCTCGCCAGCTCAACCGCCACCCGCTAGCGCGTCTTGTCAGCTCGACCGCCCGCATCCGCCCCACCGCCCGCACCCGCTCGACCGCCCCCATCCGCACCCGCGCCGCATCCGCAATCCAGCCGCATCCGACCATCACAAGCATCCGCATCCCACCCGACCCCGAGAAGGAGACAGCCACATGTCCGCTCCCCGCCCCGTCCGCGCCGCCCGCGGCACCACTCTGCAGACGCTCGGCTGGCCGCAGGAGGCGGCGCTGCGGATGCTGCAGAACAACCTCGACCCGGAGGTGGCGGAGCATCCGGACGAGCTCGTCGTTTACGGCGGCACCGGCAAGGCAGCACGCGACTGGGCCAGCTATGACGCGATCGTGCGCACCCTCACGACCCTGCACGGCGACGAGACGATGCTCGTGCAGTCCGGACGTCCGGTGGGCGTGATGCAAACGCACGAGTGGGCACCCCGGGTGCTCCTCGCGAACTCCAACCTCGTGGGTGACTGGGCCAACTGGGACGAGTTCCGTCGGCTCGAGAAGCTCGGCCTCACAATGTACGGCCAGATGACCGCCGGCTCGTGGATCTACATTGGCACCCAGGGCATCCTGCAGGGCACCTTCGAGACCTTCGCCGCGGTCGCCGAGAAGCGCTTCGGTGGCACCCTCGCCGGAACCATCACCCTCACCGGCGGACTCGGCGGCATGGGCGGGGCACAGCCGCTCGCCGTCACGATGAACGATGGCGTCGCGATCGTCGTCGACGTCGACCCCAGCCGCATCGCCCGCCGCATCGAACACGGCTACCTCGATGTCGAGGCACGCTCGGTCGAGCACGCACTCGAACTCGCACTGGATGCCCGGGACGCGAGCCGCCCCCTCTCGATCGGGGTGCTCGGCAACGCGGCCGCGGTCTTCCCCGACCTGCTCGCCCGCGGCGCCGAGATCGACATCGTCACCGACCAGACGAGCGCGCACGATCCGCTGGCCTACCTCCCGCTGGAGTTCGCCTTCGACCAGTGGCATCCAGCGCGCGACGCTGACCCGACCGGGTTCGCGGATGCCGCCCGGCACTCGATGGCCCGCCAGGTCGAGGCGATGGTCGGCTTCCAGAGGGCGGGAGCCGAGGTGTTCGACTACGGCAACAACCTGCGCACCGAGGCGCGCACGGCCGGCTATGCGGACGCCTTCGCCTACCCCGGGTTCGTGCCCGCCTACATCCGACCGCTGTTCGCGGAGGGCAAGGGGCCGTTCCGCTGGGCGGCGCTGAGCGGCGATCCGGCCGACATCGCGGCGACCGACCGCGCGGTGCTCGAGATGTTCCCCGAGAACCGGTCGCTGCAGAAGTGGATCCCGCTCGCGCAGAAGCGCGTGCACTTTCAGGGGCTGCCCGCCCGCATCTGCTGGCTCGGCTACGGAGAACGGGACCGCGCAGGGCTGCGCTTCAACGACATGGTCGCCTCGGGCGAGGTCACCGCGCCGCTCGTCATTGGACGCGACCACCTCGACTCCGGCTCGGTCGCCTCGCCCTACCGCGAGACCGAGGCGATGAAGGACGGCTCTGATGCCATCGCCGACTGGCCGTTGCTCAACGCGCTGGTGAACACGGCATCCGGCGCCACCTGGGTCTCGATCCACCACGGCGGGGGAGTGGGAATCGGGCGCTCCATCCACGCCGGGCAGGTCACCGTCGCCGACGGCACCCCGCTCGCGGCGGAGAAAATCGCACGGGTGCTGACGAACGACCCGGGGATGGGTGTGATCCGGCACGTTGACGCGGGCTACGGCGAGGCGATCGAGGTCGCCGAGCGGCTCGCGGTGCGCGTGCCGATGCGGGAGGGGTGATTGCCATGCGGGTTCCGGGCGCGGATGCTGGTGCACAGGCGGTCTCGGGTTGCCGGGGCTGCTCGGGTCTGGTCGAGGAGCACTGATGGCTGAACTGTCGCACGATCCGCTCTGGCCGCGCGCCGGCGACTGGCCTGCGGGACGCGTGGGCACGCACACCGACCTCGCGATCCTCGGCATCCCGACCTTCCGCACGTCGCTGTCGCCGACCGGCGCCGGTGCGACCCCGGCCGCCGTGCGCGCGGCGCTGCGCTACTACAGCGAGTGGGCGGGCGGCTCGCGCTGGCCGAGCATCGCCGACTGGGGTGACGTGCCCGATCCGGATGGCGACGGCGAAGCCGTCGCCGCCGCGGCCGCTCGTCTCGCCGTGCAGCACTCGTCCCTGCTGATCGTGCTCGGCGGCGACAACGCCGCGACCGTGCCCGCCGCCCTCGGAGCCTGGCACGACCGCCTCGACACTGCCGGACTCGTCACCCTCGACGCCCACCACGACCTCCGCGACGGCGTGAGCAACGGCTCGCCCGTGCGCCGGCTGCTCGAGGCCGGACTCGACGGACCCCGCGTCGTGCAGGTCGGCATCGCCGACTTCGCCAATTCGGCCCTCTACTCGCAGCGGGCCGCCGAGCTGGGGATCACCGTGATCACGCGCCGGGAGCTGGCACAGCGGCCCATCGCGGATGCCATGGCGGAGGCCCTCGAGATCGCCGGCGCAGCGGGTGGTCCGGTGCACGTCGACCTCGACGTTGACGTGTGCGACCGCTCCGTGGCGCCGGGCTGCCCGGCATCCGTTCCCGGCGGAATCTCCGCGGCGGAGCTGCGGGCGGCCGCTCGGGCGGCGGGGCGGCATCCGCTCGTCGAGTCGATCGACCTGACCGAGGTGGATGCGGAGGCGGACTCCGCTGACGGCCGCACCGTGCGCCTCGTCGCGCTGTGCGTGCTCGAGGCGGCGGCCGGATGGGCGGAGAGATGAGCATGGCTGGCGCGGGTGCCGCGGGCGGCGCGGGCGGCGCGGGTGCCGCGGGCGGCGCGGGTGCCGCCGGTGGCGCCGGTGGCGAGGCCGGCGACGTTGGCGCGGCTGGCGACGGTGCGAGCGCGGCCGGTTCGGGATCCGGTGGCGCTGGCCGCAGCATCCTGATCGAGAACATCGGGCTGCTCGTGACGCACGATGCCGGGCGCCCCGAGCGGAGCGGCGCCGCTATCGTGATCGAGAACGGACGCGTCGCGTGGGTGGGCGACTCGACAGGCGCCCCGGATGCCGACGAGCGCATCGACGCCGGCGGGCGCTGCGCGATCCCCGGCTTCGTCGACAGCCACAGCCACCTCGTCTTCGCGGGCGACCGCGCCGCCGAGTTCGAGGCGCGCATGGCCGGGCGTCGATACGAGGCGGGCGGCATCCGCTCCACCGTCGCGGCCACCCGGGCGGCATCCGACGCACAGCTCCTCGCCGGGGCGCGGCGACTGCTCGGCGAGATGCGCGCGCAGGGGACGACGACCGTCGAGATCAAGAGCGGCTACGGGCTCACGGTGGCCGACGAGTCCCGCATCCTTTCGCTCGCTCGCACGCTCACCGCCGAGACTACGTACCTCGGGGCGCACGTGGTGCCCGCCGAATACATCGGGAGGCGCGACGACTACGTCGCCCTTGTGAAGGGGGAGATGCTCGACGCCTGCGCGCCGCACTCCCGCTGGATCGATGTGTTCGTCGACGAGGGCGCCTTCACGGTCGACGAGGCGCGCTCGATCCTCACGGCCGGCATCGCGCGGGGCCTGGGTGCGCGCGTTCACGCGGGCCAGCTGGCGGTGTCGGGCGGCGTGCGCCTCGCGGTGGAACTCGGCTCGGCGAGCGTGGACCACTGCACCTACCTCGCGGATGCCGATGTGGAGGCGCTCGCGGGCAGCGCGGGCGCGGTGTCTCAGGACTCGGGTGGCACGGGCGGGGTGCCTCGGGGAGCGGGTGGCACGGGCGGGGCGGCCGATGTCGCTGGGGTTGGCGCGGTCTGGGCCGGCACTGTCGCCACGCTGTTGCCCGGCGTGGAGTTCTCCACGCGGTCCCCGTATCCGGATGCCCGTCGGCTGCTCGAAGCAGGCGTGCAAGTCGCCCTCGCGAGCGACTGCAACCCGGGATCGAGCTACACGAGCTCGATGCCGTTCTGCATCGCGCTCGCTGTCCGGGAGATGGGCATGACCGCCGCCGAGGCGGTGCGGGCTGCAACCCTCGGCGGTGCCCAGGCCCTCCGCCGCACCGATATCGGACACCTCCGCGTGGGCGCCGCCGGCGACATCGTGCTGCTCGATGCCCCGAGCTACGTTCACCTCGCCTATCGTCCGGGCGTTCCCCTCGTGCATAGCGTGATTGTGTCGAGTACGCAGTAGTGGTCCCTGGGCCGCCATACCCAGCGACCACAACTCCGTGCTCGACGACACGGCGCTCGCGACGACTCGCCGAAGCTGGCGCCGTATCCGAAACCGGCGCTGCCGCCGAAACCGGCGCTGCCGCCGAAACCGGCGCTGCCGCCGAAACCGGCGCTGCCGCCGAAACCGGCGCTGCCGACGAAACCGGCCGGCGCCGACCCCGGTTCCGCCTCCAGAACCGGTCGTGCCGCTCAAGCCGGCGCTGCCGCTCAAGCCGGTGCCCCCGCCTCCGCCCCCGCCCCCGCATCCGCCCTGCATCCACCCGCATCACGTACCGTGGACGAATGCCGAGGCTTCGTCGCAGTGACTCCTCCGGGGCCGGGCTGCGGCGGGTTCGCGCCGGGCGCGGTTTCTCCTACAAGGACGTCGACGGACGCCCGATTACCGACCCAGACCTTCGCGCCCGCATCGAGCACCTCGCGATCCCGCCCGCGTGGACCGACGTCTGGATCGCGCCCTACCCGAACGGCCACGTGCAGGCGACGGGCCTCGACGCCGCCCGACGCCGCCAGTACATCTACCATCCGACCTGGCGCGAGCAGAAGGATCGCATCAAGTTCGACCGGGCGCTGCGCCTGGCCGAGTCGCTCCCCACGGCCCGCCGCCGGGTGACGATCGACCTTCGCGGCGACGAACCCACCAAGCAGCGGGCGCTCGCGGCGGCGTTCCGGATGCTGGACACGGGGTCGCTGCGCGTCGGGTCTGAGAGATACGCGGAGTCCAACGGGAGCCACGGGCTGTCGACGCTGCTGTGCGCGCACGCGTCGGTGAGCGGGTCGACGGTGTCGCTGAGCTTTCCGGCGAAGAGCGGGCAGGCGTGGCAATCCGACATCATCGATTCCGACCTCGCCGCCGTGGTGCGGTCTCTCAAGCGGCGGGGTCCGCGCGCCCGGCTGCTCGGCTATCGCGCGGACGAGCTCTGGCATCCGATCTCCGCCGAGGAGATCAACGACTACGTGCGGGAGCAGACCGGGGGAGAGTTCACGGCGAAGGACTTCCGCACCCTGCGCGGCACGGTTGCCGCGGCCGTAAGCCTGGCGAAATACGGCCACGAGAGGACGAAGACGGCGAGGGCGAGGGCACTCGCGCAGGCGATGCGGGATGCGGCGGAGGTACTCGGCAACACCCCCGCGATAGCCAAGTCGAGCTATGTCGACCCGCGTGTGGTGGACCACTACAACGCCGGGACCACGATCGACCCGGCGCGCATCGAGTCGGCGGAGTCGGAGCTGCGCGCACTGCTGTATCGGTAGCGGGGGACCGCCGAGCTCCTGCACAGCCTCGTGCCGTGCAGTGAAATGCCACCGGCTGCCCAGATAGCAGCCCTCGGACTCAGGCGTGGGCCAGAGTGAAACAATGACTGCATCCGAGCGCACCCGGGCGGCCGACGGCCTGCTGTTCGCGTCAGAACTCACCCGCGGGTTCGGCACCGATCTACGGCCACGGGGACTGATCCGCGCTGGGCGGTTGTATCGCGTCGCTCGAGGCCAGTACATCGACGCGACCACATGGGCGAATCTCACGGCCGACGACCGGTATGTCGTTCGGGTCGCAGGTGCTGCTCGGGCGCGAAGTGGTTCCATGATTGTCTCGCATCAATCAGCGGCGGCACTCTGGGGACTGCCGCTCCTCGACGGGCGCACTGCTGACGTCCACTTCACGATTGAGCGCTCCTCGGGCGGGCGCTCGGATCCGGGCATCCGGAAGCACGCCATCGGCATCGACCCTCGCGATGTCGTCACGGTCGACGGTCTCCTTGTGACCTCCATAGCGCGAACAGTCGTCGATGTCGCGGCAACTCTCGACCTCGCGGCCGCGGTCGTGGTCGTCGATCGCGCCCTCCACGTCAACCGCTTTGGGCGTGAGGCGCCGCTCGCCACGCGAGAAGAATTGTTCTCGGTGATCGAGCGGTCGCTACCCCTTCGGGGATCGGTCCGAGCTCGAGCAGTAATCGCCTTCGGCACCCACCA
>Ga0335397_10012835_pt1 | contig 10235 bp, 8 predicted proteins | sample MAT04_FD_205740 | JGI IMG/M metagenome (GOLD analysis project Ga0335397, IMG submission 205740) | Freshwater microbial communities from Lake Fryxell liftoff mats and glacier meltwater in Antarctica - MAT-04 (spades assembly) (version 2) ...
GGCGGCCGCATGGTGGTGGTCACCGGGCCACTCCCCGCCGATGCACAGCTGACAGTTGCCGCCGCTGTGCGCGCCGCCACAGCCGACGATCCGTCGCAGTTCGACCCCTCCGGCGAGACCACCGTGGCTGTCGGAAGCGGCGCGACCGCCGATGGCCACGTGTGGGATGTCTCCGTCGAGTTCGGCGTCGCCACCGCGGTGTGCGTCGTCGTCGACAACATCGACGCTCTACGGGTTTGTGTCACCACGCTGCACGCCAGCCTGGCCGAGATGACCTACATCACCACCTCGCTGGGCATCGTGGTGGTGGCGCTCTCCAACGCGCCCGACCCCGGCCTGGTGCAGCTCACCGCCCTCGACGACCGGGTCACCCTGCTTCGCATGCGCCCGCTCATCTGGAACCTCTCGGCCGCAGTGTTTCAACCCCTGCCCGGCCAGTCCTACGAGTTGCTCGCCGACGAGACGTTGACGGCAGTGTCGAGCGACGGCCGGCTGCGGCCCGGCCCGGTGGCGGAGCCGACCACCAACGCGTCATCCACGTACGTGCTCGACAGCCCGCTGGTCACCGCGTACTCAGCCGGCATCCCCACCCCGCTCGACGGCCGCGGCCAGTTCCACGTGTGGATCGACGAGTCGGGTTGGTTGACCGCTCAGTCGTCACCGTTCGCGCCACTTGCGAGAGAACTCGATGCAGAGCGGCGCGTGGTCGAGGGCGTCGAGCTCGTCAGCTCACTCGCCGACCCCACGTCCACGTCGGCGACCGTGCCACTCACCGACGGCTGGTGGCTCACGGTTCGCGGCAGCGGCATCTCCGACGCAGAACTGGCCGCCGTCACCGGCGAGTTCCGATTCGTCGAGCAGTTCCTCGTCCGCCGGCCCTTAGCCACAGGACCAGCCGCAGGACCTCCCGACGGCGCGTACACATGGGGTGAGGAGGCGCTGTTCGGCAAGGTGCACGCCCGGTCGAGCTACCTCACCGCCGAGGGCGAAGTGGTGACGCTGCACGTGGGTGTCGGGCCGCTCTCCACGCAGCGGCGGGTGTTTCCGGTGCTCGTCAACGACTGGTCCGACGACGCAAGTCCTTCGCCGGCCGGTGGCCTGTTACTCACCGGCACCATCGCCGCCTCCGGCGAACAATTGGTCACATGGGCCGAGGGCGACCTGCTCGTCAGCCTCACCGGCAGGGTGCCGCTCAGCACCCTGCTCGCGCTCACCAACTCGGTGCGGCCCGCCATCGGCAAAGAATGGCGCAACCAGCTCGACGGGTTGCGCCCCAGCTACCGGCTCGGCCAGTTCGCCACGGTGGCCAGCACCGACGAGTGGCGTGCAGGCCTGCAGCTGGCCCAACGGCAGGGGCGGCCGCAGTACCTGTGGTGGTGGTCGACGCCAGGCAACCCCAGCTCGACTGCGTCGATCGCTGTGCGCGATGACCCCGCCCTGGCAACGGTGTTCGACAGCGTGGTGGTACCCGGAGCCACCTACGTGTTCGTCACGGTTCCCGACGGCGACGGGGCAGCCGTCAGCACCGTGCTCGAGGCACGCCAGGGCGCTGTGGTCGTGCCGCTCAGGCTCGCGCGACCGTTTCCCGACCTGGGCTTTCGCATCGCCGTCGCACGCTTCGAGACACCAGGCGCCGTCAGTGTGTGGCTCGCCGGTGAGGAAATCGCGCCGTGAAGCTGGCCAACTCGGTGGGCCCTGCCGATGGCGCCTGACGACGCGTTCGCCCCGACGCGCGACCTTAGTGCGGCCGACATCATCGAGATCGAAGTCGTCGACTCGCCGTCGGCGCGGCGGTCGCGCGCTACCCGGGCTGCGCAGGTTCTCCCAGCGAGCATGCGACCGAATCACCGATCAGTTCGGCGACCGACTCGACGGCAGGTCGTTGCGTCGACAGTGGCGCTCGGGCTCGTCGCCGTACCCCTCGTGGTCTGGCAACCCTGGCGGCCACAACAGCCCGAGTGGCGCACATACGCTGTGGCCACGCGGTTTCCTCCGTCGCTCACGGCACGCCTGGTACTCGACCAGCCTCCCGGCGACATCTTCCAGGCGTTCATCCCCGAATCGCCGCTGGCCACTGCGGTCACCCGCTCCACGCTTGTCGGTCACGTGTTCGCCCGCCCGGGCAGCACCATGCGGTCCGACCCGTGGTTGTCGTTCTCCGCCCTGCCCTCCTACTCACCTGCCGCAGTGGCCACCGGCGAGTTCACGGTGCGCGACACCGACGCGACGATCGAGCGCACCGAACAGCAGGTCACCGTCGAGTGGGGGCCCATCGACCGCCGCAGCTGGACGGCCATCGGCGGTGGCGTCGACGACGCGACGCTGCTCACGTTCGCCGACGCAGTGGGAATCGTCGACGAGCAGCCGGCCCTGCGCGGCTCGTACGACCTTGACGGGATGGTGGCGCTCGGTGGTGTGGAGGGCCTGCGCACGGCACTTACAGTCGAGCGAGCGCTGGACCAGTTCGACCCCGTCGCCGCGGTGAAGCCCACCGTCGTGCGCTACGCCGACGGGGCCCAGCCGCTCACCCTGCTGTCGTTGCCGGCACCACCCGACACCTTGCCGTTCGTTCCGTTCGTGTTCGGCAGCGGTGGGCTGGTCGACGAGGTCACGGTGCGGGGCCTCCCGGCGGTTGCACTCGCCACTGCAACCGACGACAACCTGGTGGCCTGGCTCGAAGGGGGGCGCCTCGTCGTGGTGGCAGGCAGGCAACCACTCGACGACCTGCTGCGGTGGGCGACCACCACCCGCGCCGCCACCGACGGCGAGTGGCTCGAGGTGGGCAGCGCCATCGAGGCCACCGTCATGATCACCGCCACCGGGGTGGAGGTGGGAGCGGGGGTGACGCCAAACGGCAACAGCTGGCGAGTCGTGGTATCCGACGTCAGCCTGGCGGGCGCGTTCTGCCTCGTCACCGTGAACGGCGAGGCCTGCGCGCTGACCACCGGGTTCGAGCAGCCACCGCTCGACGACTGGTTCGTCGGCGGGGGCCGGGTGGCCGTGCGCTTCAGCACTCCCGGAGCGGCTTCCGTGGCGCGGGTCACGACACCCGACGGCACCGTGACCGAGTTCCCCTTCGTCGCTGTCGACGACACCCGGACGGCGGCGGCGGTGTTCATCGCCAACGGCGACGTGTTGGAACTGGTGGCCGGCTGACCTCGCCGGCCGCGTGCGAGACTTCCACGATGGCCACAGCGGACGAGTTCGGCGAGATCGACCCCGACGAAGCGCCGTCGTCGCTCCATCGTCGCCGGTGGCCGATCGCAGCGGCTGTCGTCGTGGTCGTAGTCATCGTGGGCGTCGTTGCCGGTCTGCTCGCGTGGCGTCCGTGGTCGAACAACGACGCGAGGGTGCCGAGCACCACCGCGCCGGGCCTGATGGAGGAGCTCGTGATCGATCTGCCTGGCTTCTCGCTCGTGCAAGCAGTCGAGGGGGGCGGCGACCTGAACGACGATGTCCCCAGCCAGGGCTACCTGTTCGCTACAGCCGACGCAGATCTCGAGAACGGACCGCTGTTGGCGTTCCTCGTCGATGACCTCGCAGAAGGGGAGGAGCTCGACTCGGGTGACGAGACGATCGAGATCAACGGGCACAACGCGACGGTCGAGCAAACCGGCGAGTCGATCGAGATCTACTGGGAGGGCGAGCCCGGCGTTCGCTACGGGGTCGCCGGCGCGGGGGTTTCGCGAGCTCGGGTCATCGCGTTCGCCGCCGCCGTCTCCTTCGAGAACGGCGTCACGGTCGTCGATCCGGCAGTCGTCGAGGGCCTGGAGCCCGCCGGCGACATTGCAACGTTCTTCGCCATTCTCGGCATGGTCCAGCCGCTCTTCAGCTCTGCCGCCGACATTCCCCCGGTTCAGCAGTACCGCTCGGCAGAGGACCAGACGGTCACCCTCGCCAGCATCGCTGCGCCCGGGGAGTTCCTGGGCCTTGCGGCGCTGGTGATGGTCGACGAGCGGATCCTCGATGTGAATGGCACCACCGTGGTGGTCGGCTCGCTTGCGGACGGATTCCGCTTACTCGATGGCCAACGGTTTCTGCTCGCGGAGCGCGGCGGCCGATTGATCGGCATCACCGGGTTCCTCGACGACGACGGCATGCTCGCGCTGCTGGCGGCTGTGCGACCAGCCACCGACGAGGAATGGGCCGCCGTCCTTGCTGCCCTGGTGAACCCGCTCGAGGCCTTCGAGAACGATGGTGGCGACGACGTCAGCGTCGACCCAACGATGGCCGCCGACACCCAGCCCTGAGGTGCGCGGCGGCCCGCGGCGCGGCGCTCAGCCGAGCAGCGTGACGCCGAGCTGGCGTGCGAGCGCCGTCACGCTGTGCAGCGGCAGGCCGATGATGCAGCTGACGCTGCCGCGCACACGCTGCACCAGCACGCTGCCCGCGCCCTGGATGGCGTAACCGCCGGCCTTGTCGAACGGCTCGCCGGTGCCCAGGTACCAGTCGATGGTCCGCTCGTCGAGCGGCACGAACGTGACCAGCGAGGTACCGACCGCGCTGACGGTGCGATCACCCAACCGCAGGGCGACGCCGGTGTGCACGCGGTGGGTGCGTGCCGAAAGCTCGCGCAGCATTGAGCCGGCCTCGCTGCGATCACGCGGCTTGCCCAGGATCCGACCGCCGAGGTCAACGGTGGTATCGGCGGCGATGATGAGCTGGTCGCGCGTCGCCGCCACTGCGTGCGCCTTCTCGATCGCCAGCCGGAGCACGTAGGCCGCCGGCGCCTCACCGGGGCGATCGGTTTCATCGATGTCGGGCACGACGATGGTGAACGACAGACCGAGCTGCTCGAGGAGTTCGCGACGGCGGGGCGAGGCGGACGCCAGCACGAGCGCTGGACACGCCATGTCGTGGCGCACGCGTCAGCCGCCGCTGAGTGCCATCACGTGCCCGTCGTCGGGCACCGTGACGTCGTCGAGACGGTCGAGATAGCCCTGAGGCAGCGCCACGCGAATGGGGCCGTTGGTGTGCCCACGGCGGATGCGTTCGCCACCCGGCACGATGACGATGGTGGGGTCGAGCTCGGAGATGAGGTCTTCGAGCTCGGCGAGAGTGGACACGCTGCTAAACCGACGTCGGGTCTCGCCGCCCACCGGGTAGCCGGTGAAGTACCACGAGGTGTGCTTGCGGAAGTCGCGCATCGCGATGGGCTCGGTCATGTGCGGCACCAGCAGCCGGGCGTGCTCGGCCATCACTGCGCACACCTCGCCGAGGGTGGGCGCTGGCGGGACTGGGCGACCGTTGATCGCTTCCACCAGATCGCGGAACAGCCACGGCCGGCCGAGGCAGCCACGCCCGATGACGACGCCGTCGCAGCCAGTCTCGCTCATCATTCGCACGGCGTCGGCAGCTTCCCAGATGTCGCCGTTGCCGAGCACGGGAATCTCGGGCACGGCCGCTTTCAGCTCGCCGATCGCGTTCCAGTCGGCGAGGCCGGCGTAGTGCTGCTCGGCGGTGCGCGCATGCAACGCCACCGCGGTGATGCCTTCCTCGGCAGCAATGCGGCCGGTGGTGATGTGGGTGAGCAGCGAGGGGAACAGGCCCATGCGGAACTTGATGGTGACCGGCACCTGGTACGGCGCGGCAGCGGCGACCGCCCCGCGCAGGATGGCGCGCAGCAGGTTGGGCTTGGCCGGCACGGCGGCGCCGCCGCCCTTGCGGGTGACCTTCGCTGCAGGGCAACCGAAGTTGATGTCGATGTGATCGACGCGACCCTCGGCGCACACCTTGCGAATGGCCTCACCGAGCATCACCGGGTCGCTGCCGTACACCTGCAGGCTACGCAGCTGCTCGTCGTCGGTGAAGGTCATCATCCGTTCGGTCTTGGGGTTACCGTGCACCACGGCCGTGGCCATGACCATCTCGTTGACGTACACCAGTCCCGGAGCGAACTTTCGACACATCGTGCGGAACGGCGCGTTGGTGACACCGGCCATCGGCGCCAGCACCACGGGCGCGACAGGGGTGAAGGAACCGATCTGCACGAGTGTTCACGGTATCGCTCGGCCCAGCGGAACCCATCGCGGGTAGCGGTTGCGCCGCGCCGCCAGCTTGCGCCAGCGTAGGCAGCGGTACGCCGTCGAGGCGCTGAGGGTGTGCACCAGCAGTCGATAGCTGCCCCGCTCCACAACCACCGCCCGGCCTTCTCGCACCTGGTGACGCATCATGTCGCTCACCCTTCGGCGAGGGTTCACGCCCGGCAGCCGAGCCAAATCGATGCCTTCGTTCTCTCGCATGCGGTGCACCACTTCGCCGATCGACAACGGCCCACCACCTGCGCGGAAGAACACCGCCAACAACGCTCGGCGGATGTCGAGCGGCGTGAGGTGCAGTTCAGGAACATCGCAAACAACGGGAACACTGGGTGGGTCAGGTGAAGGGTCCATCACCCGAACTGGGCACCGTGGAATGCGCCGACCGGCAAATGTTGACTCCACCCGCTCGACCCGGCACGCCTCACCCCTACGGCGAGCTGGGCGGCCCACCAGCGTCGGCGGCCTGCCCACCACCTATGGCCCCGTCACTTGTGTTCGATTTCGATTTCAGGCAATTCGAAATCAGATCTGCACGGAATCGGAATCGAACACAGGTGACGCAGGGGAATACAGCTCCTAGCCCGGAGCCGAGGCATCCTGGAGTGCGGGCACCGCCTAGGGCGTGTCAGGAAACGGCGTGTCAGGAGACGGCGTGGGCGAGTCGGGTACCGCTGCGTCGAGAGCCGACGCGCCCGCAGGCGCGCTGGGTGTGCGAGTACGGGTGGTGGCGGTCGAGCCGACGCCGCCGGGGCCACCGAGCGTGCCGGTGTGCACGGCCACCGAGATGCCGCCGTTGAGCGTTGTCAGGGTGGGCTGCAGCGGCAGCTTCATCCGCGAGATGGGGGTGTCGTGCGCGGCCAGCAGTGCGACATGCCACCCCGACGCGCGCTCGCGCAGGACGGCGCCGAGGCGGTCGTAGAGGTTGCGCAGGTCTTGGCCCCCGGAGGTGTCGCCCACGCGATGCCCGTAGGGCGGGTTGGTGACCAGCCAGCCGGCACGCGGTGGCAGCACCAGGTCGCTCACAGCACGACGCACGGCTTCCACGTTGTCGCCAACGCCCGCACGCGCAGCGTTCTCGACCACGGAGGCAACGGCGCCGTCGTCACGATCAGACGCGATGATGGGCGGGCACTTCTGCACCACGTCGCCGTCGGTGCCGCGCAACAGGCGTTCCCAACCGTCGGCATCGAACGACGGCCACTGTTCGAAGGCGAACGAGCGGTTGCGCCCGGGCGCCATTTTGCGGGCCATCATCGCCGCTTCGATCGCCACCGTGCCCGACCCGCAGAACGGGTCGACCAGCGGTGTGCGCAGGTTCCATCCACTCGCCAGCACGAGCGCCGCGGCCAACGACTCGCGCATGGGAGCGCGACCGGCGACGCCACGCCAGCCGCGGTGGTGCAACGGAGCACCCGACGAGTCGAGGCTCACCGTGACCACGTCGCCGAGCACGCGCACCTGCACCGCCTGCGAGCCGAGCGGGCGGCCCATGGCCTCGGCCACGCGCTCCTCCACCGCGACCGAGTGGTACAGCTTGCTCACCTTGTCGGTGGCGGCGGCAACCGTGACGCCGGCGTCGGGTGCCAGCCATGCCGACCAGTCGATGCCCTTGATACCCACCTGCAACGAGTGGAACCCGTCGGCGTGGAACTTGGCGACGCGCACCAACACCCTGGTCGCAACCCGCGAGCGCAAGTTGAGCGACCACAGCTGCGGCCAGGTGATGTTGCACTCCACCCCACCACGAACGATGCGCGCAGGGCGCACCCCCAACTTCTGCACTTCGTCGAGTAGCAGCGGCTCGAGGCCGGGCACCGCGACGACAAACGCATCGAGACGAACACTCATCACATACCTCTCATGTCGTACCGCTGCTTGGCCCGTGCCTCACGGCAGGAACTGCAGACGCAGGTTGGGGTAGGCGCCGGCATTCAGCGCCGTCGGCCCATCGCTGCGCAGGCGATGCCATCCGGCGGCGGCGATCATGGCCGCGTTGTCGGTGCACATGCTGCGGCTGGGGAGAAAGCCCCGTATACCCGAGTCGGTGCAGGCACCCAGGAACCGTTCGCGCAGCAGCGAGTTGGCCGCCACACCACCACCCAGCACCAAACCGCGAGCGCCCACCTGTTGCGCGGCGCGGCGAGCCTTCACCACCAGCACATCGACGACCGCCGCTTGGAACGACGCTGCCACGTCGGCGGTGGAGACGTCGGGGTGCTGACGCACGTGGTTCATCACCGAGGTCTTCAACCCACTGAAACTGAAGTCGAGTCCGTCATGCAGCATCGCGCGGGGAAAGTTGATGGCCTCGGGGTCGCCGTGCACCGCCTCGCGATCGATGGCCGGGCCGCCCGGGTAATCCAGGCCCAGGAAGCGGGCGACCTTGTCGAATGCCTCACCGGCAGCGTCGTCGATGGTCTGGCCCAGCAGCCGATACTGGCCGTGGCCCTGCATCTCGACCAGCATCGTGTGACCACCCGACACCAGCATGACCACCAGTGGGAACTCCAGCGTGGGGTCTTCCAGGAACGCGGCGTAGAGATGCGCTTCCATGTGGTTGACGCCCACGAACGGCACGCCCCAGGTGAGCGCCAAGGCTTTCGCTGCCGACACGCCTACCAGCAGCGCGCCGATGAGGCCGGGGCCGATGGTGCACGCCACCGCGTCGATGCGGTCGTCGGAGACACCGGCTTCGACGATGGCGCGCGCAACCATGGGGTTGAGCAGGTCGAGATGTGCCCGGCTGGCGATCTCGGGCACCACCCCGCCGAACTGCGCGTGCAGATCCACCTGCGTACTGACGGCGCTCGACACGACATCGAACCCGCCCATCACCAGCGCCGCTGCGGTCTCGTCGCAACTGGTTTCGATGCCGAGCACCAGCGTCGACTCGTCGACCTCCTTCGCCGTCATCGCGCTGCCGCCGGGCTGAGCGCGCGCAGGCGATCGTGGTACTCGGGCAAGGCCACGTCGTTGCACCACATGACGATGGCGTCCTCCACGTTCTCGTAGTACTTCTTGCGCACGCCGGCGGGCACGAACCCGAACTCGCGATACAGCGCCTGCGCAGCCTGGTTGCTGACGCGCACCTCCAGCGTGAACGCGCTACAGCCACGCTCGACCGCCACCCACGCCAGTTCGGCCATCACCCGGGTGGCGATGCCCTGGCGCTGCCGCTCGGGAGCTACTGCGATGTTGGTGACATGTGCGTCGTCGACCACGAACATCAGGCCTCCGTACGCGACCACCTCGCTGCCATCGCGAGCCACCAAATAGTGGCGTTCACCGCGACGCATCATCTCGATCTCGCTGTGGAAGACACCCACCGTCCACGGTCGCGGGTAGGACGCCCGCTCGATGGGCAGCACTTGGGCCAAATGCCGCCGCCGCAACGGCTCGACCGCCAGGCCGTCGCCGGGAGTGCGGCCCAGCAGGCGGGCGAGCACGCTCACGCTGAACCACCCCGGCCTACGCCGCGAGTTGACCAGTTGATCTGCGCGTCGGGCGCCCGCAGGTACAGCGGCTGGATCTCCCACGGATTCACCCAGTCCTCGCGCAACGCACGTGCGTGCGCCAACTGCACCAGTGGCGCCGACGACGGATACTGCAGGAACTGTTCAGCGAAGTCGCAATGGAAGCCGCCGACGATCTCGTCGCGATAGCGCAGCGCACCGTCGCCGACGCACACCACGTTCTGGCCGCGGGCCATGAGGTCGGCCACCAGGTCGTCGACCGGGCCGACCCGCGGTTCGGTGACCCGCTGCACGCCACCCGGCACGGGACGGTAGAACGCATAGAACAGTTCGCCCTTACGAGCGTCGATGACCGCGGCGATGGTGCGGTCGGCGTGACGCAATGGGAACGCCAGCAGATCGAGCGACGAGATGCCGATCATGGGCACGCGTAGCGCCTGCGCGATGGCCTTCCCCGCAGCCAGACCCACCCTCATGCCGGTGAACAGGCCGGGCCCAACGTCGACCGCAACGGCGCCGAACTCGGTCATCTCGATGTCGGCCTGGCGGCACAGGAACTCGATGGCCGGTGCGAGGGTTTCGGCATGGCGGCGACCACGCGACATCTCGAACATGCCGAGCACGCCTTCGTGCCCGCCGATGGCCACGCTCACCTGCGGCGTCGCAGTCTCGATGCCCAGGATCAACATTCGAACGCCTCTAGCGCGGCTTGGGTGCGCTC
>Ga0335397_10012838_pt1 | contig 10234 bp, 7 predicted proteins | sample MAT04_FD_205740 | JGI IMG/M metagenome (GOLD analysis project Ga0335397, IMG submission 205740) | Freshwater microbial communities from Lake Fryxell liftoff mats and glacier meltwater in Antarctica - MAT-04 (spades assembly) (version 2) ...
CCGCCTCGCGGATCACCACGCTGGCGGCCACGCCCGAGGCTGCGGCATAGCGCCGCAGGCCGGACTCCAGCTCGGGCGTCAGTTTCACGGTCATGGTCATGGCGCGGGCTCCAGGCGGCTTAGGTGGAATAAATATTACCACCGGTATTACGATCAAAGCAAGCGAACGTCAAACCCGTAACCGCGGTCAGCCGTCCAGCCGCTTCTGGAATACCAGCCCGGCGTGCTCGCGCAGCGCGTGGAACTTGATCTTGGGCCAGTTGGCCTCGATGGCCCGCAGTTCGGGCGAGTACTCGACCAGCAGCGTCGGCGCGTTGACCGCGTCATGGGCCATGCGGTGGCTGTTGCCCTCGATGAAGCGGGCCAGCTCTTTTTCGCCACCGTCGGCGGCGTCGCAAGTCACCCAGCGCGCAATCGAGAAGCGGCACGGGCTGATGCGGGCCTTGCAGCCGTATTCATGCTCCAGCCGGTGCGCCACCACCTCGAACTGCAACTGCCCCACCGCGCCCAGCATCAGCACCGATCCCACCATCGGACGAAAAACCTGAATGGCGCCCTCCTCGCCGAGCTGGGTCAGGCCGGCCTTGAGCTGCTTGGTCTTGAGCGGGTCGGCCACCTCGACCATGCGGAACATCTCGGGCGCGAAGAACGGCAGGCCGGTGAACTGCAGGCTCTCGCCCTCGGTCAGGGTGTCGCCCAGCTGCAAAACGCCGTGGTTCGGGATGCCGATGATGTCGCCGGCATAGGCCTCGTCCAGCAGCTCACGGCGCTGGCTGAGGAAGGACACCACCGTGTTGGGCCGCATCTCCTTGCCCGAACGCACCACCTTGAGCCGCATGCCGCGCTCGAAATGGCCGCTGGCCACCCGCAAAAACGCGATGCGGTCGCGGTGGCTGGGGTCCATGTTGGCCTGGATCTTGAAGACCACGCCGGTGAACTTGGGCTCCTCGGGGTGCACCACACGCTGCATCGCCGGCCGGTCGCCGGGCGGCGGCGCCAGGTCTACCAGCGCGTCCAGCACCTCTTGCACGCCGAAGTTGTTGACGGCCGAGCCGAAAAACATCGGCGTTTGGCGGCCGGCCAGAAACTCGGCCTCGTTGAAGGCGGGTGCGGCGTCGCGCACCAGCTCGTACTCGCCGGCGGCCTGGCTGTAGGCGGCGCCAAAGCGCTCAGTCAGGATCGGGTTGTCCAGGCCGTCGATGATCTCGTCGTCGTCGTTGGCCCGGTCGGCGCCGGCCTTGAAGACCCGCATCTGGTGCTTGCGCAAGTCCATCACGCCGCCAAAAAACTTGCCCATGCCCACCGGCCAGGTAAACGGCACCACCGTCATGCCCAGCTCGCGCTCGATCTCGTCCATCAGGTTGAGCGGCTCCTGCACCTCGCGGTCCATCTTGTTGACGAAGGTCAGGATCGGCGTGTTGCGGGCGCGGCAGACCTGCAGCAGCCGGCGTGTCTGCGGCTCGACGCCGTTGGCTGCGTCGATCACCATCAGCGCGGCGTCCACCGCGGTCAGCACCCGGTAGGTGTCCTCGCTGAAGTCCTGGTGGCCGGGGGTGTCGAGCAGGTTGATGACGCAGTCGCGGTACTCCATCTGCATGACCGACGACGCCACCGAGATGCCGCGCTGCTTTTCGATCTCCATCCAGTCGGAGGTGGCGTGGCGGGTCGCCTTGCGCGCCTTGACCGAGCCGGCGATCTGGATCGCGCCCGAGAACAGCAGCAGCTTCTCGGTCAGCGTGGTCTTGCCCGCATCGGGGTGGCTGATGATCGCGAAGGTGCGGCGGCGGCGCACTTCCTTGGCCAAGGGGCTGGCGGGAATGGAGTCGGACATGGCGTTCAGGCAGGTCGCCACTGGGCCGACGCGCTGGATCTGAGAAGAAGGAAGGCCGCGATTATCGGCGGCCGACAGCGCTGCCGCGGCCGGGCCTGTGCCTTGCGCGAGTACGGGATGACGACGGAAACAGCGTCATTGACCACCGTGTCCTCTCAATTTCAATGTCGAGTGCAGCAAACCGCCGCGAGCGCCACGAACAGTGCCGCCTGAGCGCAGCCTCGGTGCGCGACGGCCGATGGTCTTCGCCGGCCGCTTGACCGACTGGGCTCCGATTCAGCAGCGCCGCAACAGCCAGCGCGCAATTGTCCGTACGTCACGGCTTTAAGCGTGAGTCTGTGCGCCAACGCACTGAAGCCACCGCACAATTGCACTCGATTGGTGCGCTGGTGCGCTGCGGGCACAAGCTTCATGCGCTCACCGCCCAATCCAGGCCCAGGCCGCGCCGCTTGCCTGGCACGGCAAGTGCTAACCCAGCCTGGTCTGCTTGCTTCTCAACACCCAAAAAAGGACAACTTCATGACCCGATTTGACCGCCTGATCCCCACCGCCGCCGCCTTGGCCGTGGCCGCACTGGCCTGCCCTGCCCAGGCCGCCGACTGGAGCGACACCTCCATGGGTTTCCGCACCGGCAGCAAGTTTGCCGAGCCGTTCGGCTCCAACGACATCGAGAAGAACATCCTCAACCTGACCCATGTCAGCGGCTACAAGTACGGCAGCAACTTCTTCAACGTCGACCTGCTGCTGTCCGACAAGAAGGACCCGGCCGGTGCCGGCTCGACCAACGGCGCAGCCGAGGTCTACATCGTCTACCGCAACACGCTGGAGTTCGGCAAGTTGACCGGCAAGCCGATGAAGATGGGTCCGATCCGGGACATCGGCGCCACGCTGGGCTTCGACGCCAACGCCAAGACCGACGCCGGCTACAACTCCAAGAAGCGCATGCTGGTGGCTGGCGGCACCGTGATGATGGACGTGCCGGGCTTCCTCAACATCAGCCTGCTGGCGCTGTGGGAAAGCAACGCCCCCTACAACACCTTCAGCAAGGTCAGCACACCGCGCTACACCTACGACACGCACCCGATGCTGACGGCAGCCTGGGCGATCCCGTTGCCCGGCGGCCTGCCGCTGACGTTTGAAGGTTTTGCCAACTTCATCGCGTCCAAGGGCAAAAACGAGTTTGGCGCCGAGACCGCCGCCGAGACCAACATCGACATGCAGATCATGTACGACCTGAGCGGCCTGGTCGGCGCTGGCAAGAGCACTTTCAAGCTGGGCCTCGAGTACCAGTACTGGAAGAACAAGTTCGGCAACAACGCCAGCGGCCCTGCGGGCAGCGGCGCGTTTGCCAAGACGCCGATGATCCGGGCCGAGTACCACTTCTGAGCGCCCCCAAGGCGGCGGCAAAACGCCCGCCGCCGCCTGAACCCAGCCCCGGCGCCTGTTGGCCCCGGGGCTTTTTTACGTCAGGCGGCCCGCGGCCGGTGCCGGTGGGTGGGCAGCGATCACTTGCCGCTGAGCTTGGCCTTGATGTCCTGCCCCACGCCCTTGTTGACAAACTGCAAGGTGGCGACCTGGGTCAGGTCCACCTCGCCGGCCTTGTACAAACCGGCTTTGACCATTTGCGCGTAGAAGTCGGCGATGCGGGCCGTGCTCATCGCGCCGACACCGCGGGCCGCGGCCTCGCCCGTATCGACGATGCCCTGCGACTTCATCAGCGCCACCGAGGCCTCCATCTCGGCCTCGCTCATCTCGGGGTTGTCGCGCACCATCAGCGCGGCAGCGGCCTTGCGGTTGCCATACAGGTAGTTGATCCAGCCGATCACCGAGGCATCGACAAACCGCTGCACCAGCTCGGGTCTGGCCTTGACGGTCTCGGTACGCGCCTCGATCAGCGTGCTGTAGGTCGAGAATCCGTGGTCGGCCAGCAGGTGCACCACCGGCTTGAACTTGCCCTGGTTCTCGACATAGATCGGTTCAGCCACCGAGTAACCCTGCTGGATCGCCTTGGGGTTGGACAGGAAGGGCGCGAGGTTGTAGTTGTAGGGCTTGAGCGCCTCGTCCTTGAAGCCGTGCAGCACCTTGAGCCACTGCCACCAGCTGAACTGGCCGTCCTTGGCAATCAGCGCCAGCGGCGCGTTCTTGAGGTTCTCGAAACGCTCGTAGCCCTGGCCCGGGTGGGCCAGCAAGGCCTGCGGGTCTTTCTGGAACATCGCCGCCACCACCACCGTGGGCACCTTGTTCTTGATGTTGTCGAAGCTGTGCAGCAGGTTGCCGGTCATCAAGAAGTCGACCCGACCGGCCGGCAGCAGCGGCCGGTTGTTGACCGACGGGCCACCTTGCTGGATCGTCACGTCCAGGCCGTACTTCTTGTAAGTGCCGTCGGCCACCGCCTGGTAGAAGCCGCCGTGTGCGGCCTGGGCCTTCCAGTTGGTGGCGAAGGTGACCTTGTGCTGGGCCTGCGCCGGGCCGATGCCGGCCAGGGTCAGCCAGGCGGCGGTGATCAACAGCGTCAGTCGCGAATGCATGGGCAACTCCAGGGTGGGCAAACCTTCAGTTTTGCGGGTCACAGCGGCCGAGATGATTCTGACGCATGCCACGGCCCCAACAGCCACCGCGACAGGGCGTTGAAGAGCCAGAAGATCATCACCCCGGTGGCCACCAGCAGCGCCAGCGCGGCAAACATCTTGGGCGTCTCGGTGCGAAAGCTGGCCTCCAGGATGCGCGAAGCCAGGCCGGTTTCGCGCCCGGCGGCGCCTGCCACCATCTCGGCGGTGACCGCGCCGATCAGGCTTAAGCCCCCCGATATCTTGAGACCGGCCACGAAATACGGCAGCGCAGCGGGCATGCGCAGCAACCGCAGCCGCTGCCAAGGCGTGGCCCGGTAGAGGCGGAACAAATCCCGCAGGTTGGCATCCGCCGCACGCAGGCCGATCACCGTGTTGGACAGGATCGGAAAGAAGGCCACGATCCAGGCGCACAGCAGCAGCGCGGCGGTGGTGCTCTCGACATAGATCAGGATCAGCGGCGCCACTGCGACGATGGGCGTGACCTGCAGCACCACCGCCACCGGAAACAAGGCCCGCTCCAGCGTGGGCGACAGCGCAAACAGCGCCGCGATCAGCGCGCCGCCGATGCAGGCCAGCGCCAGCGCGCCGAAGGTGATCTTGAGGGTGACCCACCAGCTGCCGGCCAACGAGCCGAAGTTGGCCACCAGCGTCTGCGCCACCAGCGACGGCGCAGGCAGCGTGTAGGCGGGGATGTGGGCGGTGCGCACCACCCCCTCCCAGGCCGCCAGCAGGCCCAGCAACACCAGCGCTGGCAGCAGCCGGGCCGGCCAGGCGCTGCTGCGCCAGAGGGCTGCGGGCCTCACCGCAGGCCCGCCATGGGCAGCTGCCGGGCGGGGCCGTCGTGGGCTTCGGACAAGGCCGCGCCCACCGCGCGGCAGGCGTCGGCAAAGGCGCTCGAATGGCGAAAATCCGCGCTGCGCGGGTAGGGCTGCGGGATGACCAGCTCAGCCACCACCCGGCCCGGCCGCGGCGCCATTACCAGCACGCGCTGGCTCAAGAACACCGCCTCGGCCACGCTGTGGGTGACAAACAGCGCCGCCATCAACCGGCCGTGCCACCACTGCAGCAGGTCGGCATTGAGCTTTTGCCGGGTGATGTCGTCCAGCGCGGCAAAGGGCTCGTCCATCAGCAGCACCTGGGGTTGAGTGACCAGCGCCCGGGCAATCGAGGCCCGCATCTTCATGCCGCCCGACAGCGCGGCCGGGTAGGCCTGTTCGAAGTCGGCCAGGCCGACACGGGCCAGCACCTGACGCACGGTGGCCGCGGCGTCGGCCCGCGACCGGCCCTGCAGGCGCAGCGGCAGCCAGACGTTGTCGAAGACGCTGGCCCAGGGCAGCAAGGTCGGCTCCTGGAACACATACGCGGTCTCGCTGGTACGGCCCGGCAACAAGGCCGGCGCCTGCACGGTGCCGCTGCTGGCCGCATCCAACCCGGCGGCCAGCCGCAGCACGGTGCTCTTGCCGCAGCCCGAGGGGCCCAGCAGCGCCACAAACTCACCCGGCGCTACCGACAGCGACACGTCAGACAGTGCTTGCAAGCCGTTGTCGAACTGCTTGTGCACCCGCTGCAGCGCGATCAGCGGCTGCAGGAGGGGCGGGTGCGGCAGAAGTGGCGGGTGCGGCGGGTACGGCGGGTACGGCGGGTACGGCGGGTGCGGGCTCAACAGGGCATCAGGCGGCATGGTTGCCGAGTTTGCCTGCATTCCGGCCTGTCGCTGGCTGCACCCCCGTCAGCCCTGCACTGTCGACGCGATCACCCACACACCCCCGGTTCAGCGCCTGACCGGCAGCGGCGACCAGGCGGGCCGGTCGGGGCGCGCCGAATCGACGACGACCATGTAGCGCCCCGGCGTGGCCGTGGGCGTGCGGTCCTTGCGCAGCACCCACAAGGGGCTGCCGCCTGCCGCGGCCTGCAGGTAGTCCTCATCCAGCAGGCCGTGGCGGTCGATGAAGTCATTGAGCGTACTGGGGATGCGCACACAGCCCTCGGACTGCGCGGTGCCCAGGCGCCACTCGGCCAGATCGGGGTCGGTGGCGTGCATCTGCAGGCGCAGCACGCCCATTGCGCCGTTGCCCCAGCCGCGCGGCGCGTCGACCCAGCCAAAGTCGTAGACCCGCAGCCCCTTGCGCCCGTAGCCGCGAAAACCGAGCTTGTTCTGGGTGCCCTCGGCGCGGAAGTCCGGGTTGGCCAGCGTATGCCCGAACACCCCCAGCGGTGTGGTGAAGTGCTCGTAGCGGCCAGGCAAGCCGGTGGACACCGGTGCGGCGCCAACCCAGTGCCAGCCCGCCTCGGTGGGGCCAAAGTACAGCAGCGCGGCCTGCACGTTCGGGCTGCGATCGACCAGCAGCAGAAACTGCGGGGTCGCCAGTTTCAGCTGCGCGGTCGCCAGCGCGGCTTGCAGCAACAAGGTGTAGCCGTCGCGCTCCTCGGCCGGCAGCTGCAGCCGCTGCGCCACATCGCGCTCGAAGTCCGCGGCCAACGGCACGCCGGGACCTGGCCCGAACAGCAACGGGGCCACGGGATAGGGGACCGGCCCTGCCGCCGCCGGGCCCCACCCACCAAGGCCCAGGCCGGCAGCGAGCACAGCGGCCAGCAGGGCCGGGCGGGCCAAACCGCAAGACAGCCGCCGCCCACCGGCAAACGGGCAGCGAACAGGGCACGAAGATACTGATGTCATTGCCCGGATCATGCCGGACCGCCGCTGCCCGCATCGGTGGGCCCGCCCACCCCGCCCCGCAAACCGGGCAAACCCGGCACCGAAGCGACGTGACGCGATGGTGCCGAAAATCGAGACCGGCCATGGACGTGGTGCGTCAGATCCAAGCCTTCAACCGCGGCACAGCGTGCCGCGGTTGAAGGCTTCATGCCGACTTTGCGGCGCGCCAGCCCGTGCCACGCTTTTACGAGGTGCTGGATGTGGCGCGCCAAGTTGCTGGACGCGGCCGAAGCCGCCGCGCTGCAGGTGGGCCGGGACCACGCGGTTTTCAGCGCGGCCTGCGACGCGGGCGCCTTCGACCGCCGATCAGGACAGCCGCGTCACGCCGTCCAACTGGCAGGCATAGACCGCATTGCGCAGCGCCGCGATCGCCTCGTAACGGGTAAAACTGCGGCGCCAGGCCAGCACCACGCGCCGGGTCGGCGCCGGCGCGGTGAACGGGATGTAGCGCACATGGTCGCTGCCGCTCGAGCGCTCGAAGGCGCGCACGCTGAGCTGCGGCACGACCGTGACGCCCATGCCCGAGGCCACCATGTAACGGATGGTCTCCAGCGACGAGCCCTCGAAGCTCTTGCGGATGCCCTCGGCGTCGCTGGCGAAGCGTGCAAACTCGGGGCAGACCTCCAGCACATGGTCCCGGAAACAGTGGCCGGTGCCCAACAGCAGCATGGTCTCGCGCTTGAGCTCCTCGGCGCTGATAGCCTCACGCGCCGCCAGCGGGTGGGCGCTGGGCACCGCCACCATGAACGGCTCGTCATAGAGCGGCGCCACCGCCAGGCCGGTGTCCGGAAACGGCTCGGCCATGATCGCGCAGTCCAGCTCGCCGGTGCGCAGCATCTCCAGCAACTTGACAGTGAAGTTCTCCTGCAGCATCAGCGGCATCTGCGGTGTCAGCTCGATCACATGCTTGACCAGCTCGGGCAGCAGGTAGGGGCCGATGGTGTAGATGATGCCCAGCCGCAACGGGCCGGTCAGCGGGTCCTGGCCGCGCTTGGCGATCTCCTTGATCGCAGCCGCCTGCTCCAGCACCGACTGCGCCTGCCGAACGATCGCCTCGCCCAGCGGCGTGACACTGACCTCCGCCGTGCCGCGCTCGAACAGCTTGACGTCGAGCTCTTCTTCTAGCTTCTTGATCGCCACGCTGAGGGTGGGCTGAGAGACAAAACAGGCTTCGGCGGCCCGGCCGAAATGGCGCTCGCGGGCCACGGCAACGATGTAGCGCAGTTCGGTGAGCGTCATGCGCCGGAATTATGGCGGGGCGGGCTGGCGCGTCTCCTGCTCCGGCGGCCATGACGGCACTGCCATGCCGCGCGGCGGCCGTCAAGCGCAAGCCCCCGCGGGGTTTTGCCCCCCCTGTCTGAGGGACGCGCGCCAACGGCTTAGAAGCTACCGTTACACACTTAACAAATCCGACACATGTCGTTTGCACGACAGAAGCGGAGGCGACCGAGGCACCGCGTTTGCCCACCGCGGCCCCCGGTATCCACTGGCAAGTGCCTCACCAGGTGCGCCGATGGTCGATCCAGGGTTTGACTTGTCCTAGCGACATCCACAAGGAGTTTTTGCAAATGAAGAGACTTAAATTCAGGTCCGCGCCGCGCGCGCTGTTCATGGCTGGCGCCACTTTGACGGTGCTGGCGTCGGCAGCGCAAGCCGCGACCATCAAGCCGTATTTCGAGTTCAAGAAGCCGCCGATGCTCACCATCGCCGGCGACCTGTCACTCGACAGCTTTGGCGCATCGGCACCGGTTTTTTACACCTCGGGCCCGGTCTCTCTGGGTTTCGAGGGCATCAGCCAGTACGACGCAGCGTCCTTCGGCCGCAATTTCATTCCGCCAGATACCAACGGCGCGGTCGGCCGCAGCCAGTACATGGAGGTCACCAACGGCGCATACGCGGTGTTCAACAAGACCACCGGCGTGCGCACCTCGCTGGTGTCCGACGTGGCGTTCTGGGCCGCTGCGGGCCAGACCGGCGCCAATGGCGACAGCCGGGTGATGTACAACGCGGCCTCCAGCCGCTGGATGGCGATGTCGTTTGGCGGCAACGTCAAAGACCTGCAGATCGCCATCTCGGACACCGACAACGCGCTCGGCGGCTGGAAGTCGGTCAAGTTCGAAGGTTATGCCGGCCTGGGCTTCGGCGCCACCGCCGACTACCCGACGCTGGCGCTCGACAAAAATGCGGTCTACATCGGCACCAACAACTTTGCGCCCGCCACGTCCGGCGGCGCCAACAGCTTCCGCGGCACCACGCTCAACGTCATCCCGCTGAACAGCCTGTTCAACGGGGGGGCACCGACCACGGCCAACTTCAAGCAGTTCGTGACGCCCTACACGAACACGGGCTCGGGCACCGACGAAGACCGTGGCTTTGCACTCCAAGGCGTGAACAGCTCGACTGCGGGCAGCACGGGCACGGTGATTGCCGCATCCTTGTTCAACTATGACAACGTGGCCTACAAGGTGAACGGGCTGACCGCCAGCTCAGCGGCAGGCGCAACCACCGGCGCTGCGGTCTTCAGCGGCATGGCCGCCTTCACCAGCCCAAGTCCGGCCCGCCAGCCGGCGGTTGCTGTGCCCGGCAATGCCCGGGTGGTCGATACCCTTGACGAGCGAATTTCCAGCAGCGTCTACGAAGCCAACGGCCGCATCTACACGGTGCAAACCGTTGATTCAACCGCCGACGGGCTGGACGAGGCGCGGGTTCGCTACACGGTCTACAACGCCACCACCTTTGCCATCGTGGCCCAGGGCGACATCGGCACCGCGGGCTACGACTCCTATATGGGTTCGATCGCGGTGAACAGCCAGGGCCAGGTCGTGATCGGCTACAACCGGTCGGGCTTCGACGTGGCCACCGGCAAGATCGCGGTGATGGCGCGCACCTTCAACACCGCGCTCGACGGCTCGCTGGTGGCCACCAGTGGTGAGTTGCTGCTGAAAGAAAGCCTGATCGACGACTACCACAACGGCAGCATTGCCGGTGGCGTGGCGGCCGGACGCCAGCGCTGGGGCGATTACAGCCAGGTGTCGCTCGACCCGGACGATATCCACAAGTTCTGGGTGATCGGTGAGTTTGCGCGCGAGTACAACAACCCGGCCGGCGGTCACCCGG
>Ga0335397_10012841_pt1 | contig 10233 bp, 4 predicted proteins | sample MAT04_FD_205740 | JGI IMG/M metagenome (GOLD analysis project Ga0335397, IMG submission 205740) | Freshwater microbial communities from Lake Fryxell liftoff mats and glacier meltwater in Antarctica - MAT-04 (spades assembly) (version 2) ...
CTTCATCTTGCGGGAGCGGTTGAGGACAGGGCGCGGTTTTATTCGCAAGATGAAGGCGGACTATCTCGCCTACGCGCTGATCGACGCGGTGGTGGATCATTGTTTTCCTGTGTTGGAAGAAATCGGCGAGGCGCTGGAGGAGATTGAGGAGACGCTGATGGGAAGGCCGGACAAAAATGTCATCCATCAGCTCCATGGCTTTAAGCGGACGCTGATGCAGCTCCGGCGATTCGTCTGGCCGGAACGTGATGTGGTGAACTCGCTTTTACACAGCGAGCACGCCGTGGTGGCTGCGGACACGAAGGTGTTTTTACGGGATTGCTATGATCATACGGTGCAGATCATGGATCTGATCGAGTCTTATCGGGACGTCACTTCCGGGCTTTTGGAAATGTATCTATCGAGCGTAAGTTTCCGGACGAATGAGATCATGCGCCTACTCACAGTGATCTCATCCATTTTTATCCCGCTGACGTTTATCGTGGGTGTGTATGGGATGAATTTTCATCGGGAGGGCGCTAACGGAAAGGAGATGTTCTGGAATATGCCTGAGCTGTACAGTCCGTATGGTTATGTCGGCGTGATGACTTTCATGCTTCTGATTTCCGTGGGGCAGATCGTTTACTTCAAACGCAAGAAGTGGCTTTAAAATGCTGAAGGTATTGAACCGCGAAGAGCGCGAAAACGCGAGGGTGCTGTCCAGCAATGGTGCGCATGCTTCCAGCCAAGAGCGACCCGGGCGCTTCTATAAACGCGATAGGCATATCCTGGATATCTATTTGCAAACTCAAATTCCAGTCACCATTACAAAGAATGGAGCTTCGCCATGGTAAAACAGCGCCCGGGACGGATCGCTGGCCGCACAGGATTCAATTCTGTGCTACGCTTTGCATGCCGAACAATCTTACCTTCCATCTTGCGCACTCAGACAGGTGCAAGCTGGAAGCTCGTACACCATTGTTCGGTTTTGCCGCTTGGACTAAACAGTTCCCCCGAAATTTACTCCATACGAGCTGAGAGGTATTCAAAATGGCGTTGATTGTGCATAGCGGGAACCGGCTGGAGGATTTGGCCGGAGTGTTTGCGGAGGTGATGCGTGAAAACCCGCTGCCACCGCTGGATGCAGAAACGATTATTGTGCAGAGCGTGGGAATGCGGCAGTGGCTTTCGATCAAACTCGCAGAGCAAGGCGGGATTTTGATGAATGCTCGGTTTCTGTATCCGGCGAATTTTGTGGAGGATTTGTTTGGCAGAATCCTGCCAAAAGAAGCGCCCTCCCCGGTCTTTCGGCGCGAGGTGCTTTCGTGGAAGATACACGGCTTGCTGCCGGGGTTGCTGGACGGCGAATCATTTGCGGAGCTGAGCCGCTACATCAACGCTGGAGAAGTTTCAGTGCAAAGTTTCCAGCTTTCACAAAAGATCGCCGGTGCCTTTGATCGTTACCTGGCGTTTCGTCCGGACATGATCCGAGCATGGGAAAATGGCGCGCCGGAAGGCTGGCAGTCAGAACTCTGGCGTGCTGTGGCAAACGATACCGGCTCCGCGCACCCTCCGGGGCTTGCTTATAAGCTGGCTGAAAAATTGAAGTCTGAAACTTTGCTGCCGGGGTTGCTGCCGGGACGGGTGACGGTCTTTGCGCCGTTTAGTCTGCCGCCGTTTTACATCCAGATCATCGGAGCGATTGCAGCACACACTGAGGTGCGCTTGTTTCAGCTGACACCGACGAGAGAGTATTGGGGGGACATCCGTTCGGAGAAAGAGCAGGCGCGTCGACGACGCTGGCTTGTATCGCATGAAAGATCGCCTGACGAAGCCGTGCGAGAGGTGGGGCATCCTTTGCTGGCGTCGCTCGGGAGGATTGGCCGGGAATTTCACGAGAGCCTGCTCGATCTGACGCCCTCCCAAGAACCGGATCACTCCCGTGAGCCGGAAGGAGACAGCATGCTGGTCCGGCTGCAGTCGGATATTTTCAAGCTGACAGTTCCGGAGGTGAAGCATCGTATCGCTCCTGAAGATCGGAGCCTGAGTGTTCATAACTGCCATTCGCCGTTGCGCGAGCTGGAGGTTTTGCGGGATGCGTTGCTTGCCTCCTTTGATGCAGACCATACGCTGAAGCCTCGTGACGTCATTGTCTCCATGCCGGATGTCGAAGCGTACACGCCTTTTATTGATGCGGTCTTTGGTGCTACCGAGGGGGATCAAATGCGTTTTCCGTATTCCATCGCGGATCGTCCTATGCGGGTGGAAAGCGGGGTGGCGGATGCATTCCTGCGTGCGCTGGAAGTAATCGGCACGCGTTTTACTGCCGGACAGATTCTCGGTCTGCTCGATTGCCGGGCGATTCGGGAACGGTTTGGTTTTGAAGAGGATGATTTACCGCTGCTTCAGAAATGGATTCGTGAGGTGGAAATCTGCTGGGGTCGCGACGCGGAGCATCGTTCGGAATTTGATCTGCCAGCTTGGGATCAGAATACATGGCGGCTGGGACTGGATCGTCTGCTGCTGGGTTACGCACTGCCGGGCGATGGGCGGCGTCTCTATGAAGGAATATTGCCGTGCGATAGTGTGGAAGGATCGACTGCGGAAGCGCTGGGGCGTCTTGTGGAGTTTTGTGAATCGCTTTTTGCCGCCGATACGATCTTCAAAAAGGAACACACGGCGGAAGCCTGGGCGGAACATTTGAAAAAGCTACTGTCCACGTTTTGCTCAGACCGGGATGCGTTTGCAGGAGAGTGGACCGAGGTGGCGGAAATCATCGAGCAACTTGCGGTCAGCACGAAAATCGCGGGTCATACGTTGCCGCTTGCGTTCGAGATTATTCGCGCGCACTGCGTTTCGGTGCTGGATGTCACGGATCGCGGTGCGGCTTTTTTGCGTGGCGGCTTTACGTTTTGTTCACTTAAGCCTATGCGCAGTATTCCACACCGGATTGTCTGTTTGCTCGGACTAAACGGCGACGCCTTTCCTCGCGCTGGACGACCTCCTGGGTTTGATCTCACCGTTCAGAAACGGGAGCACGGGGATCGTTCAGAGCGGGATGATGATCGTTATCTTTTCCTTGAGGCGATTTTAAGCGCCCGGGATGTTTTGCATCTGAGCTTTTGCGGGCAGTCCGCAAAAGACGGGAGCGAGAAGCCGCCGAGCGTGATCGTTGAAGAGCTGATGGATGTGATGGAAGCGCATTTCGAGGTTGAGGGAGACATGCGTTCGCATGTGGTGAGGAAGCACCGGCTTCATGGATTTCACCCCGACTATTTCCGAAGCGGAAGTGGGCTCTTTACGTTTTCACAGGCTCATTACGAGGCGGCGTTGAGTGCATTCAGTCCTCGTCTGGATTCACCGGCCTTTTTCCAGAAACCACTAGCCCGGCAGGAGGAGACAGTTTCCGAAATCAATCTGGAGCAGATTGTCTCCTGCCTCACGCATCCCGCGAAATATTTTGCGCGGGAACAGCTCGGGATTCGCCTGCCATTTGAGGAGACGCCATTCGAAGATGCAGAGCCATTTGAGCTTGGGTATCTCGCCCGCTATCAGCTCGCACAGGAACTGACTGTCTCTGCGCTCTCGGCAGATGAAGCCCTTCTGCAATACGAAACCGTGCAGGCGGGTGGAGGGATTCCGCATGGTTACACCGGTAGCGCGATCTATTATAAGCAGGTGGAAAGTGCGGAGAAGCTTGCGGCGATCGTTGCTGCGCATGCGCCCGGTGTTTTGTCGGAGTCGCTGTATCTGACTCGCAAGATCAGTTTCTGGAAGGTGCATGGAACGATCCCCAATCTGCGTGGACGTATTCTTGTTCGCTGCCGGAATGCCGATTTGAAAGCGAAAGACTTGCTGGCTCTCTGGGTGGAGCTGCTTTTCCTTTGCGCTGACGACTCCGCGCCATGCGATGGTGCTCTCGTGGTGGCGAAGGATAAAACCTATACCTTCAGCAAGCCGAGCGAACCCGCGAAGCTGCTTGCGGAGTTGATCGGACATTGTTTTGCAGTGCAGAATGAGCCGCTTCCATTTTTCCCGGAGACGTCGCTGGAATATGTCGCGCATCGGGATAAAGGAGAGGATGACGCACAAAAGAAGGCTTGGGCAAAGTGGGAGGGGAACCAATTTGACAAAGGGCAGCCGGAATCCAGGGATGCATGGAACGCCTTTGTGTGGAGGGATCATCCGGAGCCGCTGAGTGAACGCTGGCGGAAGCTGTCGGTGGAAATCTTGGTTCCGCTTTTACAGCACAGGGGAGGGATCAATGGATAATTTCAATGTCGCGGAAACCGGCCTAGCTACCGGCACCACGCTTATCGAGGCGAGTGCGGGTACGGGCAAGACCTATACGATAACCGGGATTGTGGTGCGATTGATCGCACAGCATGGAATTCCGATTCAGCAGATATTGATTACCACTTATACCGAAGCGGCGACGGCGGAACTTCGTGAGCGTGTGCGCGGGAAAATCGAGCTGGCGCTGAAGGCATTGGAAACGGGGAGTAGCAACGATGCGTTGATCACGGCTCTGCTGCCCAATCTGGATGCGGAGAAAGCGCGTCCGGCGTTGCAGGATGCGCTGCGGGATTACGATGAGGCGGCCATTCACACCATCCACAGCTTTTGCAGCCGGGTGCTTCGTGAACATGCCTTTGAGACAGGCGCGACTTTTGACGCGAGATTGATTGAAGACGAAAACATGCTCCGCCTCGAATGTGCGCAGGATTTCTGGCGTCAGCATTTTTACGAAACGCCGGCTGTGATCGTGGCTGCGGCGCTGGCTGGAAAGCTGAGTCCCGAAAAGCTGGTTTCCATCTTGAATGAAGTGGCATCGCATCCCGAGGCGGAGATTCGTCCGGCAGCGGAACGTCTGGGGATTTTGAAGAAGATGATGTCGGGTTTGCTTGTGGAGTTTCGCGAGCAATGGCCGTTGTGGAGGGAGAGTGTTCACACGCTTTTCACCAGCGCCAATGCCTGGGCTAACAAGCCGATGAAGGAGGCGACTGTCAGCCCGGCGCTCGCTGCGCTGGAGTTGTTGATGGAGCGGGATGATGTGCCAGTGTCTGCCTATGAAGCTTTGAAGTATTTCACCCAGGAGGCTGTGTTGAATGGAACCAGCAAGCGTTCAAAGAGTGGTTCGCCCAGTCATTCGTTCTTTGAGTTTTGCTCCCGCTACTCAATGGCGGGAGAGGATTTGTGCGAGACGATTCCTGCGCATTTTGTCGCTTGGGCGCGCAAAGAGCTTCCGCTTCGAAAGCGGGCACATGGTGTGATTTCGTATGATGACCTGCTGAGGAAGCTGCATGCTGCTTTGGAAGGCGACGGCGGGAAGCTGCTGGCAGAACGGCTTGCGAGCCGGTTTCAGGCGGCGCTGGTGGACGAGTTTCAGGATACCGATCCAGTTCAGGCGGCGATTTTCCGTCGCGTCTTCGCACGGGACGACCGGTTCTTGTTTCTCATCGGCGACCCGAAGCAGGCGATTTACAGATTTCGTGGTGCTGATGTCTTTGCCTATCTGGACGTGAAGCAGTGGGCGGATCGGGTGTATTCGCTGGGGGAAAATCAGCGTTCCGTTGCAAAGCTTGTGGATGCAGTGAACACACTGTTTGAGCGCCAAGCTGCGCCCTTTATCGACAAGCGCATTGAGTTTCATCCTGTAAAAGCAGCCGGTCGGAAGGATGCGGAACCCTTACTTTTCGACGGAGTCGCGCGGGCTCCGATGCGCTTTCAATTTTTGGAATCGGAGGAGCCGGTTAGGAAAACGCACGCAGCTAGGCTGATACCGGATCTGGTTGCGTCGAGTCTGCTGCATTTGCTGCAAAGCGGGGCAACCATCGGGACCGGTGAAAACCAGCGTGCAGTCACTCCGGGCGACTGTGCGGTGTTGTGTCGCGCAAATCGCCATGCGCAAGCCATCCAACAGGCTCTGGCTGCGCGCTGCATTCCGGCTGTGGTGCTCTCCAATTCCAATGTCATGAAATCCCCGGAGGCGCGCGATCTGGATTTGATTCTGACGTCGCTCGTCGAATCGAAGCGCGAGGATTTTCTGCGCGCGGCGATCGGCACGGTGACGCTGGGTATGACTGCGCACGATGTGGACTTGCTCCAGTCTGACGCAGCAGGTTGGGACGCGCTGTGCAGCCGTTGGAGGGAGTATCACAAGCGCTGGGTGGAAGGTGGATTTATCCGCATGTTTGCAGAGTTCATGCGTGCGGAAAAAATACGGCAGCGTCTTCTTTCGCTCCAGGATGGAGAGCGGCGAGTTACCAATCTTCAGCATCTGGCGGAACTATTGCACGCTGCAGCGGACAAGGAGCACCTTACGCCAGTCACGTTGCTGCAATGGTTTAAGCATCAGGCATCGGAGAATAAAGGGGTGAAAGAATGGGAGATGCGCCTGGATCGCGACGATTCCGCGGTAAACGTCGTGACGATTCATAAAAGTAAGGGGCTGGAGTATCCCATCGTGTTTTGTCCCTTTCTGTGGAATGGGTTTTCGCGAGATGGAAAAAAGCCGCTACGCTTTCACAATGAAGCCAGTGGGATGGTTTACGATTTGCGCAAGGAACTGGATGGAGCCGATATTATACGGGCGGAAAATCAGGAGTTTGCTGAAGACGCGCGACTGCTTTATGTCGCACTGACACGCGCTGAATACGAGTGTCATGTCGTGTGGGGTCGCTTTGAAGATGGCAAGACGCATAAGGCTGAAATTTCGCCACTGCTACATTTGCTGGAGACGGAACGCGATGGAGCGTGTGACATCGAGAGCCTTCGCACGGCAGGGGGAAATCTGAATGGGGCAAAACTGTATGAGACTGTCAGCACGCTGGCTGGAAATGCGCCAGATGTCTTTGCGGTGGAACCGCTGATCGAGCGTGATGGAACGCTTTCACTGCAAACCAGTCCGACGGATTCGCTGCATTCGCCCCGAACCTTTACCGGAAGGATTGATCGCTCCTGGCGCGTCTCAAGTTTCAGTAGTCTCATCGCCGGAGCGGAGACAGTCGAAGCTGACCGTGACGGTGATTCGTCCGCCCCGGTTCCCGAGGTGATGGTAACTGGAATCCATGCCTTTCCGCGAGGGATCAAGGCGGGGGTGTGTTTGCACGAGATTTTTGAAGAGCTGGAATTTTCTAATGCCGCAGGGATCGCCCCGCTCGTTGAGAAGAAGCTGGAAGCTTATGGGTTTCATCAAGCGCAATTTCAGTCTGCTGTTTCTGAAATGATTGCCCACACGTTGAAGGTGGATTTGATGGGCGGTGAAAATCTTGGGGATGCAATCCGGCTTGAAACCATGGATCGAACGCATGCGCTGCCGGAGCTGGAGTTTTATTTTCCCACGGGACGGCTTGAGCCTGCGCAGCTGAGCGGGTTTGCAAACGCCGGGCTGACCTTTGAGCCGAGGGCTGGGATTCTGAAAGGCTTTATCGATCTCGTCTTTGAACAGAACGGACGCTTTCACATCGCGGATTGGAAATCAAACTGGCTCGGGCCCGATGCGGAAAGCTACGGCCAAGAGTCAATGGCGGCTGCGATGAAGCATCATCATTATCAGCTTCAGAGTCATCTCTATGCATTCGCACTGCACCGCTATCTTCGGAGCCGATTGAGAGACTATAATCCGACCAAACATCTGGGGGAAGTCTTCTATCTTTTTATACGAGGGATTGATCCGGCTCGCCCGGAAATGGGTGTCTACCGCGCAACTCCGCCGTTTGAAGCGATCGAACAAATGGAACGTGTTTTTGGAGGAACGCCATGAGCCAGGCCATGCCCGCTCTCAAGGACTGCCCGCCAATCGACCGGCATTTTGCGCGGCTAATGGTGCGCTTGGAAAAGACCGATGTGCCAGGGCTCGAATATGCGGCGGCGCTGGCGAGTTATGTCGTTGCGCAAGGACATGTGTGCTTGCCGCGTGCTGTATTTGCAGGGGATTCCGAATTGGATGCGCTGGCTGAATGCTCTGTCGTCGGAAGACCGGGGGATTTCACACCGCTGATTTTGGATGGAGCCGGGCGACTTTATCTCCAGCGCTACTGGGCGTATGAAAATGCGCTCATCCAGGCGGTCAGGCGTAGATTGCCGGAGGAGGGGACGCGAAAGAAGGAAAGCTTAGAAAAACAGATCGCGATGGCTTTTGCCGGTGTTGCCGATGAAACCCAACTGCTCGCCGTAAGCCGTGCGGTCAATCTGCCTTTAAGTTTGATCAGCGGCGGACCCGGCACAGGAAAAACCTATGTAGCTGCGCTTGCAATGATTGCGCTGGCCGAGGATGCCGTGGCGGAAAAGAAGACGATCCGTTTTGCGCTTTCTGCGCCGACGGGAAAAGCGGCGGCTCGTTTGAAGGAGGTGCTTGAAAAAGGGTTGGATAAAATCGGCTGTCAGGAGGCCGCGCGTGCCATGCTGACGGTGGAGGCGAAGACGCTGCATCGTCTGATCGGAATGACGCCGGATTCCCTGCACTGTAAATACAACCTGGCCAACCCGCTGCCGGTGGACGTCGTGATCGTGGATGAATCGTCGATGGTGGATTTGCCGATGATGACCCGGCTTTTCGCGGCGCTGCGTGATGATGTGCGCGTCATTTTGATAGGCGATCAAAACCAGCTTTCCTCAGTGGAAGCAGGACACGTCTTTGGAGATCTCGCGATGGTTTTTCAGAACGGGAGCAATCCGGCTTTTACCCAGCTTTTACGCAACTACCGCTCGGAGGAGCATGGGGCGATTGCGCGACTAGCACAGGAGGTCAATGAGGCCAGGACAGATACGGCGCTAGAGCTACTACGCACGGAACCGGCTGGAGTTGCCGCGCGTGTGTTTTCCAAAACAGCGTCCATGACGCAGCACTTGAAGGAACTCGTGATGAGGCATTGGGGAGGGGTTGCCAGTGCGGCGACGGTGGAGGAGGCGATGGAACTCTTTTCCGGGTTTCGGATTTTGTGTGCGACGCGAGCCGGAATGTGGGGTGTGGAATCGCTGAACCGTCAGACGGAGGAGGCAATGGAGACGATGATGCTTTCAAAGAGCGGAGGGTTTTACAAGGGGCAGCCGATTTTGATTTTACAGAACGATTATCAGATCGGGCTTTTCAACGGGGATATTGGGATGGTCTGGCCGGATGCGAATGGCGTCTTGCAGGTGTATTTTACGGGTGAAACCGGGCTTCGTGCGGTGTCGCCTGCGCGTCTGCCTCAACATGAGACAGCTTACGCGATGACGATTCATAAAAGCCAGGGCTCGGAGTTTGGCAGCGTGCTTATGATCGTTCCACCTGGGGATTTGCCGGTGCTCACACGGGAGCTGGTTTATACGGGTGTCACTCGAGCGCGGAAGCATCTTGAGCTATGGTACGATGAAAGCGCGTTCCGTGTTGCTGTGGGCAGACGCATCCAGCGCTGGAGCGGTTTACAGGACGGATTAAAAGGGGACGCGCTGTTTTTGTTGTAAGGTGCGGCCTGCGAAATGTCACAAGAGACACTTTGAAATAGGCAGGTTTTTCGTAGTGCTATTTCACCTCGAGGAAGTTCTTTAGGAGCTTTTTGCCTTCGAGAGTCAGGATGCTCTCCGGATGAAATTGCACGCCATGCAGTGGATATTCCTTGTGGCGAAGTCCCATGATTTCTTGTTCCTCGGTCCAGGCGGTGATTTCGAGGCAGTCGGGGAAGGTTTCGCGTTTCACAATCAGCGAATGGTAGCGCGTGGCTTCAAAGGGGGATGAGATTCCCGCAAACACGCCCGTGTTGTTATGGATGATCGGGGAGGTCTTTCCGTGCATGAGACGGTCAGCACGAACGACATCGCCGCCATACACATCTCCGATGCTTTGGTGTCCGAGACAGACGCCCAGGATGGGTAGCTTTGGAGCAAAGGTGCGGATGACATCGCACGAAATCCCGGCTTCTTTTGGTGTGCAAGGGCCGGGTGAAATCACGATGCGTTCAGGTTTAAGCCCCGTGATTTCCTCCAGCGTGACTTCGTCGTTTCGCTTCACCAGTATTTCCGCCCCAAGCTCGCCGAAATACTGGACGAGGTTGTAAGTGAAGGAGTCGTAATTATCGATAACGAGGAGCATGGGATTTAAGAAGTGAGATTTAAGATTTAAGAATTGTCTGACTCTGAGCAGCTGGGTGAAATGAGAGCCTTCTTGATGAGTGACAATAAAAGGCGTTTTGATGTGGTTGGGAGATTGAGCGTTCTAGGCAACGCGCAAAAATCTTAAATCCTAAATCTCAATTCTTAGTTTTCTCCCGT